>ERZ1504707.88-NODE-88-length-25642-cov-3.718998_pt1 | contig 25642 bp, 25 predicted proteins | sample MGYA00572391_ERZ1504707 | MGnify/ENA primary metagenome ERZ1504707 (study PRJEB39906, sample SAMEA3182110) | gut metagenome | biome: human; feature: gut; material: Stool; isolation source: human stools | place: Canada | collected 2013-04-23 ...
CTTTTTTGTCATACAACACGCACATCTTCAATAATTTTTATAATTTTGCATCAAAACACGTATAAAAATATGGAGAATGTACATTTTACGGGACTTTCGATAGCTATCAGCACGTTCTTGGTTATCGGACTGTTCCACCCCATTGTCATTAAAGTAGAATACTATTTCGGTGTCCGCCTTTGGTGGATTTTCCTCCTTGCAGGCATCGCATTCATAGTAGGTTCCATGCTTATGGCTAATGTCATAGCTTCTTCGATTCTTGGCGTACTCGGAGCCTCTTGCCTGTGGAGCATAGGCGAGTTGTTCGAGCAGAAGCAACGCGTGAAGAAGGGCTGGTTTCCTATGAACCCCAAAAGAAAGGAGGAGTATGAAGACTGAGCTGATACTTGTCGGCAAGACCAACGACAAACTCTACATAAACGGCATTAAGGACTACACGGAGCGCATCTCGCACTACATGCCTTTCAACATAACCACCATCCCTGCCCTTAAGAACACGAAGAACCTCAGCGAGGACCAGCAGAAACAGGCTGAAGGCGAACAGATCCTGCGACTCATACAGCCGTCTGACACGGTTGTTTTGCTCGACGAGCACGGAGCAGAGCGCACAAGTATGGAGACTGGTGCATGGCTTCAGAAGAAGCAGCAGACAGCCCGCCGACTTATCTTCGTCATCGGCGGACCATATGGTTTTTCCGATGCCGTGTACAAACGTTCGGACGAAATGATTTCACTCTCACGAATGACATTCTCTCATCAAATGGTGCGACTGATATTCACCGAGCAACTATATCGCGCCTGCACTATCATAAAGGGCGAGAGCTACCATCACGAATAACCAGACAGCAACAGACAAAAGAACAAGAAGAGTGTGCCTAAATGACCTTGAGCATCATACGTAACGGTCGACGCGGATGCTCGTAACGGTCGACGCAGATGCTCGTAACGGCCGATGCGGATGCTCGTAACGGTCGATGCAGATGCTCGCAGCCTATGATTATTGGCTTTTGACACGCCCTTCTTACATTTTATACTTTCTACTTTTATAATTCGCAGGCGGTCTACACGCCCAGCAATGGGATTATAGACGGCGTGAGCAACGATGTAAGGATGCCATTAAGCGTCAGTCCGAGACTGGCGTATGCTCCGTGTACTGGACTCTTCTCCATCGCTGTAGCCGTGCCCACAGCATGAGCTGCCGTTCCCATAGATAAGCCTTGTGCTACGGGCGATTTCACACGCGCAAAACCCATCGTGCGATAGCCACACACGGCACACATCAAACCAACACAAACCACTACAGCTGCCGTAAGCGGAGGAATACCACCTATACTCTTTGTCACCTCCATTGCAATCGGCGTAGTTACCGATTTCGATGCAAGCGAGAGTATCACTTCGCGCGACGCTCCCATCGCTTTAGCGATGTACACTACAGACACGATACCTACTACGCATCCGATAAACTCGCAAAGAAGTATCGGCGTGAGCTGCTTCTTTATCGTAGAGAGCTGCATATAGAGAGGCACGCCGAGTGCCACAACGGCCGGACGCAGCCAGAATTCAATCATTTTTCCACTCTGATTGTACGTTTCATAGCTCACGCCTGTTACTTTCAGAAACACTATAAGACAGCATATCGACACGAGTATAGGGTTCATCACCACCCAACCTGTCCAACGACGCAATAGCTTACCCAAAAAATATGTGCCAAACGTGAGTGCTATGAGAAAAAACTCGTTTGAAAAATATTCCATATCCCTATCCTTTCAATTTGTCTTTTGCTTTACCGTAAAACTGATGTACCCAACCCGTAACAGCCAACACAAGTATGGTTGACACCACCGTAGACACAACTATTGGCAGAAGCTGCGCCTTGATAATATCAAAATAGAGCATGATGGCAACTCCTGGCGGAACGAAGAAGAAACCGATATTACCAACGAGGAAGTCTGAAATACTACGCACCCACTCAAGTCGTATCACCTTCAACTTCAAAAGCAAAGTCAAAAGCAACATTCCGAGAATACTTGACGGAAGCGGAATGTGGGTGAGATAGATGACAAGCTCACCCAAGGCAAGGCAACCGAAAAGGATTGCCAACTGTCTAATCATCATAATACCTGAAAACCTTTAAACCTAAATGTTATTCTAAATCGACTGCAAAGTTAAGATTTTTTAATAACATGACACAACAAAAGCGGCTGTTTTCTCTGGCAAAAGTAACTTTTTTGCCCTTGTTCCTGTTTTATAGCTAACGGAACTAATACTATAGGTTTATATTTATAATCATTAGTGTCCCGTTAAAATCGGGACACTAATGTACAAGACTATTTAAAAAGTCCAAAGAGCATTGCATCAATCTTGTCTGTAATGCTGCGGAAGGCTTCTGTATCCGATTCGAACTTCATGGTGTCGCCATCAACAATGATGAGTTTACCTTTGTATCCTTTAATCCATTGCTCGTAGCGCTCGTTCAATCCTGTAAGGTAATCGATGCGTATTGTCTGCTCGCATTCACGTCCACGCTTACCAATCTGATTGATGAGATTAGGCACCGTAGAACGGATGTAAATCATGAGATCGGGGAGTTTAACGAGGGTCATCATTGTGTCGAAGAGGTCTGAATAGTTGTTGAAGTCGCGGTCTGACATGTATCCTTGTCCATGAAGGTTCGGCGCAAAGATACAAGCATCTTCGAAAATGGTGCGGTCCTGAATGATATCCTTATCGCTTTGGCTTATTTCGACCACTTCCTTAAAACGTTTGTTAAGAAAATATATCTGCAGATTGAACGACCACCGCGACATATCACGATAGAAATCGTCGAGGTAGGGATTATGTTCTACGGGCTCGAAACGGGGTGACCAGTTGTATCTTTTTGCCAACATCTTGGTCAGTGTGGTCTTGCCACTGCCGATGTTTCCGGCTACTGCTATGTGCATCGTTGTTCCTATTTTTTAGAATTGGTAAGAGAGAATGGAAAGACTGTGTCAATCTTATCTGTAATGACTTGGAAATCTTCCGGGCGCGTTTTATAGTCGAGCTTGTCGACATCGACAACGAGGACTTTCCCTTTATACTTGTTAAGGATAAAGTCGTCGTAGCGATCGTTGAGTCCCTGCAGATACTCGATGGGAATCTTCTGCTCACACTCACGTCCCCGCTTCTGGATATTCTCCACAAGATGAGGGACTGAAGCTCGAAGATATATCATAAGGTTTGGCAGTTGCACCTTCTCCACCATAATCTCATAGAGTTCCATATATGTCTCAAAGTCGCGGTCGGACATATTGCCTTGCAAGTAGTTGTTAGCCGTGAACACAAATACTCCTTCTTGAAGCGTGCGATCTTGAATAACAATGTTCTTCGATTGTGAGAATTCGAGAACATCCTTGAAGCGTTCCTTCAGGAAAAACACCTCCATAGCAAACGACCATCGCTGCAGGTCTTTGTAGTAATCGTCCATATATGGATTGTTCACTACAGACTCATACCGCGGTTCCCATTGGTAATGCTTTGCAAGCATTTCTGTCAGTGTTGTCTTACCAGAACCAATATTTCCTGCTATTCCTATATACACTTGTTGAAATCTAAAGTTTTAGTAAATTATTTAAGTAGTGCAAAGAGGTATACTCGTATTACGCCTTCACTATAGTAATCAGTTCCTCAGGTGTTACGAGAGTCTGCTCGCCAGTGGTCATATTTTTCAATGTGAGTTTGCACTCAGCAATCTCCGACTCACCAGCAAGAGCCACAAACGGCACTTGCTTTGCATTAGCATATGCCATCTGCTTCTTCATCTTTACGCTATCCGGATAAATCTCTGTGCGGATACCAGCCTCGCGACACTGGCGCAGAACAGGCAAACAATATGCACTCTCCTTCTCACCGAAGTTGATGAAGAGAAGCTGCGTTCCGTTCACGGCTTCCTTTGGATAGAGATTGAGACCGCCAAGCACATCATAGATGCGGTCTGCTCCGAACGATATGCCTACACCACTAAGTCCTGGCAGTCCAAAGATACCTGTAAGATTGTCGTAACGACCACCACCTGTGATAGAACCAATAGCATAGTCGAGAGCCTTCACCTCAAAAATAGCACCAGTATAGTAGTTCAGACCGCGTGCAAGTGTAAGGTCGAGGTCTATCTGGTTGTGCAAACCACAAGTCTTCAGCGTGTCGAGGATAAAATGTGTTTCCTCAACACCCTTCAAGCCTACCTCCGAACCAGCGAGAACCTCTGCGATAGTAGCAAGTTTCTCATCGTTGGTACCAGCAAGGGCGATGATCGGCTGCAGTTTCTCGATGGCTTCCTCAGAGATGCCTACACGACGAAGCTCCTCGTTCACATTGTCGATGCCAATCTTGTCGAGTTTGTCGATAGCCACAGTGATGTCCACAATATTCTCTGCCTCGCCTATCACCTCAGCAATACCAGTAAGAATCTTACGATTGTTAATCTTGATAGCTACACGGATGCCGAATTTTGTAAACACGGTGTCTACAATCTGCATCAGCTCTACCTCGTTGAGTAACGAGTCGGAACCTACGACGTCGGCATCACACTGATAGAACTCGCGGTAGCGACCCTTCTGTGGACGGTCGGCACGCCATACGGGCTGAATCTGATAGCGTTTGAACGGAAGTTGGATATCTTCGCGGTGCTGAACGACGTAACGCGCAAACGGTACAGTAAGGTCATAGCGCAATCCTTTCTCACAAAGTTTCGAAGCAAGATGCAGCGAGTTGCGACCGAGCAGCTCCTCGTCATCAATCTTCGCGAGACAGTCGCCCGAATTAAGAACCTTGAAGAGAAGTTTATCACCCTCTTCACCATACTTGCCCATAAGAGTCTGCAATGTCTCCATTGCTGGAGTCTCTATCTGCTGAAAGCCATAAAGAGCGTAAACGCTACGAATTGTGTCGAATATATAGTTGCGCTTTGCCATCTCAACTGGCGAGAAGTCGCGTGTACCCTTTGGTATACTTGGTTTTGCCATTAATATTTTAAGTTATGGAATTTAAAAAAGCTAAAGAAGTTAAAGCAAAGATTATCACTTTAACTTCTTTAGTTCTGTTATTTATTTTCTTACGATTGTCTGTGCGCGGTCCGGACCGATAGAGATGATACGGATAGGAGTTTCAAGATACTCCTCAAGGAACTTAACGTAATCGTTGAACTCCTGTGGGAACTGATCCTCAGATGTAAACTTTGTCATATCCGTATTCCAACCCTTAAACTCCTTGTACACGGGCTTAGCATCGTAAAGTTCGTAAGGCAAGTCGGTGGTCTGTGTGCCGTCAGGCAGCTCGTATGCCACGCAAGCCTTCACTACGGGAAAACCATCAAGAACGTCGCTCTTCATCATAATGAGTTCTGTTACGCCGTTAATCATGATAGAATACTTCAGCTGAACGAGGTCGCACCAGCCACAACGACGCTCACGACCGGTAACAGCACCATACTCATGTCCGAGGTCGCGTATCTTTGCGCCTGTCTCGTCGAAGAGTTCTGTCGGGAACGGACCTGCACCAACACGTGTACAGTAAGCCTTCATTATACCATATACATTGCCAATGCGGTTCGGACCAATGCCCAAGCCGATGCAAGCACCTGCGCAGATGGTATTAGAAGAAGTAACAAACGGATAAGAACCAAAGTCAACATCGAGCATTGTGCCCTGAGCACCCTCGCAAAGAATATCCTTACCCGAACGCAAAATCTTGTTTATCTCGTGCTCGCTATCCACAATCTGGAACTGCTTAAGATATTCAACGCCTTCCATCCATACCTTCTCAACCTCTGTAATGTCGAAGTCGGTGTAACCGAGTGCTGCAATCTGTTTGAGATGAGCAGCTTTATGCGCCTCATACTTCTCCTGGAAGTTGTCGAGAATATCACCCACACGCAGACCACTGCGCGAAACTTTATCCGTATAAGTCGGACCGATACCCTTACCAGTTGTGCCTACCTTGTTCTTACCCTTTGAAGCCTCGATAGCAGCATCGAGTACGCGGTGTGTTGGCATGATAAGGTGAGCTTTCTTAGAGATATGCAGACGACCCTTCAAATCGTGACCACTCTTCTCCAAGTCCTTTGCCTCATTCATAAAAAGGTCGGGGGCAAGAACAACGCCGTTGCCAATTATGTTCACCTTACCACCCTGAAAGATGCCTGACGGGATGCTACGGAGGACATACTTCTGACCTTCAAACTCAAGGGTATGACCAGCGTTTGGACCACCCTGGAAACGTGCGATAATATCATACTTAGGGGTCAGTACGTCTACTACCTTACCCTTGCCTTCATCGCCCCACTGCAATCCGAGCAGGACATCAACTTTACCTTTATTCATTTTTATCAATATTTGATTTCTTCGTTCCTTTTAAGTTCTTTTTACGTTTACTGCGAGCCTGACACGTTTGACATACACCATAGAAATACAAAGAGTAGTAGTCTCTGCGAAAACGCTTCAAGCGCACACTGTCAAGCACCTTGCCTATTTCTGGCAAATCAACCTCTGTCACCTTGCCACAAATGGTGCACGTCTGATAGCAATGATTGGAAGTATCGCAACACGCTTCGTACTTTGTCTCTGTTTGAAAGCGATGCTTTACAACAAGACATAACTTCACAAACAGATTGAGCGAGTTGTACAGTGTTGCTCTACTGACGTGGAAGTTCTGCACCGCCATTCGCTCTGCAAGCTCTTCAATAGTGAAAAGTCCATCGATATCGTACATAGCATCAAGGAGCGCAAAACGCTCTGTAGTCTTCCTACAATTGTTCTCTTCTATGTATTTGGTCAGTGCGGCGCGTGCTGCCACCTTTTTATCATTTTTCATCAGTATGCAAAGTTACATTATTTTGAGAAAGTGACCAAAAAGAAACACTAAAAAGCGTCAAATCCAGCCGCTTTCAACAATTGTACAGCCTCTTTAGCCTGTTCTCTATCAGTTGACGAAACATAATCGAGACAGTTGACAAGTGGATGAAGCAGTTGACGGTCGGCACTTTTAAGGTCAATAGCAGCTTTTTCGAACAACGTAGCATATAGCTGCGGCGCACATTCATTATTGCGTTTCAACAGACGGCAGACAAGATTGTACGCACATATGCGCACTAACTTATCGTCGTTTTCGAATAGCATGAGTGAGAGTTTTTCTGCCTCATTCATATGTTGGAAGAGGTTGAATACCACCATCTCAGCCATCTCTACTGTCAACAAAGTAGCAGCCCATTCCATAGCCTCACTTGCCGTGAAGTCGTCTGCGGGCATTATGAGTGTTGCCAGTATCTTGCACTCGCGTATATTCTCCTGCCACAGAGCCACAGCAAGTGCCTTGTCCTTGCCGTACTGCTCTGCCATGTGTCGCAGGTCCATCTGCGACACTCCCCAATTTATCTTATAGTCGAGTCCTTTCTGTCGCATTGATGTCGACGTTACACCGTTCATATACAGACGGAAAGATCGCTTTATCTGTTTTACCTGTTCGGTTGTTTCCATATTCTCACATTATTATATATCTACAGAAAGCCATACTCGCTCGAATAGCGCAGCATCTGCTCGTCATAAGCCTCCGTATAGTCGAGGCGCACATCTGTAACGTTGCCTTCGCTGTCGCTCACAATCTCCATCTTCGGGTTCAGGAAGCCCTTGTACGGTGCTATGCCGAGCGACTTGTAGCGTGCAAGAAGTTCTTCGTGCAACTTCGGCTCTACATATATTGCGTAATGTTCTACGAGCAGCTTTGCCGCCTCGAAGTCACCTTCGCTCTTTATGCGCTGTATCTCTGCGAGCAACTTAGCAAACGCCTCGCGCAACATCTCGTAATCGCTCACCTCCACGTAGGTCTTATCATCGTATTTCACGAGTCTTACTGCCGACGGATAGTGCTCCAGCGTCCAGCGAGCAATGAGTGCTCTGTTGCGCATATGTGCTTCTTCTATCTCGTTTCCGGGTTGAATGCGTGTGAGTTGTGTAAGCAGACCATTCATCATGTATGTGTAGTACTGCGACTTGTATGCTTCTGCGTCGGGCACAAGACCCAGTTCTACGAGTTTTGCATCAGCTATGTAGTACAGGCCGAACAAATCGGCACGTGCTTCCTCTATTGTGCTACCATACGAACCGAGGGCATCTGCCGACACTCCTGCGAGCAGTTGTCCCGATCCGTGTCCGAGACATTCGTGCAGGTCGGTATGCAGGTCGTCGCACACGTCACCATATTTCTCAATCATGGCGCGTGTCGCTTCGTCAGCCACGAACTCCTGCAGAAATCCATTGCCCTTCGCTGCCTGATTGTAGGCATGTGTCAAGTTTCCAATCGTAATGCTCTTAGAACCATAACGCGCTCTTATCCAGTCGGCATTGGGCAGATTGATGCCTATCGCCGTTGACGGATATTCGTCGCCACCGAGCATAGCCGAACATACCACGTTTGCCGTCACACCTACTACCTGCGACTTGCGGAAGCGTGGGTCGACAGGCGAGTGGTCTTCAAACCATTGCGCATTCTTGCTGATTGTCTGCGTACGCTGAGTTGCCACCAGGTCTTTGTACGTTACGATACCTTCCCACGATGCCTTTATACCAAGCGGGTCGCCATACACTTCAATGAAGCCGTTGATAAAGTCGATACGTCCTTCGTGCTCTTTCAACCATTCTATCGAATAGGCATCAAACTTACTGAGGTCGCCTGTTCGGTAGTAGTCTACGAGCATACCGATTATCTTCGTCTGAAGTTCGTTCTCAGCCACTTCCGATGCCTTCTCCAGCCAGTACGTGATGTGCTTTATTGCCTCGCCGTAGAGTCCGCCTTCGTGCCAAGCGTCTTCTTTCAGCGTACCGTCGGCAGTCTTTCGGAGCGTGGAATTAAGCCCATACGAAATCGGCATCGGGTCGTTCTCGTCGCGCATGTCGTCGTAGAAGCGTTCCACTTCCTGCTGCGTCACTCCGTCGTAGTAGTTGCATGCAGATGTCTGCACGAGGTCGTCACCGGCTTTCTGGTTCACGCGCTTTGGCAGAACCGTCGGGTCGAATATCACCTTGCAAAGCTCATCGATATTCTCGTCTTCGCAACCGCAACAGTCCACAACCTGTCTGAAGTATTCCTCAGTAAAAGCTGGTACAAACTTCTCGCAGCCGTAATGGTGGTGTATGCCGTTCGAGAACCACACTCGCTTGAGATATGTCTCCAATGCTTTGTACTCTTCGGTCGTGCGGTCGCCTTCGTAGCGCTCGTATATAACTTCGAGCACTTTGCGTATGCGCAGATTGTAGCGTCCGAACTGGTCGGTAGTTATGTCGCGACCGCAGAGCGTTGCCTTAGCCAAGTAGTATATGTATAGCTTCTGACACAGGGTCAGTGCCTCAAAACCGTCGAGACGGTAGCGCAGCATCTGTATGTCGGCAAACCGCTCGTCGGTATATCTGAATTGTTCTGTCATTGTTTACGTTTAGAGGTTTTCACATTCTGCCAGCCATAACGCACTTGATGCGTCGGTAGGCATACGCCAGTCGCCACGTGGGCTAAGGCTCACGCTGCCGACCTTCGGACCGTCGGGCAGACACGAGCGCTTGAACTGCTGGTTGAAGAATCTTCTTACGAATGTCTTCAGCCAATGCTTTATCACTTCGTCCGAATAGAGGTCTTTGCTGAACGCATGGCGTGCAAGCATGTATATCTTTGCCGGACTGAAACCGAAGCGCATGAAGTGGTAGATGAAGAAGTCGTGCAGCTCGTACGGACCTACGAGGTCTTCTGTCTTCTGCTTTATGTTGCCATGTTCGTCGGCTGGAATCAGCTCAGGCGAGATAGGCGTGTCAATGATGTCGAGCAGGGTTGCTCTTGACTGCTCGTCTACACTGTTCTCTGCCACATGGCTCACGAGATAACGTATGAGGGTCTTCGGTATGCTTGCGTTCACACCATACATCGACATGTGGTCACCGTTGTATGTTGCCCATCCGAGTGCCAGCTCGCTCAAGTCGCCCGTACCGATAACCATGCCGCCCAACTCGTTGCTGAGATCCATGAGTATCTGCGTGCGTTCGCGTGCTTGCCCGTTCTCGTATGTCACGTCGTGTACGTTTATATCGTGACCTATATCCTCGAAGTGCTGCATCACGCTCTTGCGTATGCTTATCTCACGTATAGTGATGCCCAAACCCTTCATAAGCGTCATGGCGTTGTTGTATGTACGATCTGTTGTTCCGAAGCCTGGCATCGTAACACCAACAATGCCCTTGCGATCGTAACCCAGTTTGTCGAAGGTCTTAACGCAGACAAGCAGAGCGAGTGTAGAGTCAAGACCGCCACTGATGCCAATCACGGCACACTTGCAATGAGTGTGTACCAGGCGCTTTGCTAAGCCACACACCTGAATGCTGAATATCTCGTCGCACGAAGCGTACATATCGTCGTTCTCCGGTATAAACGGATGTGGGTCGACATAGCGAAACAGCTTGAATCTTCTTTCGTCTGTTTCGTCTGCATCGAACACTCTGGCTTTATGTCCACGCTGGGCATGTACGAACGAAGTGTTTCTTCTGCGCTCTGTGCGAAGCTTGTCCACGTCTATCTGGCTCACCACGAGCTGTTCTTCCAACGAGAAGCGTTTCGACTCTGCCACCAGGGTACCGTTCTCGTAGACGAACGCATTGCCGCCATAAACCACGTCTTGCGTACTCTCGCCGAAGCCACACGAGCTGTATACGTAACCGCATATCAGTCGGGCACTCTGCTGCGCAAGCAGGCTCTTAAGGTAGGCGTTCTTGCCGATGAGATCATCGGATGCCGAGAGGTTAAATATGATGTCGGCTCCCGACAGCACGAGGTTGTTCGACGGGGGCAATGGCGACCATACATCCTCACAAAGTTCTATGCCGAACTTCACGCCGCGTGCCGTCTTGAACAACGTTTCTTCGCTACTCACGCTCACCCAACTGCCGGCGTAGCCAATCACAACAGATTCTGTAAGGTCGTCTGACGAGGCGAACCATCGCTTCTCGTAGAACTCGCCGTAGTTGGGCAGAAAGCGCTTCGGCACAATACCCAGCACCTTGCCGTGCTGACATACCACGGCGCAGTTGTACACGCCGCCGCCAATGCATACCGGCGCGCCAACAACGCTTATCACATCACAGCGCTCTGTAGCCTCAAGCAGGTCGGCAATCTTCTTTTCCACACGATCAAGTAAAGCCTGTTGTGCAAAGAGGTCCTGACACGAATAACCCGTAACCGACAGTTCGGGGAATACCAAGATCTCCACACCGCGCTTATCTGCGTCTACAACAAAGCGTTCTATCTGCTCTACGTTGTAGTCTACATCGGCAACCCTTACTTGAGGTATCGCCGAAGCAACAGTTATATATCCGTAATTCATAAAAGCCCTTTTTTCTCTTTTACTTTCAAAAGTTTTGTGGCTGCGTGGTATGGGCAAGATGCCCATACCTCCTACTTTTTACTCTTTTACTTTTATCGTATCGTTACCTGCGTTGCTCCATATCCATATTCTTGGAACGAAGCATCTTGGTATCTGTAGTTCTTATATCTGTATCTCAGTTCGTTCACGATAGCATGGCGCAACACGCCCTCGCCCTTACCATGTATGAATACGATACGCTTGCCCTTGTTATGCTTGTTCTCCTCAAGGGTGCGACGGAAGTAGTCGAGTTGGTAGTTGAGGATATCTGCCGAGCCCATGCCTACCGTAGTCTCCAACAGTTCGTCGGCATGAAGGTCTACCACCAGAATATCGTCGCTGTTGGCGCGGTTGTTACGATGCGACGCAGAAGTGTTTAGACTGCTGTTCTTCAACTTCTCCATAGCGTTCTTCATCGCCTCGCCTCCTTTGTTCTCGAGCTTCTTCTCTTCCTTCTCCTCGTCTACGTATATCAGCTTTTCGGCATCAACGGGCTTCAGCTGCGCAACACCGTCGTTCTTAACAATGGGGTACAGCAACGCCGGAGTCTCAAAGAAATCGTTCTTCTGGAAGGTATGCAATTTGTAGAACTTCACCTTGTCGATGCGGAACTGCACGTCGCAAACCGGCTTAGCCACAAACTCCTTGTCACGCTTGAACGAAAGCAGCTGGAAGCGCACGCGGTCTATCTCGTTCAGGTCTTCAAGAGCGAAACTCTCCACATACATCTTCGTATTCGGCTCCAATTCTCCTTCGCCACGCAACGTGTATGTGCCGCTCTCTACGCTCATGTACAAATAATGTACGTAGTAGTTGCTATCGTTCACAAGGTAGCAGGCGAAACTGGTCTTAGAGAAGTTCTGCACATCTTCTGGCACGAACGCATAGTAAACGTTCAGCACGTTGCCGCCCTTGCGCTCTTCCACCTTCGCCTTGTACGTGATTTCTCTGTCAGCAGCGTCATACTCATCTTCGTCCTCCAACACATCCTCATCCATCTGGTTTATCTTCGCTTTCACTGACATGTTGAACGTATCGGGGTCGGCAGCCATCGGCTCCTCTGCCCCACTCTTCTTCTGTATTGACTTCGATATCGAGTAGTCGTCGCTACTGCTCATCACTACGAGGTCTGATATAGGTGTCGGAATCTGGAAACCGTCCTCGTCCTCCACCAACGCTATATCTTTACCTTGAAAACCGGCAATGCGTCCGCCGCCGATATCACTCAAGAATTGTACTTTATCTCCTATTTTCATTTTACTTTACTTCTTTACTTTTAGACATCTTCATAGGATGCGTGGTATGGGCAGGATGCCCATACCTCCTACTTTTACTTTTTACTCTTAACTAAGGTATCAGCAACGAACTGTCGCCATAGCTCAAGAATCTGAAATCGTGCGCCAGCGCATAGTCATACACCTTATGCCAGTCGCCGTGCAGGAACGCACTCACCAACAGCAGAAGCGTGCTCTGTGGCTGATGGAAGTTCGTCACCAACATCTTCACGATTTTATACTCATAGCCCGGCGCAATGATGATCTGCGTGCTCGAGTGCAGAGCACTCAATCCGTGCTTGTCCAAATAAGCCACGATATTCTCCAAAGCCTTCATCGGTGTCACGCCTTTCGCAGCCTCGTTCTCGTATGGTTCCCACTGGTTCACGTGCAGTTCCTCCTCTGAGAGGTCCATGTTCTGCTCCAGCTTCACGCCCATATAGTAGAGGCTCTCCAGCGTGCGCACACTTGTCGTACCCACAGCTATCGCCTCCGCTCCATGCTTTATCAGTTTCTCGAGCGTCTCTCTATGCACACACACATACTCGGTATGCATCTCGTGGTCCTGAATTTCCTCCGACTTCACTGGTTTGAACGTACCAGCACCAACGTGCAGTGTCAGTTCCTCGCGGTCGATGCCTCGATGGTCGATTGCCGCCAATACCTCTGGTGTAAAATGCAGACCTGCCGTTGGAGCTGCCACAGAACCCTTCACCTTCGAGTAAACTGTCTGATACGTCGTCTTGTCGCTCTCCTGCGTCTCGCGGTTCAAGTACGGCGGAATAGGTAGCTCGCCCACAGCGTCCAACAACTCTGCAAGCGACACCTCTGCGTTGTCCCAAGTGAAGCGCACTCTGTAGCTCTTGCCCACGTCATCAAGACGCTCGGCCTTGAGTGTCACCGACTCGCTGTTCACATCGAATGTGCGCTGAAGCACCTCACCCTTCCACTTCTTCAGATTGCCAATCATGCACAGCCATTCGCATTCGCCTCGCGTCTGGAACATCTGCTCGTAGTCAGCCGGACTATACGGCTCAAGCAGGAACACCTCTATCAGTGCTCCAGTAGCCTTGCGGAAGTGCATACGCGCCTGAATAACACGGGTATTGTTGAAAACCATCAGAGCACCCTCGGGCAGATGATTAGCTATGTTGCAGAACGTGTCTTCCGACACTTCACCGTGCTTATACAATAATAGTTTGCTATGATCGCGCTGCGCCAACGGGAACTTAGCAATACGCTCGTCCGGCAACGCATAATTATAATCCTTGATATGTATGTGTTTTGTCTCCATAATCGTTTTCTTTGTCTACTGCCCTACAAATAAGGCAATACTATCTAAATCCCACAAAGTTAATTATAAATTCTGACATACATATCCTATAGCACAATATTTTTGCAAAATTCATACACGCATAATGCACATCATTGTCGACATAACAGAACTTATACGAATGCGCATCATGCTCTATTATTGCATACAACTGCTACAAAGGGGTATTTAAAACTAAACTTTTGTCATCGTTCTCCGAACGCAGTCCGATCAGATTGCGAACGCAGCCCAATCAGATTGCGAACGCGAACGGATCGGACTGCGTTCGGAGAAGAATGACTTTTGCATTGATTTCGCTCTATTTATATAATCATATTGGCCTACAATGCGAAGACCAAAAGACAATTGATTTTAATGCAGCACTCCACGTAGAACAGCGTAGATTAATGTGAGAACTATCACAAGCATAACAATATCAACATCAGAGTGGCTAAAACCACTTGATGTGTACTGTGTAGATACGAAGCGTTTCGACTGAGAGAGTTTCTCTCTGAACTTATAATAAACAAAATAGACAACACATCCTACCGTGCCACCCCATAATAATCCAACAGCTATATCAAGCGGATAATGAACACCAAGATACATACGTGTGTAACAGCAGACGAGCGACCACACAAGAAGGGAAATACTCAATATGCTACTGCGTACAAGTAAGCAGAAGAACACTGCAATAGAGAAAGTGTTGGCTGCATGTGCTGAGAAGAAACCATACTTACCATTGGCGCAATATCCATCAACAAGCTGCACAAGATTACGTAGCGAAGGGTCATTACAAGGACGAAAGCGTTCTACACTGGGCTTAACAATGCCGTCAGCAATACCGTCAGCAAGCAAAACGCAGAGCGCAGCACATGCCACAACGAGTACGATTTGTCCCATCGTCTCGCTGTTCTTTACCACAAGATACAGCAAGGCAACGTACATAGGTATCCAAGTGAAGCCCGACGTAAGAGCTATCATCAGTCCGTCAACAAACTGCGAACTGCTGCCATTGAGTGCGAGAAGGAGGTCGGTGTCGGCCTGTAAGAGGGTATCCATATTCATTTTCGCTGAGTTTTTATCAAATTACTTCTACTGAGTTCTTTGGCAACCAGCCTTCTTTGCCGTCATCAAGGCGTACACCATACCAAGCATTCATCGAACTATCGGTAATGGTGAGACGTGTGCCCTCATGGATAACGAAGGCATCTGAACTACTCTCCGCAGGCGTTGCCTTTACATTGAGCGTTGGCGTGAGAACTATGGCGATGTTATGTTCTGAAAGGGCAACCTTGCGCTGATAAGCGAACAGGAGTCCTAACACAAAAATCAGAAGTCCGACAAGTGCTCCGAAGAAGCCAATCTTACGCAGAAGAATATTACTGCCGAAGAGATATGCCAATATCAGAATGAGAGCAAGCACAAAGGCTGAAACAGCGAGGATAGTCCAAGCATCAATGCTCATAAGATTCTGCAGCGAGTGATACCACGTAACGAAGAACATTTCATCAACAGGCACTACTTTGTCGATGGTCTTACCACGAAGAAACTGAAGATTGTAACGAGTATCGCTATCGCCAGGATTAAGGCGCAAAGCACGTTCGTAGGCAATTATCGACTGTGTGATATTACCCAAACGATACTCACAGTTGCCGAGGTTATAATAGAGTTCTGCGCTCTCCCCTACCTTCAGCAGTTTGGTATAGCACTCTGCAGCTTGCTGATAATCGCCCTTTGCATAAGCAGCTGCGGCAATTTCACTGCTATCGCCCTGTTGAGACTTTGCGGTGTCTACAGAAGCATTTACAAAGCTACTAAAACACAAAACCACAAACAGCAAGATTATTCTCACCGTATCACCACTGTTTCTCTTCACCGTCTTGTAACGCAAGACACCATCAATCTCCGTAATAGCTATCATTGCACTATCATATGTCTTAGTCATATTACCCTCGGCACTACCTGGGGCATAACGTTCGTACTCACACTCATCAAGAGCAGAGATGAACTTTTCTATTATCTCTGCATTGATATTGTGTGCAGCAAGTTGATCACTTATATTTTCGCGTGAGAGTTGCTCTACAGGCATGTTCAGTTTGTCGCCTACATAGCCCCAAAGTGCACGCAATACCTCATCATAGAACTCGTTCTGCTTACCAGCGGTGAGCAACTTATAGGCAGTTTTAAGACGCTTGGTAGCCACCTTGTTGGCGCGTTTACCACGCTTACCCACGATATCAGCGTTCTCTACCGCCTTCTTGTGGAAAATAGCCACAAGAGCTACAAACAAAACAAATGGCAGAAGTAGCCATAACAAGAATGAAGTAGAACCAAAGAATAGTTTCTCGGCGTCAATTGTATCATAACCGCCCTGCTTTATCGGCTTAATATCAGTCTGCTGAACAGCCGAATAATCGGTAACAGAAGTGCCCTTGCCGTCGCCTGGCTCCACCTTAATGGTAAGCGGCGCTGTTTTCACTGTCTTATACATGTTGCTCGATGTGTCGTAATAAGTAAGCGACACAGCAGGGATGGTGTAGTTACCCTGATTGCGAGGCACAACGAGGAAGTCGTACACCATATTGCCTTCCAATCCGTTGGTTGTGAGTTTTGTCTTGTCGGTCACCTTCGGGTCGTACTTGTCGAAGTCCTTCGGGAAGGTAACCACGGGCTGCTTGATGAGCTTCAGGTTGCCGTTGCCACCTACCACTACACGCAATGTAACTGGTGCGCCTGCCTTCACTGTGTTATTCAACAGCTGCGAAGATATTGAAAAGCGACCTACACCACCCGAGAAGTCGGCTGGCTTCTGCGGCAGTGGGTCTACCTGTATATCAATAGCTGGTGCTACGATATTGCGCTTTACTTCTATGTATCCAGATCCGCCGTTGAAGAACGCCTCAAACGGGTCTACATTGCGGTTTTGCATAACCACAACGCCCTTGAACGTAAGGCTCGGTATCGTCATCTTGCCCGTCATCTGCGGATACATAACATACTGGCTCCACGTTACACAACGATAGTTTCTGCCGTTCAGCTTCTCAATGTGAAAACTCTTCTGCTGTGGCAATGGTATTTCCTGAGTATGGAAGCCTTTCAAGTCGGGCATCTTACCATCAAGCGAAGTAAGGTCAACGAGAGTGTACACCTTATACGTAAGCAAAATAGGCTCTTGCTCGTGTACGTGTTTCTTGTTGGCAATCACCTTCACGAAAAGGTCTTTCGAAGATATTCTGCCACCCGAACTATGCGAAGGCGAAACAACATCGTCGTGCATACTGGGAGCTGAAGAACCATTGTTGCGTGTAGCACCCGACACCTGGATACGGAAAGGTCGTGAGGCTATTGTCTTGCCGCCAGCTTTGGCGTGAGCTGCGCCTATGGTGTATGAGCCAGCTTTCTCCGCATAGAGCGTGTAGGTATAGGTTATCGACGACGAGCGGCTGGTATGTCCGTTCACAATCTGATAGCTCGACTGCTGCGATGTGTACGGACCAGCTATCACTTCCAGACCGGAAGGGATGGAAGCCGAACGGAACTCGTCTACCGACACATTAGCTATAGTGTACGACACACGGAAGTTCTCGCCAGTAGCAACGTGTGTAGGGGCAGAAACAGAAATGTTTTGCGCACATACCGAGAGTACATACGCAAAACATGTCAGTAATAGTGTGGTTATCTTCTTATTCATTCTGAATGATGTATTTTTATGTGGTCTACCAGTTTTTCTGCAACTTGCGCGATCTGTTCTGACGCATGGCGTCCTTTATGCGTTGCTGTGTCTGCTGCTCCTGCTGCATGGCGGCGTTAAGCATCTGCTCGGCGTTCTCCTTGCTCATCTTTTCCTGCTGCTTCTGCTGCTGTTGCTTTTGGTTCTTGTCTTGTTCTTTCTTTTCCTTGCTCTTGTTCTCGCCCTTGTTCTGCTGCTTCTTTTGCTGTTGCTTGTCCTTGTCCTGCTTGTTCTTTTTCTGCTGGCGCATGCAGAGCGCAAGGTTGTAGCGGGTCTCGTTGTCAGACGGGTTGTTGCGCAGACTCTCCTTGTATGCCTCCGCAGCCTCGCCGTACATCTTCAACGACTGGCATATCCATCCGATGTTGTGGTATGCCATAGCCTTACGCTTCGGGTCGGTCTCTATCTTGCCAGCATGCTCAAACTGTTGGATGGCTGCCGAGTCTTTCTTCTGCATGAGCAATGCGCAACCGAGGTTGTAGAGCGCTTGCGGATTGGACGGATTCTTGTCTACTGCCTTGCGGTATTCTGCCTCTGCCTTTACATAGTTGTCCTGCTTGAACCAACGGTTGCCGTAGCGTATGTGCTGGCGGTCGGTCTGCGCAATGCCTACCAATGTCTGAATTATCAAGATTGAAAGAACTAAAAACTTCTTCATATTGAATATCGTTTATTTCTTAAATAGTCTGAAATGTTTGAACAACGGATTCTTCTTCTCCATGATGCACGCCTCCACTATCAGCAAAACGAGCAACACTATGCAGAACGACTGGAACTGCTCGGCGTACTCGCTGTAGATTACGCTCTCTGTCTCACCCTTCTGGAGCTTCGAAAGCTCGTCGTTCAGCTTCTCCTGAGCGTCGTTGGTGTTGTCTACATGGATGTATGTGCCACTACCGGCACGGGCTATGTCACGACACATATCCTCATTAAGTGCCGACATAACAATGTTACCGGTGTTGTCGCGGATATACTCACCACCCCCAACGGGTATCGGAGAACCCTTTGTGCTACCTATGCCGAGAATGAATACATTGATGCCTTTCTTACGCGCTTCCTTTGCTGCCTCCAATGCTCCGCCTTCATGATCTTCGCCATCAGTGATGAGTATGATAGCCTTGCCTACACCCTGCTGCTGAGTGAAACTGCTTGCTGCTACGGAAAGGGCACGTGCAATGTCGGTACCCTGAGTAGAGATTAGTGCCGGACTTATGCCATGAAGGAACATCTTTGCTGAAACATAATCACTCGTGATTGGCAGCTGAACAAAAGCATCGCCAGCAAATACCACAAGACCAATCTTATCGTTAGTGAAGTTGTCAACAAGATTCTCTACAAGCATCTTGCTCTTATCCAAGCGCGAAGGTGCTACATCCTGTGCCAACATCGAATTACTAATATCGAGACAAATGATTGTCTCTATTCCGTTGCGCTTCTCGTTGCTTATCTTGGAGCCCATCTGTGGACGAGCAATAACAACCACAAGCACAGCTACAGCTGCCATCGTAAGCCAAAACTTCACACGGCGACGCATGGTCGAAGCGTCGGGCATAAGCTGACGTACAAGATCTTTGTCGCCAATGCGCATTATCTTCTTCTGCCTGCGCCATAGGCTATAGTATCTGACCGCTACGAGCACTACTACAAGCCATAGCAACCATAAATATTGGGGGCTCTCAAATCTGAACATTTTCTTAACTTTGAATTTTGAGTTTTAATATGGGCAAAAACCAAAGGCTACGCCAACAAAGAACCTTAAGGTATCCGGCGAAGAACAGTAAAGCGCAACAGAAACTCTGCCACAAGCAGGAATAATGCTACGATGGCAAATGGCTGATAAGCCTCGTAGTGCTTGGAGAAGCGTTTCACGTCCATCTTTGTCTTCTCGAGTTTGTCGATGTCCTTATATATTTGCGACAGTTCGCGGTTGTTGGTAGCACGATAAGAGTTGGCATTCGTTATCTGTGCTATCTCGCTCAGAGTCTTCGTGTCTATCTCTACCGGCATATTCACATACTGAATGCCTCCAGCTACTGGCACGGGATAAGGTGCCACCTTGTTAGTTCCTACAGCAATGGTGTATACACGTACACCAAGACTGTGCGCTATCTCCGCACTCGTCATTGGCGAGATGTCGCCCATGTTGTTACTGCCGTCTGTAAGCAGGATGACCACCTTGCTCTTTGCCTTCGATTCCTTCAATCGCGACACGGCGTTTGCAAGTCCCATACCAATAGCAGTACCATCTGAAATGATGCCACGTGCGGCAATGTCGGTGCGAACAGAACCAAGCAGATTGAGAAGCGAAGCATGATCAGTAGTCATTGGACACTGAGTGAACGACTCACCTGCAAAGATTGTTAGACCGATGTTGTCGTTCGGACGACCTGCCACAAACTCTGCAGCTACGTTCTTAGCAGCCTCAAGGCGATTGGGCTTAAGGTCTTCTGCCAGCATAGATGTCGACACGTCCATAGCAAGCATGATGTCGATGCCTTCTACCGACTTATTGTCCCAAGAGTTGCGTGTCTGAGGACGTGCCATGACGCACACAATCATCACAAAAGCAAGGCAACGCAAAAACATCGGTGTATGTACGATGCGCTGTCGCCAACTTTTAGGTGCCTTGTAGTAAGCCACCACTGTGCTGACACGCATCGTAGGTTCGCTATGCTTACGATTGCGCCAATACCATATTATATAAGGTATCAGCAACGTGAGCAGTATAAAGTATTCTTTATTTACAAATTCCATTGTTGTATATTACTTTCGTTACGTATCGTTAGACTCTACATAAGGAGCAACCACACACGATAAATCACATAACCTGCAAGTCCGACGATAGCGACAGCAATAGCGCAAAGAAGCACATTAAGCACGACGCGTGTCTTGCGTGTACGCACCTCTTCCTCACTAAGTGTCGGCTCTATACGCTCTTCTGTAGGAACATCCTCACGCTTGGTCTGGTCTATAAAGTTGATGGCGTTCAGAAGATTCATGTCTTTCTCGTTGAGAAGTGCCGAATATTTCGCAAACTTCACAAGGTCGGCAGTCATGAACAACTCGCTTAGCTCTGCAAGCATTTTCTCGTCGCCGGCACTACGCAGGTTTTCGAGAATCTCCGAAGAGGTCATCTCCATAGCGTTGAAACCGAAACGCTCGCGTATATACTGGCGCAAGGTGTCTGTAAGCTGCGTATAGTAAGCCTTCTGGTCGTAATCGGCTGTATGCGACTCGCCCTTCAAGCGGTTCATCTCGTCCAATGCCTTCTTGTGTGGCGGCACTTTCTTCACGATACGTATGCGGGCAATAATCGGTTTGTTCTGCTTCAGACGTACTATAACCCATGAGCCTAACACAATAAGTAACAACACAATAAGCGTCATCCAAATAAGCGGCATCCACTCTGCCCAAAGGAACGGATTGTCCTGTACAGACTTCGGTGGAAAGAACTTATCCATATTGAGAGTATCGACATCGCAAGTGATTACCTTAAGTGCTACGGGGTTCGACTTGTAGCTCTTGCCGTCTACCTTTACAGTGATGCCTGGTATAGCATACAATTGCTCATCGAAGCTCGTAAGTGTGAGTATCTTTTTCACACTCCAATAACCATCGACAACTGCCGTATCACCCTTTGTATCATCCAACACCTCAACGCCTGGCACGAGATATTGCGACCGCTTATAGTGTGGATACACAATCTTTGCGCCCTGGCGAGCCGTGATGGTAAGTTGAAGATGTGCCTGTTCGCCAATCATTATCGCCACAGAATCGATCTTAGCCTCAACACCTACCTGCTGGGCGGCAGCCATCGTGAGTGATGACACGAACAATATAAGAGTTATTAATCTTTTCATTGCTTAACTGTTTCTTGATGAGAACAAAGTCATCATCGCTTTCACGAAATCCTCATCGGTAGCCACAGACATCCAGTCGACGTTTGCCTGAGAGAATGTCTCACGAAGTATTGCCTCACGCTCCTTCCAATAGCGTGCATGAGCAGCACGCACTTTCTTGCTTGAGGTATCAATATACATCTCGTTACTCGTTTCTGCATCCTGCACTTTCATAAGTCCTACATCTGGCAGTTGCTTCGCCCAACGGTCGTACACCTGCACAGCCATAAGGTCATGCTTGTTGTTGGCTATCTGAAACTGCTTTAGGAAGTCCTTGTTGTCGTAGAAGTCGCTGATTACGAACGCTGTTGTGCGACGCTTCATCATACGTGTGAAGTAAGCCACCGCTTCACCTATGTCTGTCTTGGTACTTTGTGGGTGAAAATCGAGCATCTCTCGTATAATATACAGGATGTGCTTACGTCCCTTCTTTGGCGGAATATACTTCTCAATGCGATCGGAGAAGAACACCACACCAATCTTGTCGTTGTTCTGCATGGCACTGAAGGCGATGGTAGCAGCAATCTCGGTAGCCATCACCGACTTCATACACTTGCGTGTGCCGAAGTCGAGCGAACCCGAGACATCAATCAACAACATAACGGTGAGTTCGCGTTCCTCCTCAAACACTTTCACGTAAGGCTTGCGGAAACGTGCTGTGACATTCCAGTCTATGTCGCGAACGTCATCGCCAAACTGATACTCGCGAACCTCGGCAAATGCCATACCCCTACCCTTAAAGGCAGAATGGTACTGGCCTGCGAATATGTTCTGGCTCAGACCCTTCGTCTTGATTTCTATCTTGCGAACCTTTTTAAGTATCTCTGACGTTTCCATTGTCTTATGTTTAAGGCACCTCTACCTTATTTATTATCTTAGATACGATCTCCTCACTTGTGATGTTGCTTGCCTCAGCCTCGTATGAGAGACCTATGCGATGGCGCAGCACGTCGTGTGCAACGGCACGCACATCCTCTGGCACTACGTAGCCGCGACGCTTGATGAAAGCATAGGCACGCGCTGCCTTTGCAAGCGAGATACTTGCACGTGGCGAGCCACCGAAGGTAATCATATCTTTCAGTTCGCCCAAGCCGTACTTCTCTGGGTAACGTGAAGCGAAGACGATGTCAGCAATATACTGTTCAATCTTCTCGTCAATATATACCTCTTCAACTACCTCACGAGCCTTCAATATCTCCTCAGCAGTAGTTACGGGCAACACCTTCTTCTCCTCACCACGCAAGTTCTCACGGATAATGAGCTTCTCCTCCTCAAGTGTAGGATAGCCGATAACCACTTTAAGCATAAAACGGTCTACTTGAGCCTCAGGCAACTGATATGTACCCTCCTGCTCAATAGGGTTCTGCGTAGCCATCACGAGGAACGGATTCGGAAGTTTGAATGTCTGTTCACCGATTGTTACCTGATGCTCCTGCATAGCTTCAAGCAAGGCACTCTGAACCTTAGCCGGCGCACGGTTAATCTCGTCGGCAAGTACGAAGTTTGCAAACACCGGACCCTTCTTCACCTGAAAGTTCTCGTCCTTCTGCGAATAGATAAGCGTACCGACAACATCGGCAGGCAACAAGTCAGGGGTAAACTGAATGCGGCTGTAGTCGGCATCGATAAGCTGAGAGAGAGTCTTTATGGCGAGAGTCTTTGCCAAACCAGGCACACCCTCCAGAAGGATGTGACCATCGCTAAGAAGCGAGATAAGCAACGACTCGATGAGGTGTTTTTGTCCAACAATCACTTGGTTCATACCAGTCACCAAGTTGGTGACAAAACTGCTTTGCTGTTCTATCCGAGCGTTAAGCTGGCGGATATCTATTGATTCTGACATAATAGTTTATGTTTAATATTTACTCGTTAAATCTTGCACGACCATTACAGCCGCACCATAAATTAAGCGCAAAATTACAGAAATAATAAAACAGAGGCGAAATATATAGACTAAAATATATTAAATAGTCGAAACATTTCACTAATATTGAACAATCTTAAATCGATTTGTCAATTCTGCATACACGCGTTGAACGGGGAAACCCATAACATTATAATAACTGCCGTCCAATCCGGTAACACCGATATATCCTATCCATTCCTGAATGCCGTAGGCTCCTGCCTTGTCGAATGGCTTATAGTGCTCAATGTAATAATCGATCTCGGCATCTGTCAGCTCCTTGAAAGTAACTCCAGTCATAACCGAGAAGCTGTGCTGCTCCTGCTTGGTCTTCATACAAACGCCGGTAACGACATGATGAGTGCGTCCGCTTATCTTGCGCAACATGGCGTGTGCCTCAGCTGCATCATGCGGTTTGCCGAGTATGTCGTCACCAACAATCACAACCGTGTCGGCAGTTATCACGAGTTCGTCGTCAGCCACTTCATACGCAGCAGCCTTCTCACGCGCTATATACTCTGCAACATCCTTTGACGGTAGTGTATCGGGATACGACTCGTCAACACCTTCTATTACTTTCACTTCAAAATCGATGCCAAGACCAGCAAGAAGCTCTCTGCGTCGTGGCGAATTGCTTGATAATATAATCTTCATCTTTGTGTACTATTGCTTGTTGATTACTTCCATCTGTTGACGTACCGACTCCTCATGAACGAGTTCGAATATATGCTTGACAAACTCCGAGTCCATACCGAACAGTTCGCCTTGTGCTCCACGCTTGTCTATTATCTCTTTGTATCGATTAGCCTGCAGAACTGTCATATTATGCTCTTTTTTATAGCTGCCTATCTTGCGGCAGATGTTCATACGATTGGAGAGAAGTTCAACAAGATTGTTGTCGAGAACATCTATCTGCTCACGCAAGCCGTGTATGCCTTCTATGTCAATATGTCCGTCGCGAATTGTAAGTTGCGACAATATATTATAAAGTCCGTCGGGCGTAACCTGTTGTGCTGCATCGCTCCACGCTTCGTTCGGAGAGCAATGCGTCTCCACAATCAAGCCATCGAAACCAAGATCCATAGCCTGCTGACTAAGTGGAGCTATCAGGTTACGTCGACCACCAATATGACTGGGGTCGCAGATTATCGGCAACTCCGGTATGCGGCGGCGCAACTCTATAGGTATCTGCCACATCGGAGCATTGCGATATATCTTGTTGTCGTAACTCGAGAAGCCACGATGAATGGCAGCCAAGCGCTTGATGCCTGCCTGATTGAGACGTTCCATCGCTCCAATCCACAATTCGAGGTCTGGATTTATGGGATTCTTCACAAGTACGGGAATATCTACACCACTAAGCGAATCGGCAAGTGCCTGCATAGCGAAGGGATTGGCAGAGGTACGTGCTCCTATCCAAATAATGTCGACACCATATTCTAACACAAGTTCTACATGCTCGCGGGTGGCAACCTCTGTAGCCACAGACATTCCTGTTTCTTCCTTCACACGCTTCAGCCACGGCAATGCTTTCTCGCCGTGTCCTTCGAAACCGCCTGGTTTGGTACGGGGTTTCCAAACACCAGCACGATACACGTTACAACCAAGCGAAGCGAGTTGTCGGGCAGTAGACATAACTTGTTCTTCTGTCTCTGCCGAACATGGACCAGCTATAACAAAAGGACGCAGCCCACAGCCTTTTATATTTAGAGGGATTAAAGACAAATCCATCGTTTTCAGTTTAAAAGTTGTTATTTTACAAACAAATGTATAACAATTATTTATATCCTACAAATAAATTATGATTAATTGCTACATTTACATCTTTTCATTGTAACTTTGCGTCTTAATAATAAGAATATTTCGTTTCGCAATATCCAAACATGAATAGTATAGATAGTAATAAAGCCGAAGAAATGCTGAAGCAAAAGGGCGTGCGCCCAACAGCTAACCGCATCCTCATTTTGAAAACGCTGCACAACGAGCATCGCCCCATGAGTCTTTCGACAATGGAGGCGATATTGCTGCCTATGGATAAGTCGAGCATCTTCCGCGTGCTGACACTCTTTCTCGAACACGACATTGTCCATGCC
>ERZ1504707.125-NODE-125-length-21869-cov-23.356377_pt1 | contig 21869 bp, 19 predicted proteins | sample MGYA00572391_ERZ1504707 | MGnify/ENA primary metagenome ERZ1504707 (study PRJEB39906, sample SAMEA3182110) | gut metagenome | biome: human; feature: gut; material: Stool; isolation source: human stools | place: Canada | collected 2013-04-23 ...
TGTAGTACAACAGTAAGACGATTACTTATGCCCATAGGGTGCTGAGTAGTTACATAAGAAAAGAGAGCGAGCGAAAAGTGCTTAATGACCTTAATGACCTTGACCTTAATGACCGCTTTTCACGTTTCTTCGGCTACCTTCAATGCGTATTTTCCTGTTTTGCAATGTTTCTGCAATAAAGTTCTGATAGAAAACGATAGAAAGTATTATCTATCAGCCACTTACGCAATTTTCAGCATAGAAAGTTAGGGTAATAGCTTGCATTCTGTCCGAAAATGTTGTATCTTTGCACCGGCAATCGAAAGAACAGCCTTTTGTGCCTTGCTCGGGTCTTCTATTAAGACCAACACGGGTCATAAATGATGGCAGGCGCCGGTCATCAATGAAGACCCCGAAAACGGCAGGAACGGGGCGTTCTGGGGAGTTGCAAAACAAAGGACTCTAAACATACTACAAACGACTATGATTAATTACAGCATCGTAATGCGTAGCGTGAACGCAAATCTTCTGGAAATCAACCAGGCGAAGAAGGAGGGTAAGACCAACATTGACCTCAACGCCCCAACCACTCCGGATAATACGCCAGGCGGTTCTACCCCAGGTGGTTCAAACACCGGTCAGACCGGCAGCGAAGGCCAAGGCTCTGAATCAACCGGCGGCACTACTGGCAAGGACGATACTGGCGACGGCCTTGAATAGCCCAAGGATAGACTGGCTAGGGTACTAGCCCCTAGCCCAGCCTATCCGCCCCCCAAAAAAATCAACATTCAACACTCAACATTCAACAAAATGAAAGCGAACACTTGGAAAACAATTCTGCAGATAGCCATCAGCATACTAACCGCTATCGCTACTACGCTCGGAGTAACGAGCTGCATGGGATAAAGAAAACAGAAAAATCCGGTCATTAAGGTCATGGTCATTAAGGATTTCCAAAGAAAGTTAAAGGGAAACGAGTAAAAAATCATCATTTTTTTTGCTCATTTTCCTTTTTTTTATTATCTTTGCCTTAAAAATTAATAATTGAACTTTCGTATGTGGTTCAAGTACGGGCTTCTGCCCTTTACCTTTCCCTTCGGCCGGTGACCGTTGGTTCAGGGCGTGTGGGCAAAACTTGCGAAAGTTCAGTAGATAACAAAATAAAGAACGAAGAATTTCATTGAAATAATCTGATGGAAACAGAAAGAATTTTACTTCGATATTGGCAGGAATCAGATGCAGAGGCGCTCTTCAAGTACGCCTCCGACCCTGACGTAGGACCACGTGCTGGATGGCCGGCGCATAAGTCTGTAGAAGAAAGTCGGGAGATAATCCGGACATTCTTCCATAATGAAACGACATGGGCGATTGTGTTGAAAGAGACTGGCGAGGCTATCGGCTGCATCGGCTACTACACCCATGAAACCAGCAACATCCCTATCGGAGAAAACGACTGTGAGGTGGGCTATTGGGTAGGAAAGCCATTTTGGAACCAAGGAATCTGCACCGAAGCCTTGAAGCTGATGCTTGACTACTGCATCAACGAGAAGCATTTCGAAAACATCTGGGCAGACCATTTCACAGGCAATCCTGCATCAGGAAGAGTCATGGAGAAATGCGGTTTCTCAGACACCGGAATGCTGAACAGATGTAGCCAGCTTGTGGGTGGCGACAAGGAAATGGTCAAGGTGTTCAAGTACAACGGATAAAGGAGAAAATAGAATGATGAAACTCAATAACACCAAAAGTGAGTGGTTTATGTAAAAAGTTACAGAGAATATGAATTATCTCCGTAACTTTTTACATTTTCGGCTGATTTACCGCTTCAGCGCTATGTTATAATTATAATATTTGCTGTTGCCCGTAATATCCTCCAGCACCTGAATGAAAGGAGGAAACTTCACACTCTCGTTGGCAGAAATGCCGCGGGTTTCAAGAATCATCAGGTCGGAAACCGGCTCAAGAAACTCGTCGAGCTCGAAATACTGGCCCTTCCAGATAAAACTCTTGCGATGCTTATGAATGCGCTGGCGGTAAGGGTCTGCCTGCTGGAGCATATTCTCGTAGAGATTAGCGCTGATCTGTCGCTCGGTCTCAACCTGCTCGTTGTCGGCTACGCGCTTCTTAGTGGTGTGAACATATACGTACTTTCCACCTTCGAATCCGCGGCGACGGAGACGGATCTCGCTGCCTGGTTCTCCCGAAAGATAGGTCTGAACGATATCGCTGCCGATGGCATTTGGCACTTCGCCGGTCAGTTTCACGATATACTTTCTTTCCTCTTCGATAGGTTGCGGAATACCCAGCACATTGCTGATTTCCTTGAGCACACGGTTCAGCTTGTTGTTGAAGTCCTCGTGGTTGTTGATTACTCTCAGATGTGGGTGTCCCTTCCAGGCGGAAACGATTTTCTTGTCCAGTTCCCTGGCTATCTGCAATCCCTTTTCGTCCGCCTTTTCCACGCGCTGGGCGTTGTTGGCTGTGGTGTAGAATTGTTCAGCGCCATCTGCGGCAGAAACCAGATGCAGTACGGCATCGTAGCGTTCACGCAGCTGGGTGTTGGTATATCCCTGCTCGGAGATGATGCGGTTCCAGAAGTCCTCTGTCAGGTAGGTGGAGATATCCATCGTGCCACGGTCGCAGACGATGATGACCGGCTTGTCGATGGTTTCAGCCATTTTGGTGAAACTGTCTTCCAGTCCGATCTGAGTCAGGAAGGTAGCTTTTTCTCCCTCGAAGAAGAACTTCTCGTTTTTGGTGAGATAGTTCATTCCTGCCTGGGTGAACATGGTAGGAACCTCAGGAATGGTAAACACCTTGTATCCAAGGCCAGAGAAGTGGTCGATTATTTTAACCAGCGCAGTGGTTTTACCTGCGCAAGGACCACCTGTAAGTACAATTTTCTTAATTGTATTCATTATCTTATTTTTTGTTATTATCAGATACGTCATAGGATGTGGCAAGCGCCCTCATTCCTTTTATGGGTGCAAAGATAGCAATAAATTCTTTAAGAAAGAAAAAAACTTTCGGTTTTATTTTGTATTCTAAATGAATTAATGTATCTTTGCAAAGTTAAACGACAAGAAATAAGACTAGAAATAACAGATGATTTACTTCATTTCAAAGAAATTAGAAATATCAGCAGCCCATTCGCTCACCCTCAGTTACGAGAGTAAGTGCAGCAGTCTGCATGGTCACAACTGGCAGATTGAACTCTTTTTCGTGGGCAGAGAGTTGAACCAGGATGGCATGGTGATAGATTTCACCCATGTCAAGAAAGCGGTGCATGGCAAGATGGATCACGCCAATCTCAACGAGGTGTTTGATTTCAATCCTACCGCCGAGAATATCGGAAGATGGCTCGTGGATCTCTTCCCAGAGTGCTATAAGGCTACGGTGCAGGAGAGCTTCGGCAATACTGCCGTGGTGGTTGACGAAGAGAAAATCAAAGGAATCGAGCATCTGGTTCCTTAATATAGGAGCTGGTAATTAATATAAGAAAAAATGTATAAAGTTAACGAGATATTCTATTCCCTTCAGGGAGAAGGAAGATGGATGGGCAGACCAGCTGTTTTTGTTCGTATGAGCGGCTGCAATCTGAAATGTCCTTTCTGCGATACCGATTTCAAGGGATATAAGGAGATGAGCGCCGAGGACATCCTGACTGCGTGCCTGGAGAAGGGTGGCGATTGCCGCTTTATTGTTCTTACAGGTGGCGAACCAACCTTGCAGGTAGATGCGGAACTCATCCAGCTCCTGCATCAGCAGGGATATTATCTTTCGATGGAAACCAACGGCACCCACGTGGTTCCTGAGGGCATCGACTGGGTTACCTGTTCGCCAAAGTTGGACTTTACGGAGGGTGGTGAACTCGCCTTGAAGAAGGTGGATGAGTTGAAGCTGGTCTTTGATGGCGCTCACGAAGTAAACAATTATGGATTGGAAGCCACCTATCAGTATCTGCAGCCTTGCGATGTGGGCAATGATGCCCGCAACCGCTTTATCCTCTCCGGCTGCATCGACTATGTGAAGCAGCATCCGGAATGGCAGCTCTCGCTCCAAATGCATAAGATCGTGGGAATCCGATAAATCATCACAAGATAATTCACATAAGATCATTCCGATTAGTCTCACAAGATAATCATGTAAGATAATCACAAGATCATAATAAAACAGCAATAAATATAATGGAAAAAGTAAAGACTTTGATTATAGGTAGCGGTCCTGCGGGATATACAGCTGCCATTTATGCAGGTAGAGCTGGTCTCAATCCTGTATTGTATTCTGGTATGCAGCCAGGCGGCCAGCTTACCATCACCACAGAGGTAGAGAATTTCCCTGGTTATCCTAATGGTGTGGATGGCACCCAGATGATGATGGATATGAAGGAGCAGGCAGCCCGCTTTGGTGCTGATCTCCGTGACGGAAGCATTTCAAAGGTGGATTTCTCTTCCCGCCCTTATCATCTTACCGATGAGCGTGGCAACGAGATTGAGGCTGATACCGTGATTATCGCTACAGGTGCTTCTGCCAAGTACCTCGGTCTGGCTGATGAGGAGAAATATCGTGGACAGGGTGTTTCTGCCTGTGCAACCTGCGATGGCTTCTTCTATCGCAAGCGTACGGTTGCCGTAGTGGGTGGTGGTGATACTGCCTGCGAGGAGGCGATGTATCTTTCTGGTCTTGCCAAGAAGGTGTATATGATTGTTCGCAAGCCTTATCTCCGTGCTTCTGAGATTATGCAGAAGCGTGTGAAGGAGAAGGAGAACATTGAGATTCTTTTCGAGACCAATACGCTCGGCTTGTTTGGTGAGAATGGAGTAGAGGGTGCTCATCTGGTTCGCCATAAGGGTGAGGCTAATGAAGAGAAGTTTGATATTGCTATCGATGGTTTCTTCCTGGCTATCGGCCACAAGCCTAACACCGATCTCTTCAAGGATTTCATCGATTTGGATGAGCAGGGATTCATCAAGGTGGTTCCTGGTACTGCGAGCACCAATCTTCCTGGCATCTTTGCTGCCGGCGATGTTGCCGACCCAGTTTATCGTCAGGGCATTGTTGCTGCCGGCTCTGGTGCCAAGGCTGCGATCGAGGCAGACAGATTCCTGCAGCAACAGTAAAAACTATAGTATAAAATCCTATAAAGCGGGGTTAATATAGTTAAAAAATAACAGTAATATTTTGTCAGATGCAAAAAATGTATTACTTTTGCATCTGACTAAATAAAAAGGAAGATTGGCAGAGTGACCGAATGCGCTGGACTCGAAATCCGGTATACCCTCTTCCGGGTATCGGGGGTTTGAATCCCTCATCTTCCGCTAAGTTCCCCTACAGGAACCGTCATTTTATAGTTTCATAAAAACAACTCGACATGAAAAAAATCATCATCCCCATATTTATGCTCCTCCCGCTGATGACTGCACAGGCCCAAACCGTACTGACTGAAGAGCAGCAGCTGGAACAGGCACAGAAACAGTTGGAAGCTGCCAAGAAGGCACTAGAAGTGGCTAAGATAAAAGCACAGGCTGCCAAACTGAAGGCTCAGGCCGACAGCATCAACGCTGCAAGCGCCAAGGCGGAAGCTGAAGCAAAAAAAGGTAATGCTACTGAGCCAGAACCAGTTGTTGTAAAGGAGCCAACCACATCAACCACGGGATGGGCGATTCCTGTTGCCGTAGCCGCTAAGCCCAAGGAGGCTGCCAAGCCTGCCAACAAACTGGCAAATGGTACAACAGCCAAAGTGGATATGAAATATCTGGCAGGCGCCATCACATATAATGATGAAAACAAGATAGAATTCACACTCGATACGGATGCTAACGGAAAAACTGCCAAGCAGATTTACGACATCGTATTAAAATACATGAGTGAACTGACACAGAACGAGCAGAACATAGCAAGCCGAGTAGCACTGGTAAACGATGCTGAACACGTCATCGCCAACACGATGGACGAATGGCTCGTCTTCAGCCAGTCATTCATCTCGCTCGACCGCACGGAATTCAAATACCAGCTGGTAGCCAGAATTTCAGACAATCATCTGAATCTCTCGCTCGGTCGCATCATCTACAACTACGAGGAAGGAAGAAGCACCGGTTTCAAGGAACCTGCAGAAGAGGTAATCAGCGACAAGATTGCGCTCAACAAGAAGCAGAACGACCTGGCTAAAATCTTCGGAAAGTTCCGCAGATGCACCATTGACCGCAAGGATCAGATATTCGCAGAGTTAGCAGCATTAGTAAAACAATAAGTTGAAGAAAAATGGATAATCAGAATACAGACAACAAGATACAACAGAACGAGGCACAGCAGCCTGAAAACGCTACAGCCCAGCCTACAGCTGAGCAGGGAGCAGAACAGACAGAACAGAAGCAGCCTACCAGCTACGCCGTAAGACCACAGCACCGCCGGCTTCGCCCATTGGCCTACAGCGACCAGAACAACATGCTGAAGGTGCGCAACTATCTCAACATCGCCTTCATGCTGCTCGCCATCGTGGGGGTAATACTCTGGACCCAGCTGGAAGAAAGCCGCAATATCGCCTACATCGTACTCATCGTGGGTGTAGTGCTCAAGATTGCCGAAGTATGTATCCGACTATTTAAGAAATAATGAAGAAGAAGAAAATTATATTCTCATCACTCCTATTTTGTGCTGCGACCCTCCCGGTTGCGGCACAAAACGATTTTAACTATAACGAAGATTCGCAGTTCCGTCCTCAAACCAACCGCAAGGTGAACACCGATTCACTGGGCTCAGACAAGGAGATTCCGAAAGGCATCAGGGTATGGACTGTAGACGAACGCTTCGGCGACACAAAGGCTGCGGTAGTAGACACCTTGCAGCACATGTACATGAACTCAACCTTCACGGAAGGACTGAGAGGCGAATACAATACCCTCGGAAACATGGGTACTGCCCGACTGAACCGAATCTTCATCGACCGCCGCAACACGCAGGGCAACTTCATCTTTACAGAGCCCTACGATTATATCGTAAACCCGGTAAGCGACTTCCACTTCACCAACACCTACTCACCTATCACGAACATAACCCTGAACAGCTGCGGCGACAAGGTGACGGGAGAAGACGACTTCAAGGCCATATTTGCAGTAAATGCCAACAAAAGGCTAGGCGCCGGTTTCAGATTCGACTACAAGTATGGCAGAGGATATTATAACGCACAGAGTACCAGCCACTTTAAATACACCATGTGGGCATCTTACCTGGGCGACCGCTATCAGGCACATCTCCTCTTCAGTACCAATCATGAGAAGATGACCGAGAACGGCGGTATTACCAACGATGATTACATCAAACATCCGGAAATCTACACCGAATCGTTTGCCACCAACGAAATTCCTACCGTTCTGGAACAGAACTGGAACCGACTGGACAACCAGCACATCTTCTTTACCCACCGCTATAACGTAGGTTTCAGCCGCAAGGTAAAGATGACCGAAGAAGAAATCAAGGCAAAGAAATTTGCCATGGCTTCGAAAAAGGAAAATGCTGAAGAGGAAGCGAAGGAAGAAGCCAGAAAGAAAGCCAAGGAACAAGGCAAGAAATTTGATGAGAAAGCCTACGACAAACAGCAGAGAGCTAAATTCAGCGGCCGTCCTGACGGAGCCAAGATTGCAGGCGATGAACCGGCTAAAGACTTAGCCGCAAAGGACATCAGGAACGACAGTACCCGAATCGCTGTAAACGGAAAAGCCGCAGCCGACAGTCTGCTGGCCATCCAGAAGAAAAATGCCGAAGACTCGCTTTTCTACAAGAGCGAATATGTTCCGGTAACGAGTTTTATCCATACGGTAAAGTTTGACAACTATCGCCGTATTTACGAAGCTTATCAGACCCCTGCCGACTATTATCTGAAAGAATATTACGATGCAGGCAGGCTGACCGGCGACTCCATCTACGACCAGACCAAACACTGGCACATGAAGAATACCTTCGCCATTGCCATGCTTGAAGGTTTCAATAAATGGGCAAAGGCAGGCTTGAAGGCTTTCGCCAGCTACGACCTCCGTCACTATGAACTGCCAACCATGGAAGGTGGTTTCGAAAAATACAACGAGCATGCACTGAGCGTAGGCGGACAGCTGAGCAAGCAGGAAGGCAAGACACTCCACTACAATGCCGTAGCAGAAATAGGACTGACGGGTGTTGACGCCGGAACCCTTGCCATAGATGGTAATGTAGACGTGAACATCCCATTCCTGGGCGACACGCTTCAGGTAAGAGGCGATGCTTTCTTCCATAGAGAAACCCCATCGTTCTATTACCGCAATTATCACGCCCGCCATCTGTGGTGGGAGAATGATCTCGACAAGACCATCCACACCCGCATCATGGGTACGCTCTCCTTCCCTAAGACACGCACCAAGCTGAGAGTGGCTGTAGATGAAATCAAGAACTACACCTACTTCTCGCAGAGCTATGACATTACAGAAGAAGGTTTGCGAACAGGAGTCATAGTAACACCGATGCAGGAAAGCGGAGGAATCAACCTGCTGACAGCACAACTGGAGCAGAACTTCAGACTAGGCATTCTGAACTGGGAAAACCAGTTTACCTACCAGCACTCAAGCAAGGAGAGTGTTCTGCCAGTACCAGCCTTCAATGCCTACACCAACCTCTACATCAAGTTCAAGGTAGTAAAGGTGCTGAACGTAGACCTGGGTGCTGACATGCGCTACTTTACAAGCTATGAAGCTCCCGACTATTCACCTTATATGGGACAGTATACGGTACAGGGCAACGGCGAGAACAACGTAAAGATAGGCAACTATCCTATCGTCAATGTTTACGCCAACGTTCACATCAAGCACACCCGTTTCTTCGTAATGATGAGCCATATCAATGCAGGACAGGGCGACAAGAACTACTTCTTCGCTCCTCATTATCCGATGAACGAAAGAGTGTTCCGTATTGGAGTAAGTTGGAACTTCTTCAATTAATCTTTCTGACTTTCCTTAAGAATTTCAGGAGATTCAATTTTAATCTTTTCAGAATATGATAGAAACAAATTCTATAAAAGCATGGTATCTAGCCGCTCGCCCGAAGACTCTGACGGCGGCGGCTGTTCCTGTTTTATTGGGTATTGCGCTGGCTTATAAAGACGCTCAGCAGATACAGACATTGCCAGCCCTACTCTGCCTGCTCTTTGCATGGGTGATGCAGATAGACAGCAATCTGGTGAATGATTATTTCGACTTCAAGCATGGTAATGACGACGAAACCCGGCTGGGACCGAAACGTGCCTGCGCTGAAGGCTGGATAACATTGGGAGCCATGAAATGGGGAATCATCCTCACTACCCTTCTGGGCTGTGCCATAGGGCTTCCGCTGGTTCTTTTCGGAGGTTGGGAAATGGTTATCGTAGGCATCTGTTGCGTAGTCTTCTGTTTTCTCTATACTACCTGTCTCAGCTATCTGGGCATGGGCGATTTTCTGGTACTGCTCTTCTTCGGCATTGTACCCGTATGCTGCACATACTATCTCGTAATGCCCGAAACCATACAGGGAGTAAGCATGGAAGCAGTTCTCGTATCTGCAGCCTGCGGACTGGTAGTTGATACGCTGCTCATTCTGAACAATTACCGCGATCATGACAACGACCTGAGAGCCGGCAAGAAGACTCTTGTGGTTCACATAGGAAAGAAGAATGCCGAGCGGTTATACTGCACATTGGGCAATCTGGGCATCATTACCATAATAGGTGTCACCATCTACGAAGTATTTCAGCATGAAGCCAGCAGCACGTTCCTGCCGCTTGCAGCACTCTATATCATTCTGCACAACAGAACCTATATGGAGATGAAAAAGATAGGCGAAGGCAGAGAACTTAACAGAATTCTAGGCAAAACAGCTCTGAACATCTTCTGTTTCGGCATTGTATCATCCCTGATCATCATCGGAATGGCGAACTGAACAATAATAAACTATTAATAATGTACGCGCGTACCTTATTATATAAATAAAGTGGAGGAATATCTATGAAGCAACAGGTAAATCTCGAAATCATGGACTTTGTGGAGAAACAGATTCTCCCCAAATATAATGCTTTTGGCGAAAGTCATGGACTCAGACATGTTACCCGAGTCATCAGAAACTCTCTGAAACTGGTTCCGGTAACCGGAGCCGACATCGATATGGTGTATGTAATAGCCGCTTACCACGACCTGGGGATGAGCGGTCCGCGTGCCATTCATCATATTACCAGCGGTAAGATTCTGCAGGCAGATTCAAGACTGAAGCGCTGGTTCAATAAAGAACAGATCAAAATTATGAAAGAAGCTGTTGAGGACCATCGGGCTTCATCTAGCCGTCAGCCTCGCAGTATCTATGGCAAGATTGTGGCAGAAGCCGATCGCGATATTGATGTTCACGAAATTTTTCTGCGCGGCATACAGTATGGCAAAGAAAATAATCCAGATGATGACAAGGAGCATCAATGGGAGCGGTTCAGCCAACACATGGACGAGAAATATTCAAGAAACGGATACATCAGGTTATGGATTCCCAACTCCCCTAACGAAAAAGCGCTCAACGAACTGCGCAATATCATAGAGGACAAAACAGAGTTGAGAAAATATTTCGAAAAAATATTCGAAGAAAACAGCTAAAACATTTGGTAGTTTCAAAATATTGCATTATCTTTGCATTATCAAATAATGACTAAGATGTTTGCACCGTTGCATCGTGATGATGCATGGGTGCTAGAATGAATAAGGGTCGTTTCGGTTCGATCGGGATACTCATCAAATTACACTATTGAAACCGAGAGGACATTCTCTTGCTCATGGCGGGCCACATAAACTGCAGCAGGCAGGTAAGCTGAAAAGCCGGTGGATTACAAAGGCGGAGGACTCTCAAATGTTTATACATTCGGAGTTTCATCACATCATCGAGCGGCCCTTTCTTTTACAAGAGGCGGATTTCTGAGAAAGAAATCCGCCTCTGCTCGTTTTAGGAATAAAACACTCATAATACTAAAAGAAAACAACCCCTGATAATGTGGGAGTTACAAAGAAAATGCATTTTTATCGAAAAAAAGTTGCAAAAAGATTTGGTAGAATCAGAAAAAAGTAGTACCTTTGCACTCGCATTTGAGAACGATGCTTGGTTGATTCGGTTAAGAATCCGACTGGAAGGTTGGGTGAGTGGCTGAAACCAGCAGTTTGCTAAACTGCCGTGCGGGTTACCGTACCGGGGGTTCGAATCCCCCACCTTCCGCAAGCTATCGTACAAAAATGTATCGTTGGTCGATTCATCTAATGGTTAGGATACAAGATTCTCAATCTTGGCATAGGGGTTCGATTCCCCTATCGACTACAAAAGTGTTTTTCATGGTATTAGATTTATAAGTCTCTATAAGTCGGGAGACCAATAGAGATTTTTTGAATGGTCGATTCATCTAATGGTTAGGATACAAGATTCTCAATCTTGGCATAGGGGTTCGATTCCCCTATCGACTACAAAAGTGTTTTCATGTATTAATTTAGATTGTTTAAGCTTGCATTTAGTTCTTTATCAAAAGGCTACTGCAAGTTATTTTTTTATATATACGTACGGAGCCATATGAAACTATTATACACTGTCATCTCCCTTATCTTTCTGTTTACCTATCCTGCCTGGGCGCAGCAGCACGAGATATTCAACCAGCGCATCAGAACCCTACAGGTTGTAGGCGGAACGAACTGGTTATCGCTCCCAGTATCGTCACTGGACGGAGAACCTATCCATATCGATTTTGACGACATGACGCACGATTATCATCGGTACAGCTACAAGATTGAACATTGTGATGCAAACTGGAACGTATCTTCTTCGCTCTTTGAAAGCGACTATATGAGAGGCTTCAACGGCAATCAGATTATTGAAGATGTAAAGCAATCCATCAACACCAATCATCCTTACACTCATTATCATCTGGCAATTCCCAATGCCGACTGCCAACTTACCATGAGCGGCAACTACAGACTGACGGTTTATGACGACAATGCGGAAAACGAGGAAGAAGGCAAAATGTTTACAGCCTGCTGGATGATTACAGAGCCTCAGCCATTGGTTAAACTGAAGATAGAAGCTACTTCAACAACAGATATAGATATCCAGAAGGACCACCAGCAACTGAAAATGGAACTGGATCACAGCCAGCTGAGAATCACTCATCCCAACCAGCTGAACATCGTAGTGCTTCAGAACGGAAGATGGGACAATGCTGTCATCAACCCTAAACCCGACTACCTGAGTGCGGGGAAAATGAATTGGCAGCATGTAAGAGCTCTGATTTTCGATGCGGGCAATGAATACAGAAAGTTTGAGTTTCTGGATACCGATCATCCAACCATGGGAATAGACGCTATAGATTGGGATGGAAGCGACTATCAGGTAAAGGTAATGACCGACAGCCCTCGCCCCAATTACGTTTACGACGAAGCTGCCAAAGGTTCGTTTTATATCCGCAACAGCGACAACGTAGAAAACAACAACACCTGCGAATATGCACAGATTCACTTTACCCTGAAAGCTCCAAAACTGCCAGGCGATGTTTATCTGAACGCAGATTGGACCTACGGCCGTTTCCTCCCCGAATACCGGATGGAATATGATGAAATGACGAAAACCTATCACGCACGTCTCTTCATGAAGCAAGGTTATTACAGTTATCAGTATCTCATGAAGATGGAGGACGGAAGCATCAGGCTGCTCCCATCAGAAGGAGATTTCTACCAGACCCAGAACAAATACAATGTACTGGTTTACTATCGGGCTCAGAGCGACCGCACCGACCGGCTGGTAGGATATGGAGAATTAAAATAAAGGAAGGAAATAAATGAGATTAAAAAGAAAAGGAGTTCTAGCATTTCAGAATGCCGGAACTCCTTTTCTATTTAATCCTAAAAGTGGAATTTCAGATCAACACCACATTGGAAAGGATTGCCACGCTGGGCAAAATACTGTTTCTTTTTTGTTACTGCATTATCAACAGCAAAGGTATTGTAATTAGTATCTGTGAGGTTTTTACCCCAGATACTGATGCTCATCTTACTGAAATCAATATCACAATGCGCACCCATCACAAAATACATCTTCTGGCTATAGGTATTGGCATTATCCCAATAAGTCTTGCCCTGCGCATTCATATTCAATCCGAAGGTAAACTGTCCTAAATGATAGTCAGCCATGGCTGCTATCGTATGCTGAGGAACATAAGGAACCTTCTTGTCCTTATAATTCACTGTCTTATCACCCTCGCCATCAGTATATTCATCAAATACGGCGCGTGTAAAACCATAGTTTACACCCCAATCAAAAGCACCGTCGAAAGCCTGCCCCTTGAGCGCAGCTTCAATACCACAACTGTGACTCTTACCTGCATTAACCATCATTCGGCCAAAGCCATAGGTTCCTGCCATCACAGAGAGTTGCTGATTGCGAACCTGCATATAGAAGGCACTCAAATCGAAATGAAGACGATGATCAAAAAGATTAAGATGCGTTCCTACCTCATAATTCCATGAGGTTTCCGGCTTAAAGGCAATAGTCTGGTTCACCCTATCATAATCTTCATCGGTATGAGGAACGTCATAATCGCCTCGCATCGCATGCTGACGGTTAGCATTCAGTTCGGTCTGCAAGATGTCACTGAACATCTGGATATTATAACCGCCTGCACGATAGCCCTTGCTCACCGTGGCATAAACATTGCTACCCTGCTCATCAAGCTGGTAACTTAAGCCAAATTTTGGCAAGAGCTGGTTGTAATCATCACCCGTTTTGCGGTCGAGCATTGAACGCAAAGTACGAGTAGCCTCCTTGCCCATCACCTTAGCTGTTATCGCCATATAAGCATAAGTATCGTAATGAATACTTGTATGCATGAAATCGTAACGCAAACCAAGCGTTGCTTTCAAACGGGAAGAAAGATCAAACGTACTCTCGTGATAGAGACCCAAATTGCTCTGAGGAGTATGGAACAAACCCGGAGCTCCCATATCTACATTGACAGAAACTCCGCTAGCCATTGCCGGAGGCATTGCCTGCTGCATCTGACTCAGGATAACGTTACTGATAGGCTTCGTCAATGCTGAACCGAATTTTACAGGACCATTTGTCTTCAACCACACATGGGAGAAGAATGCACCCTGTGTAAGATGCCAGAAGCCGAAGAAAGGCTGACGACTCTTAAATGTGAACTCCTGAGTGATAGAATTCTGCAACTGGTCTTGCTGCAAGCTCAAATAATCTTCAGGAAGATAATCCTGATCCATCTTCATATTGTCATCCAGGAACTGATAGCTGGTAGTAGAAGCAAAATCCCATTTCGCTCCTTCATGACGAAGATTGACACCCGAAAGCAGCATGTTGCGGCGATAAAGCCCAGGGAATGTTGTATTTGGTAATGCAGCCTTGCCACTGTTTAAATCCAACTGACCATAAGGAAATGCATGCTGATAGACAAATTGGTAATTGGCTAGCAAATCCATGCTCCATCCTCTATCAAAACGGAACTTAAGATTAAACTTACCGCCTGCCTCATCATAATTGTCGGCATAATCGCTAGTTCCTGCACGATGGAAGAATCCCTTCTGTCCATCATAAAAAGCAGCTACCCCTAATGCGATACGAGGTGAAAGCTTCATATAATGAGCCGCTTCTACATTACGATAGAAATGAGAACCCAATCCCAGATTAACGTAGGTGCCCTTGCTATCATAAGCATCGCGTGAATAGATGCGCACCAAACCACCTTCAGAATTCTGACCATAGAGTGTTCCCTGTGGACCACGGAGAATATCTATACGGCTGGTCTGATAATGGTGAAGATTGAAAGCAGCCTTGCTCAACACTGGAATTCCGTCAAGATAAATTCCTACAGCCGGACTGTTTATACGGCTTCCAATACCACGCACATACATGGCGTTGGTAAAACGCGAGCCATAGTTGGGCATCACAAAATTAGGAACATAGCAGGAAAGTTCGCGCAAATCGCGAGAAGCTAATCGCTGCATCTGATAAGAACCAAAGGAAGTGCTACTGAGAGGCTGTTGACGAAGACGGAAATTCTCCTTAGGCTGCGAAACAACCACAACTTCATCAATGTCATAAACTCGGCTGCTATCAGCCAGCAAGCCGTTAGCTTCTGCAAACTTTTCACTCGTACCCAATGACAGGTCAGAGCAAGTAGCCCTTTCGTTATCCGCAGCACTAGCCTGCAACGCTACCGCTGCCAAACCAATGCATACGCTCTTTTTACTATAAAATACTATTCTTTTCATAACGGGTGCAAAGGTACATATTTTTTTCTGCACCCCCTATCCTTATTTATGAGGAAACAGATAAACCCGTATGGCAAACCATATATAGGCTACGAGCAACAAATAACCTATATAATATAAGGTAGTAACACTGAAAATGATGTAATCAATGGCGCAAACACCCACTAAACCACCCAGATACAGAACTGCATCACCTGCCGGCAAACGGTGTTTCACCTCATCAACACAAGCTAATCCTACTATCAGTATCGCCCAGACTGTAGCCAGGAAAAAGCCCAGTATAGGCGGTACGGCAAAAGGATTGAGCGTAGGATGAAAATAAAAATGACGCCATACTTCTGGCAAAAACAACTGAATGGTTGCATAGAAGGTTGCTGATATCGAAACAATAAGCACCAACGCTGTAGGATATGGTGAATCAATATCATTAAAATGAACCAGTTTACCATTGCTATGGAAAATCTTACGAACTGTATAGGCTACGGCTATGAGAATAATGATAACCATGAAGATGAGCAAGTGAGTATTGCTGAAGGTCATAATGAACTCTGAAATAGGATCATCGGGCACAACCTTCGGCAGCAGACGGGACTCACGGGTCCAGCCAAACTGATTATCTTCTGTTGCCAACTGCACCCAAACTGAATCTATGGAATCCTGAGGAACCATACGAATATCCGTAACCACCAGCAGGCAGTTCTTTTGGACGGCGAAGGAGTCGATAGGCAAATTGCTCAAAAATTCTTCAGGCTGTTGCGCTATCAATTCCAGGGAATCCTTGAATACCAGAAAATTGAATTTGTTGGTATAATGATGGGTAGTAGAAAACGAAATGGAATCGAGTTGTTTATTACTGTACTCTACCATAGCTGCATGCATCTGGTGATGAGCACGGCGATGATAACAACTGCTGAACATCAAGAGGATGCCCAGCATACAAAGAATCTGTATCGTCCATTTCTTTTTCATTTATTTCTCACTATATAAGTTCATCTGACATTCGTTGCATGCAAACTCCAGACGGAAACGACGACCGTCACCCAACTGCAGGAAGAGAGGCTCTCTCCAGGATGGTTTCTTGCCTCCACGCTTCACACAGTAGCCCAACGAATAGCGGATACAATGGCGACACTGCATCAGGAGCGATTCTCCCCTTTCGTTGGTAAACTTAGGTTGCATACTTCGGTTTGCCTTGTCTTTTTCTATATTCTCATCATATTCTTCCTGGGTCTTAGCATTCCATGCAGAAGGAATATTCTTACCCAACTCAAATGCCGGAACTACTGGCGACAGACCATGAATCTGATAAAAATCTCTTGCATCATAGTTAGCTATATTATAGAGATATCCCCATTTTCCGTATTCCGGCTGCCAAGTAAATTCCTCTTTCGTAAGTCGGTGCTCACCGGGCTGACTGAATCCAAAACCATTGTTGAACAAGGTTCTATCCCATCCACCCCACAACGATTTATCAAGCTGTTTCTGATTTGCCTTGGTAAGTTCATCTATCAATTCACGCCGGATAGCAGTGAGAATACTGTTCGGAACAAAGTATGTCTCCATTCCCTTCAGAAGTTCTACCTGGTAAGCTTCGTAAATCGTATCGCCCAGTTTGCTCATCTGAGCCTTTATATTTTCGCCTTGCGGGCGTTTCGCCTTTTCGAGTTTCAACTCTTTAAACACCTCAGCCACCTGATAAATCAAGCCACCATCAGCCTCTTTCGTCTTCATGATGTTGACAACAGCCTTTACCCCCTGTGGCTCTTTCCTGAACTCATTGCCCATCACAGGCTCCATTGCTATGACAATATAGATTTTACGTTCAGCAGACTTACGAGCCAGCAAAGCCTCGAAAGCACGATCGTTATTACGATAAAGAGCCATGCCCGGACGCAAATGTTCAGGCATTCCAAACGGATAGAGGCGATTGCCCTCTACTCTGTTCACACGAAAGCCTTCCAACTCACGGTCATCATTGATAAAACAAAGTCCATCGCCATTTTTAAAGCTGGCTACTGTGGCTACGTTGAAAGAAATGTTGCCACGTATTTCCTTTACCTTACCCACAAACTCACCGATAGCTTTCGGTGTATCGAAAGAAGCAATATCCGGCTGTCGCCCATTCAGGAAATAATGGGTAAAGCCACGATTGAAAGTCTTCTTCAGATTAGGTGTAAAATTATATTGAACATGTCCCACCGATGCACGGCGATACTTACGCGGTTCAGCTTTTACGATTGCATCGAGTTGACTGCTATAGGCAGCCACCACATTCTTGACGTAGTTGATATCTTTTAATCTTCCTTCTATCTTGAACGAAGTAGCTCCAGCATCAGCAAGATCCTTAAGATGATCAAGCTGACAAAGATCCTTGAGAGACAACAGATAACGCTGATGTTCTATCTCCTGACCATTGGAATCGAGCAGATCAAACTTCATACGACAGAACTGTGCACATTCTCCACGATTAGCAGAGCGCCCGAAACACTTCTCTGAAGCATAACATACACCCGAATAGCTTACGCAGAGCGCTCCATGTACAAAGACCTCTATTTCTCTATCAGGAATTGCCTGATGGATCGCCTTGATTTCATCGAGCGAAAGCTCACGAGCCAGAACAATACGTTTGAAACCTAACGTGGTAAGCCAATACGCCTTTTCTGGAGTTCTTACATCACACTGGGTACTGGAATGCAATTCTCTACTCCACAAATTCTGCGCCCTCACCTCAGTAAGCACACCCATATCCTGCAGCAAAAGTGCATCAACACCAATCTCATCAAGTTGCTGGATCATCTTAAGCGTATCCAACATTTCATCCTGATAGATGATAGTATTCACTGTAACATGAACCTTTGCTCCAAACTGATGAGCATAATCACACAACTGTCTGATATCTTCCAGCGAATTGCCTGCTGCTGCTCGTGCACCAAAACGAGGTGCACCAATATATACGGCATCTGCACCATGATCAATGGCAGCAATACCACATTCCAAGTTCTTGGCAGGCGCCAATAATTCTAATGTTTGCATAAGAAATCTATCTCGAAATCATCCAACTCCTTCACAAATTAACTGATTTCGTCAATATTGTAAGGAGTCTCCTGATAAACATAATAGTTGATCCAATTACTATAGAAGAGGTTGGCATGAGCACGCCATGTCACCAGAGGTTCTTCGTTCGGATCGTCATGATAATAATAATTTTTTGGCAGTTCTACATCATCACGCTTGCCCACATCACGTTTATATTCCTTATCCAGCGTGTTTGGCGCATACTCAAGATGACCCGTCACAAAGAATTCGCGGCCGTTTCTGGCCATCACAATGCTGACACCGCTTTCAGGCGATTCGGCAATGATGTCAAGTCCTGGCACTTTTTCAATATCCTCACGTCTTACCTCTGTATGGCGACTATGAGGCATATTAAAGATATCATCGAAACCGCGGAAGATTGGCTGAGACAAATCGAGAGGCTTCTGCTTAAAAATACCAAACATCTTCTTCTCTAAAGGATACTTAGGAACACCATAGAAATGATAAAGACCAGCCTGGGCACCCCAGCAGATATAGAGTGTTGAAGTAACATGGGTACGGGTCCAATCAAAAATCTCTTTGATTTCAGGCCAATATTCTACCTCTTCATAAGCCATCGTTTCGATAGGAGCACCTGTAACTATCATTCCATCAAACTTCTGTTTGGAAAGTTCCTGAAAATCCTTGTAGAACATCATCATGTGCTCTATTGGAGTATTCTTCGGCGTGTGACTTTTCAACTTCATAAAATAAACCTCTAACTGAAGAGGAGTATTCGACAGAAGACGAACGAGATCTGTCTCTGTCGTAATCTTGAGGGGCATCAAATTGAGCACACAGATTTTCAACGGACGAATCTCCTGTTTATGCGCACGACTTTCGTCCATCACGAATATATTCTCATGCTTCAGCAGTTCGATAGCTGGAAGCTTATCTGGTATTCTTAACGGCATTTATTTTATTCCTTTCTTAAAATTTTTCTGCAAAGTTACACAATTTCAGCGAAGATAACGAAAGAAGAAACATTTTTTTGAGAAATATAAATAAATTAATGTGGAAAAGTAAAAGAAATCTTTCTCTATGAAAAGGATTGTTAAAGATAAATGAGAATGTTAAACCAATCATCACGTTTTTAATCAAAAACACATATCAGTTGCAACTTTATAGGCGACGCTTACGTCAAATCTAAAAATGATGTATCCTATTAAGATTTGCAATTATGGAAAATAAGAACATTAATCCACATTTAATCAGAACAGATGCAAAGAGATCTGTAAAGATGAAAACAAAAAGTAAAAAGAGTATGAACGCAAGTTTTAAAAACATGGCGGTAGCGCTGATCATCATGTCGGCTCCTATCGCTGTACAAGCTAAGCAATGGTCACTGCAGGATTGTATCAGTTACGCACTGGCTAACAACATTCAACTGCAGAAGACTCAACTCACAAAAGCTTCAGCTCAGGAGGACTATCTGCAATCAAAGTCTGCGCTTCTGCCATCGCTCTCTGCCAGCACCAATCAAAGTGTAAACTATACGCCTTGGGTTTCTAATGGAATCAGTGGAGAAGGTTTCAGCAAAGCTTCCATCGACAAGGTATATTACAATGGCAGCTATAGTGTGATGGGCAATTACACGATTTGGAACGGTAACAAAAATAGAAATCAGGTGAAACTGAACAAGCTGGCAAAGGAAGCGGCACAACTCGATTCGACAGCACAAGCCCTCAACCTGCAAGAACAGATAGCTCAACTTTACGTACAGATACTTTACTCTACAGAGGCTATCAACGTAAACAAAGAAAGTTATCTGTCGAGTGTTCAAAACGAAGAGCGTGGTAAGGAAATGGTAAAAATTGGCAAGATGAGCCAAGCAGACTTAGCACAACTTACAGCACAGAGAGCACAAGATGAGTTTAACATCGTGCAGGCTGAAAGTAACGTTAAAAACTATAAACGACAGTTGAAGGAACTCCTGCAGATTACCAGTGAAGAAGCTTTCGACATCGCTATTCCAAGCACAACTGACCAGATGGCTCTGGCCTCTATCCCAGGAATGAACAGTGTCTATACAGCTGCGCTTCAGAATCGCCCTGAGTTTTTGAGCTATCAAAACAAACTCGACCAGAACGATCTGAACATCAAGATTGCAAAGGCAGGAAAGTTGCCAACCATCAGCGCAAATGCAGGAGCTACGACCAGCACCACATCTATGAACAAAAACGGTTGGGGCAGTCAGATGAAAACCAACTTCAGCATGGGTGGTGGAATCGGTGTCAGTATTCCTCTCTTTGATAACCGACAGACCAAGACTTCTGTCAATAAAGCACTCATTCAGCGTGAAAGCATCTTGCTCGATATAAAGAATGAGCAAACTAAGCTCTACTCTACTATCGAAAACTATTGGTTGCAGGCTAATACAAACCAAAGCCAGTTTAAGGCTGCCAAGGTGAGCAGCAAGAGTGCCCAAACAAGCTACGATCTGTTAAGTGAGCAGTTTAAACTGGGATTAAAGAACATCGTAGAATTGAGAACTGGCAAAGATAATCTTCTGAAGGCTAAACAGAACGAGCTTCAGGCAAAGTATCTTACCATTCTGAATATCAACATGTTGAAATTCTACCAAAACGGTAGAATCTAAAGAGAAAGATTGGTATTAACATCCGAAAACATATTGCAAATCATTAATAGGTATACATACATTTTTATGAAAAAACTTAGAATCAGCAAAATCTGGATTGCCATGATTGTGATAATCATCGTAGCTGTGGCAGCATGGCTGTTCTCTGGAAGTAAAAACGAAGAGCAAATAGACTTCAAGCAGGAAGCTGTAACCACACAAACATTGCAGAATAGTGTAACTGCAACCGGTACTATTGAAGCGGTAACTTCTGTAACGGTTGGTACACAGGTGAGTGGTATTGTAAACAAACTTTATGTTGATTACAATTCGCAGGTAAAAAAGGTGAAGTCATAGCTGAGCTCGACAAAACCAACCTGATGAGCGAGTTGAATACTGCCAAAGCTAACCTGGCAAGTGCGCAAAGCAGTTTGAACTATCAGAGTGCAAACATGAGCCGCTACCAGCCCCTCTATAAGAAAGGTTTGGTAAGTGCTGACGATTATGAAAATGCGCTTCTCACCTATCGCCAGGCGAAAGAGCAAGTAGCTTCGGCCAAGGAAAATGTACAGAAAGCCCAAACCAACCTGAGCTATGCTACAATTACATCCCCAATAGATGGAACTGTCATATCAAAAAGCGTAGAGGAAGGACAGACCGTAGCAGCAAGCTTCAACACTCCAGAGCTCTTTACTATCGCTAAAGATCTGACCAACATGCAGGTGATTGCAAATGTTGACGAGGCTGATATAGGCGGTGTAAAAGAAGGCGACCGCGTTAATTTTACAGTAGATGCTTATCCTGACGATGTATTCCAGGGAACAGTAAAACAGGTTCGTCTGGAAGCTACTACAACAAACAATGTAGTCACTTACGAGGTTGTCATCTCTGGCAATGTTAAGTGTTGAATGTTAAATTACTTAGCATCCAATAGCAAACGAAGTTTT
>ERZ1504707.183-NODE-183-length-18300-cov-4.721403_pt1 | contig 18300 bp, 14 predicted proteins | sample MGYA00572391_ERZ1504707 | MGnify/ENA primary metagenome ERZ1504707 (study PRJEB39906, sample SAMEA3182110) | gut metagenome | biome: human; feature: gut; material: Stool; isolation source: human stools | place: Canada | collected 2013-04-23 ...
CTGCGGCCCATCAAGCTGACCATCACCAACTATCCCGCCGGAAAGACGGAGACCGTCACCGTGGAGAACAATCCTCTGGACCCCTCCGCTGGGACTCGGGAAGTGCCTTTCTCCGGCAGTCTCTGGATCGAGGCCGACGACTTCATGGCGGAGCCTGTGCCCAAGTATAAACGCCTGTTCCCCGGCGGGCCGGAGTGCCGCCTGAAGGGCGCGTATCTCATCACCTGCACCGGCTGCAAGCAGGCTGCCGACGGCAGCATCGAGGAGATCGCTGCCGAGTATGACCCCGACAGCCGGGGCGGCGACCCCGCCGACGGCCGGAAGGTGAAGGGCGCGACCATTCATTGGGTGGACGCCGCCACCGCTGTGGACGCTGAGGTGCGGCTCTATGACAACCTGTTCACCGATGCCAACCCAGACGCCGCCGACAAGGACTTCATCGAGTGCCTGAATCCCGGCTCTCTGGAGGTCCTGACGGACTGCAAAGTGGAAGCTGGTCTGGCCGCCGCCGCGGACCGCTATGCCGAAAGCCACGAGGTCGGTAAAACGGCTCCCGGCTACCAGTTCATGCGTCTGGGCTACTTCTGCCTGGACAACAAGGATACCAAGGCGGGCCATCCGGTGTTCAACCGCAGCGTCAGCCTGAAGGATAGCTTCAAAAAGTAAGCCAAATAAAAAGGTCTGTCCCAATTTCGGGACAGACCTTTTTTGCTCAGTCGATCTTCAGGGGCTTTTTCAGGTTGTAGAAGGTAAAGGTACCGGTGCCATCCAGATTTCCGTCCTGATCCGTGATCCGGATGTCGAATACGCAGACGGTGCCGCCGTGCTTAGTCTCCCGGGCCTCGGCGGTCAGAACATCGCCTGCCTTGGCTGCACGCATGAAATTGTACTGGGCGTTCAGCGTCACCGCCTGTTCACCGTAAGCCGCCATGGCGGAGCCGGCGGCGTTGTCCGCCATGGAGAAGAACAGGCCGCCATGGGCTACGTCCACGGGGTTCAGATCGTCCTCCGTTACGGTCTTGACCACCTTGGCATAGCCGGGGGACAGCTCCGTTACCGTGATGCCGACCCGCTGGCAGAAGCGGTTGCGGGCGTTGCGGTATTCCAGAATTTTTTGCATATCCATTTGCAGGAACTCCTCAACATGATTTTGCCCTATTTTACACGCTTTGACAGAAAAGGTCAAACGAAAACAGAAGAAAATGCTCAAAAACCGTTCCGTTTCGCTTGCAACCGCGCGGTGGAATACAGAATTGACCGCCGGAGCAGCGCTCCGGCGGTTTTTCTCCTATAAGTGCTTGCGGATGGTGTTGATGGCCCCTTTTTCCAACCGGCTCACCTGCGCCTGAGAGATGCCCACCTCGGCGGAGACCTCCATCTGGGTCTTGCCCTCGTAGAACCGCAGGGACAGGATGCGCCGCTCCCGTGGGTCCAGCAGCTTCATGGCATCCTTCAAGGCGATGCGCTCCGTCCAGCTCTCGTCGGTATTTTTTGTGTCGCTGACCTGATCCATGACGCAGATGGCATCCCCGCCACTGTCATAGATCGGCTCGTACAGAGAGACCGGGTCCACGATGGCGTCCATGGCAAAGACAACCTCCTCCCGGGGAATATCCAGCACCTTGGCGATCTCCTCCACCGTCGGCTCTTTCTGGTTTTCCGCCATGAGGCGCTCCCGGGCCTGCAAGACCCGGTAGGCGGTGTCCCGCATGGAGCGGGAAACCCGGATGGCGCTGTTGTCCCGGAGGTAGCGGCGAATCTCGCCTACGATCATGGGCACACCGTAGGTAGAAAACTTTACTGGCTGGGAAATATCGAAATTGTCAATGGCCTTGATGAGCCCTACACAGCCAACCTGAAACAGATCGTCCACGCTTTCACCTCGCCCCGCGAACCGCTGGATCACCGACAGCACCAGCCGCAGATTCCCCTCGATCAGCTCTTCACGGGCCTGCCGGTCCCCAGCCTTGCTGCGGCGGAGCAGCTCCATGGTCTCACCGCTTTTCAGGACCTTCAGCTTTGCCGTGTTGACCCCCGCGATCTCCACTTTCCCCTGCATATATCCGCCTCCTGCCGTTAAGCTCGACGGAGTCAGTATGCCCCTGCCGCGTTTTTCCTATACGGGAGGTTTTTGCCGATTCCGGCGGCATAGGACAGTCCCGGATCGGCATACCATTTTCTGAAAGGGGGCGGCGTAGATGCGGATACGGGAACTGCGGCGGAAAGAGGTCATCAACATTACGGACGGCGGGCGGCTGGGCTTCGTGGGGGACGTGGACCTCCGGATGCCGGACGGCCAGACGGCAGCCCTGATCGTCTACGGTCCCGCCCGGTTTTTCGGGTTGTTTGGCAGGGGAGAGGAATACTACGTCCCGTGGGACAGCATCCAGCGGATCGGGGATGACATCATCCTCATCGACAAGCCCGCCCAGCACCGGGACCCGGCGCTGGAACGCCGCCGGCGGAAAAAATTCTGATAAAAAACAGCTCAACGTGGAATTTTCGGAGAAACGCCGAAAATTTCACGTATTTTTTGGAAATAATTCTTGCAATCCGTTTCACGTTGTGCTATGATAATTCAGCATTCCGCATGGCTGCGGACTCTTTGTTTGTGCCCATTTGTAAAAAACGGGTTAGCAGAGGGGAGGAAACAGCCAGAGGTACAAACTAAATTTTTGGAGGAAATCAAACTATGGCAAGTGTCGTATCCATGAAGTCCCTGCTGGAGGCAGGCGTCCATTTCGGTCACCAGACCCGTCGCTGGAACCCCAAGATGGCTCCCTATATCTACACCGAGCGCAACGGTATCTATATCGTTGACCTGCAGAAGACCGTGAAGAAGCTGGAGGAGGCTTACGCTTTCGTCCGTCAGCTGTCTGAGAACGGCCAGAGCCTGCTGTTCGTGGGCACCAAGAAGCAGGCTCAGGAGGCCATCAAGGAAGAGGCCACCCGCTGCGGTCAGTACTATGTCAACGCTCGTTGGCTGGGCGGCATGATGACCAACTTCAAGACCATGCGTACCCGCGTGGACCGTCTGAACCAGCTGAAGGCCATGCAGACTGACGGCACCTTCGATATGCTGCCCAAGAAGGAAGTCATGAAGCATCTGGGCGAGATCGAGAAGCTGGAGAAGTATCTCGGCGGCGTGAAGGACATGAAGAAGCTGCCCGGCGCTCTGTTCATCGTGGATACCCGCAAGGAGCGCAACGCCATTGCTGAGGCTCACAAGCTGGGCATCCCCGTGGTGGCTATCGCCGATACCAACTGCGATCCCGACGAGATCGACTATGTGATCCCCGGCAACGATGACGCCATCCGCGCTATCAAGCTGATCGCTTCCGTCATGGCCAACGCCATGCTGGAGGGCAAGCAGGGCGAGCAGATGGACGAGGCCGCTGAGGCCCCCGCTGCCGAATAAACTAAGACTCTGCGGGAGCGCAAGCTCCGATACTATATAAATTGGAGGAAAAAGATTATGGCTTTTACCGCTGCTGATGTTAAGAACCTGCGCGAAATGACCGGCGTAGGCATGATGGACTGCAAGAAGGCTTTGACCGCTTCCGACGGCGACATGGACAAGGCCGTTGAGTTCCTGCGTGAAAAGGGCCTGGCCGCCTCCGCCAAGAAGGCTGGCCGTGTTGCCGCCGAGGGCATGGCTTACGCCGCTGTCATCGACGGCGTGGGCGTGGTCGTTGAGGTCAACGCCGAGACCGACTTCGTGGGCAAGAATGAGAAGTTCGTGGACTTTGTCAAGGGTGTTGCCGCTACCGTGGCCGCCAACAAGCCCGCCGACCTGGAGGCCCTGATGGCCTGCAAGTACAACGGCACCGACCTGACTGTTGAGCAGCAGCAGCAGGAGATGGTCCTCGTCATCGGCGAGAACATCAAGGTGCGCCGCTTCGCCATCTTCACTGAGGGCGTGTCCGTTCCCTATATCCATGCCGGCGGCAAGATCGGTGTGCTGGTGAACCTGAAGGTGGAGGGCGATATTGACGCCACCGCCGTGGGCAAGGACGTTGCCATGCAGATCGCCGCTTTGAATCCCCGTTTCTGGGACAAGTCTCAGGTTTCTCAGGACGTGCTGGATGAGGAAAAGAAGATCATGATGGTCCAGATGGAGAATGATCCCAAGATGGCCAGCAAGCCCGAGCAGGTACGCGAGAAGATCGTCATGGGCAAGATGAACAAGTTCTACTCCGAGAACTGCCTGCTGCAGCAGGAGTTTGTCCGCGGCGATGTGTTCACCGGCACTGTCGAGCAGTATATCGCTGACGCTGCCAAGAAGCTGGGCGGCAAGATCACCTTCGTGGACGCCATCCGCTTTGAGAAGGGCGAAGGCATCGAGAAGAAGCAGGAGAACTTCGCTGAGGAGATCGCCAAGATGGTCAAGGGCTAAGCCCAACACCGAATATCGTCTGAAAAAGGACAGCCGCATTGCGGCTGTCCTTTTTGCTTCAATCACGATGATGGCAGAAATCAAGATCCGTCAGAGAAACCGCCTCCGTGTTTGGCAGAGCCAAACATGGGGACGGTTTCGTAGTTTTGCCCGTGTTGGATCGGTCTTTTGAGCGGGGAGCGGCAAGCATGGTCAGTTTTCCAGCTCTGCCGGCGTTTTGGGATAGTCGGCGTAATAGCCATCATTGGGATTTGCCAGGTAGTACCGCAGCAGCTTGACCCAACCGGTTTCTTCTGCCGTCAGGGTGTTGGCACTGATGGCGGCGTCCAGAGCGGAGACTGCTGTCTCGCAGTCGGCGGGGTAGTAGTCTGCACCGTAGGCGGTGCCTCCCATAATCAGAGTCTGCACCGCCTCATCATCGGCAGTGCTGCGGGCCAGCGCCTTGGCATAAGCCACCGGATCAGAAAAGAGAGCCCGGGAGAGGAGATAGCAGTAATCCTCCGCGTAAGCGCCGTCGATGCCGCGCGCAGCATAACCGCGCTGGATGAAATAAATATCACCACTGGAGTAGTGTTCCTGTTGGGAGAGCCAATCCAGCAAGGCAAATATGGTACCACTGCTGTCGATACCGCCCAGTTTCCCGAATTCCTGCCAATCCATATCCGGCAGGTTGGTGAAAACATCCCGGCGGTAGGCATACCGTTCCTCGGCGGAGAGGTTTTCATTGGTTACAAGCTGGTTGCATGCAATATAGACCTGCCGGGTAGCGTCTATCGGCTCCTGCGGAAGGTCCTGCCGGTGGGAGAAGTCCGGGTCGCCGTTTTCATCCACAGGGAAGGTGGAGGTATTGTTGGCGGCAGCGTAGAAGTCTCCCATATCCTGCATCAGCTCCATGGAGATGCCCGCCACCAGGCCATCCTTTATGAAGAAATAGATCGTCTGATAGCCGCGGCCCTCCTCAAAGGCGCTCCAGATATACAGATAGTCATGGGGAACCAGCGAATACCCATCCGCCTCCTTGAGACCGTACAGCAGTGTTCCATCCGCCTGATCCTCCTTGCCAGAGTGATAGGCGTCCACCACAAAGGACTTTTCGTTACCGACGCTGATACCACGGGGCGTCCAGAAGCCGGGGGCCATGGTGGAAATGCGGCAGATGGTATCCCCGGCGGCCTGCCCCTGCTCCGGGTCGGCCTGAAAGCGAATGTAATCCACATACAGTCCGCCGCAGACCGCGTGGTGGACGGCGGCTAAATGGAGGTCCGTGCCCTCCGTGACGATCTTCTCCGGGGCCGTCAGATGGAGGGAGGTGTGGAAGGGGAAGGGCACATCCTGATTTCCCAAAGTCAGGAACTCATACCATTCCCGGCCGTCCGTCCGGGGAACCTGCCATTGCAGGTAAAAGTCCGACGCGGGCTCAGCATAATCGCTTACCTGCCCCGCAGGCGGCTGGTTGATCCGGTAGAGAAGGTAACCGGCAATCAGAACCGGCAGCAGAACGCATACGCTCAGGAGGAACCACCACTTTTTGCTGGTGTTTTTCGGCGGCGCCGGTTCCTCCGGCGTTTCCGTCAGCTCCGCTACAGAGACGCCCAGTTCCCGGGCCAACCCAATCAGGTTGTTCAAATCCGGGGCAGAGAGGTCGGTCTCCCATTTGCTGACGGCCTGACGGCTGACGCCCAGGCGGGCACCCAGCTCCTCCTGAGAAATATTCAGCTTTTTTCGATACAGGCTGATGCGCTGTCCAAGTGTCATATCGCGTTCTCCTTCCATAGGGGGTATCGGTGGAATTTCGACTTCAGTATACCATACGGGGCCGCTATTGGCTACCACCCGGCTGTCAACTATCGGTTGCGGGCGGAAAAAAGACCGGAATTCCAACAAAAACCGGTCATGGAATTTTCCTGTGAAAATCTTCGGATACCCCCTTTCCAAACGACGGAAAATAAGGTAAAATAGACACTGATAACATATGCCACAGGAGGTCATTATGGAAAAACCGGTATATCATCGTGTCCTATTGAAGATCAGCGGCGAGGCCCTTGCGGGAGACAAGCATTCCGGTCTGGATTTTGAGGTCATTGGTCAGGTGTGCGACGTCATCAAGAAGTGTCTGGACATGGGCGTTCAGGTGGGTCTGGTCGTCGGCGGCGGCAACTTCTGGCGGGGGGCCAAGAACAGCGGCGGCGGCAAAATGGAGCGGACCCGCGCCGACCACATCGGTATGCTGGCTACGGTTATGAACTGTCTGGCAGTGGCGGATGTCTGTGAGCAGAAGGGAATCCCCGTCCGGGTGCAGACCGCCCTTGAGATGCGGGCCATCGCGGAGCCGTACATCCGTTCCCGGGCGATCCGGCATCTGGAAAAGGGCCGTGTGGTCATCTTCGGCGCCGGTACCGGCAACCCCTATTTCTCCACGGATACGGCGGCAGTTCTGCGGGCGGCTGAGATCGACGCGGACGTGATCCTGTTGGCCAAGAACGTGGACGGCGTGTACAGCGCCGACCCAGTGAAGGACCCCACCGCCGTCAAGTATGACAGCATTTCCTATGATGAAGTGCTGGCCCAGCATCTGATGGTGATGGACACCACCGCAACCTCTCTTTCTATGGATAACCACATTCCCGTGCTGCTCTTTGCCCTGAAGGATCCGGAGAATATCATCCGGGCTCTCTGCGGCGAAAACGTGGGCACGATCGTAAAAGAATAAAGGCGCGAAAGGAAGGAACCAAGCTATGTTGAAAGACGATTACAAGATCTACGAGGAAAAAATGAATAAGAGCATCGACTCTGCCGCCGCGGACTTTGCTTCCGTCCGGGCAGGCCGTGCCAATGCCGCCGTGCTGGACCGCATTATGGTGGATTACTACGGCACCCCCACCCCTATTCAGCAGATCGCGGCGATCTCCACCCCGGACCCCCGGATTTTGCAGATCTCTCCGTGGGACGGTTCTGCGCTGAAATCCATCGAAAAGGCCATTCTGAACTCCGATCTGGGCATCAATCCCCAGAATGACGGCCGGAATATCCGTCTGAACTTCCCTCAGCTGACGGAGGAGCGCCGTAAGGAGCTGGTCAAGCAGATCCGCAAGTACGCGGAAAACGGCAAGGTGGCCATCCGCAACATCCGCCGGGACGCCATGGAGTCCTTCAAGAAGAAGGAAAAGGCTTCCGAGATCACCGAGGATGATCTGAAGCAGGCAGAAAAGGATCTTCAGAAGCTGACGGATGACAGCAGCAAGAAGATCGACGAGCTGCTGGCCCGCAAGGAAAAGGAACTGATGGAGATTTGATGAGCGAGACACGAAACACGCTGCATACGGCGGGGTGGGCTGCCAGCCCACCTCGCCATATTGCGATTATTATGGACGGCAATGGCCGCTGGGCCACCCAACGGGGGCTGCCGCGCACCGCGGGACATAAGGCGGGGGCGGAGACCTTCCGCCGGATCGCCACCTACTGCAAGAACATCGGCGTCAAGTACCTGACGGTCTACGCCTTTTCCACGGAAAACTGGAAGCGCTCGGAGACAGAGGTCTCCGCTATCATGGCGCTTTTGAAGAAGTATCTGCTGGAAGCCGTGGACACTATGGAGCGGGACCATATCCGACTCCACTTCTTTGGAGACATGACGCCCATCGCACCGGAGCTGCGGGCGTTGGCCCACGAGACGGACGAGATCACGGAGCATTTGTCCAAGGACGATTTTCAGGCCAATGTCTGTCTGAACTACGGCGGCCGGGATGAGATCCTCCGGGCTGTCCGCCGGTTTGCGGCGGAGTGTGCGGAAGGAAAGCGGAAGCCGGAGGACCTGGACGAAACGCTGTTTTCCACCTATCTGGACTCTGCCGGCATCCCGGACCCGGAGCTGATCATCCGCCCCAGCGGGGAGCAGCGGCTGAGCAACTTCCTCCTGTGGCAGTGTGCGTATTCCGAGTTTTATTACACGGATACCCTCTGGCCGGACTTCGATGAGGAGGAGCTGGACAAGGCGATCGCCGCCTACCAGAGCCGGGATCGCCGGTTCGGCGGTGTGAAGAAATAAGCCCTTACAGGTGTTGAAAGGACTGAAATTCTATGTTGCAAAGATGGTTGGTGGTCATCATTGGCCTGCCGCTGCTGCTGGCGGCGCTGCTGCTGTGTCCGGACTGGGTGACAGTGATCGTGGTATGCGGCATTGCCGCTGCCGCGGCCTATGAGCTGCTGCACACGGCGGGAAAGAAAGTGCCCAAGTGTGTCTATGCGTTTACCATTCTGGCTGCCGTGGCGCAGGAATGGGTCATCTATGACGCGCATATCTGGCAGTTTTACGAGGGCTATCAGTCCGTGGGTATGATCCGCATTTTGTGCGTGCCGCTGGCGCTGGTGACGGCCCTGTTTTTCGTTGCCGTCAAGGGCTACGGAACGCCGAACGCCATGCCCTTTGCCGATGTTGCCACAGCGATGATGGGCGGCACAGTGTTTCCCATGATGTACAGCGCCATTTTCCTGCTGCGAATGGACGGATTGTACGGCAAGATGTATGTACTGCTGCCATTCTGCGTGGCCTTTCTGGGAGACAGCTTTGCCATGTACGGCGGGATGCTGTTCGGAAAGCGGAAAATGGCGCCGGCGGTCAGCCCTCACAAGACGTGGGCGGGTTCTGTCGCCGGATTGATCGGCAGCGCCTTGGGGCTGGTGCTCTGGGGTGTGGTGGCCCGGATGTGGCTGGGTTACGAGCCGAACTACCTGAATCTGGTCCTGGCCGGTCTGGTGACCAACGCCATCGGGCAATTGGGCGATCTCGCCATGTCCCTCATCAAGCGGGAGGCGGGCGTGAAGGATTACAGTCACATTTTTCTGACCCACGGCGGAATGTTGGACCGATTCGATTCTACCCTGTTTATCACTCCGTGGATCTATTTGTTTGTGTGCGCGGGTATGCTTTAAGAGACATAGAGGACATACTATGATGAATACGATCTCAATATTGGGCTCCACCGGCTCCATCGGCCGTCAGACTCTGGATGTGGCGGAGCAGCTGGGCCTGCGGGTGGCGGCACTGACCGCCAATTCCAATGTGGAGCAAATGGAGGCACAGTGCCGGAAGTTCCGTCCCCGCTTGGCGGTGATGACGGAGGAAGCAGCCGCAAAGGAACTGGCAGTTCGCTTGCAGGACACGACTGTAAAGGTGTTGGCCGGTACAGATGCTCTGGTGGACGCCGCCGTGATCCCGGAGGCGGAAACGGTGGTCACCGCCGTGGTTGGCATGGTGGGATTGAAGGCCACGCTGGCCGCCATCCGGGAGAAAAAGCGTATCGCCTTAGCCAATAAGGAGACTCTGGTCTGCGCCGGTGAACTGGTGATGGACGAGGCGGACCGCTGCGGTGCGGAGATCGTGCCGGTGGACAGTGAGCATTCCGCCATCTTCCAGTGCTTACAGGGCTGCGCCGACCGTCGGGAGATCCGGCGGCTGATCCTGACCTGCTCCGGCGGTCCCTTCCGGGGGATGGGCCGGGACGAGGTGGGGCGCATGACTAAGGCCGACGCCCTGCGTCACCCCAACTGGACCATGGGCCCCAAGATCACCGTGGACTGCTCCACACTGATGAACAAAGGGCTGGAGGTCATCGAGGCCATGCGGCTGTACCGTCTGCCGCTGGCGCAGGTGTCCGTCATGGTGCATCCGCAGAGCATCGTTCACTCCATGGTGGAATTTAAGGACGGAGCCGTTCTCGCCCAGTTGGGTACGCCGGATATGCGACTGCCCATCCGCTACGCCATGACCTACCCGGAGCGGGGGGAGAACCCGGCACCGCCGTTGGACCTTTTGAACAGCCCGCCCCTGACCTTTCTGGAGCCGGACCGGGAGACTTTCCCCTGCCTCCGTCTGGCGGAGGAGGCGGCCGAGGCAGGCGGCACGGCCTGCGCCATTCTGAACGGCGCCAACGAGGAAGCCGTCCGTCTGTTTTTGGCGGAAAAAATTGGTTTTTATGACATTTCCGACCTGGTTGCGGCGGCGCGGGCGACCGTCCCGGTGACGCAAACACCCTCGTTGGAGGAAATTTTATCAGCGGACCACGCCGCCCGAAAGGCCGTGAAGTCTGCATTTGTAAGGAGACATTCATGAGCTTTGTCTACATCCTGGCGGCGATCTTGATTTTCGGCGTGCTCATCGCCGTGCATGAGCTGGGCCACTTTCTGGCGGCGAAGCTCTGCGGCGTACAGGTCAACGAGTTTTCCATCGGCATGGGCCCTGCCGTCTGGCACCGGAAGAAGGGGGAGACAGCCTATTCCTTCCGCATCCTGCCCATCGGCGGCTACTGCGCCATGGAGGGGGAGGACGGAGACACGGGCAACGCCCGGGCCTTCACCCGTCAGGGCTTCTGGAAAAAATTCGTGATCTTAGCCGCCGGTGCTTTCATGAATTTCCTGACGGGACTGCTGATTGTGGCGATCCTGTTCAGCAGCGCCGGGACCTTCTTTGTGGACGGGATCACAGGCCTTGCCCCGGAGGTGTCCCAGACCGGGGAAAACGGTTTACAGGCCGGAGACCAGATCTATAAGATCAACGGCTGGCGCACCTATTTCAGCGGCGACGCCCAGATGTTTCTGAGCTATTCCGGCGACACGGCGGATATTGAGGTCGTCCGGAACGGGCGGCATATTCTGGTGGAAAACGTCTCCCGACAGACCTGCACCGACCAGCAGGGGGAGCCTTATCAGGGCTTCGGCCTGTATGTGGGACGGCTGTCTGTCCCGGCCACCGTATCCAACCGCATCCGCTACACCTGGTATCAGACCATGGACTTCGTGCAACTTGTGTGGTTCAGTCTGGGCCAGCTTGTTACCGGCGGGGCCGGACTCAATGACCTCAGCGGGCCGGTTGGCATTGTGACCACCATCAAGGACGTGGGCACCGAGGCCCAGGAGACCGCGGAGAAAAACGACCAGAACGGCCTGCTGGCCGCAGTGGAGAGCATTGCCTACTTTGCGGCGCTGATCGCCGTGAACCTGGCGGTGATGAATCTGCTGCCCCTGCCGGCTCTGGACGGCGGACGGATCTTTTTCCTGCTGGTGGACGCGGTTTCCATGGCACTGTTCAAGCGGAAGGTACCGGAGAAATATCAGGCGGCCATCAACACGGCAGGCTTTGTCCTGCTGATGGGCTTTATGCTGCTGGTAACATTCCAGGATGTATTCAAATTGGTAAAGTAGGCGATCAATATGACAAAGAAATTGATGGTTGGCAAGGTGGCTGTGGGCGGCGGTGCCCCGGTGTCCATCCAGTCCATGTGCAATACGAAAACCGACGATGTGGCCGCTACTGTGGCCCAGATTCACGCATTAGAGGATGCCGGATGCGAGATCATCCGGGTGGCGGTGCCGGACGAGGACGCTGCCAAGGCGGTGGACAAGATCAAGGAGCAGATCGATATTCCCCTGATTGCGGACATCCACTTCAACTACAAGCTGGCGCTGATGTGCGCCGAGCGGGGGATCGACGCCCTGCGGATCAACCCCGGCAACATCGGCGGGGAGGAACGGGTCCGTGCGGTGGCGGAAGCCTGCCGCCAGCGGAACATCCCCATCCGCATTGGCGTCAACGGCGGCTCGCTGGAAAAGGACCTGCGGGCCAAATACGGCGGCGTCACGGCAGAGGCATTGGTGGAGAGCGCCATGGCTGTCTCTTATCTGCTGAACCGGTTCGATTTTGACGATATCTGCATTTCCGTGAAATGCTCCGACGTGCCGCTGACCATGCGGGCCTACACGCTGCTGAGCCAGCAGACGGACTACCCGCTGCATCTGGGCGTCACCGAGGCCGGAACGCCCTCTATGGGTATGGTGAAGTCTGCCATGGGCATTGGCGGTCTGCTGTGCATGGGCATCGGCGATACCATTCGGGTGACCCTGACGGCGGACCCGGTGGAGGAGATCTACGCCGCCAAAAAGATCCTGCGGGCGGCTGGACTTCGGAAGGACGGGGTGAATCTCATTGCCTGTCCCACCTGCGGCCGCACCCGGATCGACCTGATCCCTATGGCGGAGGAAGTGGAGCGCCGCCTGATGAACTGTACGAAAAACATCACCGTGGCGGTGATGGGCTGCGCCGTCAACGGGCCCGGAGAGGCCGCCGCCGCGGATGTTGGCATCGCCGGCGGCAAGGGCGAGGGCCTGATTTTCCGCAAAGGAGAGATCCTTTACAAGGTGCCTCAGGAGCGGCTTGTGGACGCATTGATGGAGGAAATCGAAAAGCTGTAAGCAGCTTTTACATAAGATAGGGGAAAGAAGGACGCATGTCGAGAGAGATACCGTTTTTTGAATTATTCGCACAGCTGCAGCTCTCCCCGGAGCTGCGGCTAAAGCTGTTGGGGACGGTGATCGCCAGCGCCTGCATCCATCAGGACACCCTCTCTATGGAGCTGGCGATGATCGTGAAGCACCCTCTGGAGCCATCGGATCTGGACGAGCTGAACAGCGCCATCCGTAACGGCTACGGACTGAACGAGGTGCGATTCCGGGTCACGCTGAAGGAGGAACAGCTGCCCTCTCAGTGGAAGGCAGCGGCCGCGCCGTCCGCCCCGTCCGGGGGAGGTCCATCAGGGCCGGTCCTGATGGGCAACCCCATCAAGGTCAAGCCCGTGGAAATGAAGACGCTGGATCTGAAAATGGGCAATGCCACGGTAAGCGGCAAGGTGTTTTCCGTGGAATGTGTGGAGACCCGGCGGCCCGGTATGTGGCGGCTCCATGTGGAGATGACGGACTACACCAGCTCCGTGGCCGTCCATAAAAACCTGACGGAAAAGGAAGCCAAGGGCCTGGATGGGAAGATCAATCCCGGTATGTGGCTGTGCGTTCAGGGCAAGATGGAGCCTACCTGGGACGGCAAGGACATTCAGCTCAATCCCTACCACATCAACGTTATCCAGCACGAGGAGCGGCAGGACACCGCCCAGGTGAAGCGGGTGGAGCTGCATCTCCACACGAAAATGAGCAATATGGACGCCTTGACGGACACGAAGGAGGTCATCAAGGAGGCTATCCGCTGGGGCCATCCCGCCATTGCCATCACGGATCACGGCGTGGCCCAGTCCTTCCCGGACGCCTGGCATGCCGCCGGGGACAAGATCAAGATCCTCTACGGCGTGGAGGGATACTTCATCAACAATGTGGATGACCGCATCGCCGTCCATGGCCGGGGAGACTGCGGACTGGATGACGAGTTCGTCTGCTTCGATATTGAGACCACCGGCTTGAAGGTGGACCGGGAGGCCATCACGGAGATCGGCGCGGTGGTGCTGAAAAACGGCGAGATCTGCGAACGGTTCCAGACCTTCGTGAACCCCAACCGCCGCCTGACGCCGGAGATCATCGGCCTTACCGGCATCACCGACGAGATGCTGAAGGATGCCCCACAGCTGAAGGACGCCCTGACGGAATTCCTGAAATTCGTGAACGGACGGCCCCTGGCCGCCCACAACGCGGAATTCGACATCGGCTTCATCCGGGCAGGATGCAAAAAGGTGGGGCTGGACTTTGACCCCACCTACGTGGACTCCCTGATCCTGGCCCAGAATCTGCTGCCGGGCCTGGGCAAATACAAGCTGGACATTGTGGCGGAGCATCTGGACCTGCCCGCCTTCAACCACCACCGGGCCAGCGACGATGCCGCCACGGTGGGCTATATGCTGATCCCGTTCTGGAAAATGCTCCATGAACGGGGGATCCACACCCTCCAGGCCGTCAATAAGGAGATGGAAAAGCTGCGGCCTCTGGGCAGCAAGTCCAACCGTTTTCCCAAACACATCATTATTCTGGCCCGGAACAAGGTGGGCCTAAAAAATCTCTATCAGCTGATCTCCGCTTCCAACCTGAAATATTTCAAGCGGGTGCCCACCATCCCCAAAAGCGAGTTGATGGCCCATCGGGAGGGCCTGATCATCGGCTCCGCCTGCGAGGCCGGTGAACTGTTCAAGGCGGTGGTGGATCACAAGGACTGGGACGAGCTGAAGCGCATCGCGTCCTTTTATGACTATCTGGAAATTCAGCCCCTGTGCAACAACGCCTTCATGCTCCGCAACGGCGAGGCACGAAGCGAGGAGGACCTGCGGGAATTCAACCGCATCATCGTCCGCCTCGGCGAGGAGCTGGGAAAACCCGTCTGCGCCACCGGCGATGTCCATTTCCGGGAGCCGGAGGACGAGGTGTACCGGCACATTCTGCTGGCGTCCAAAAAGTTCCCGGACGCCAACGAGCCCCTGCCCATCTACTTCAAGACCACCCAGGAGATGTTGGAGGAATTCCGGTATCTGGGGGAGGAGAAGGCCTACGAGGTAGTGGTCACCAATACCCGCCTGGTGGCGGACCAGATCGAAACCTTCGAGCTGCTGCCGGCAGAGCTGTTCCCGCCCCGGCTGGAAAATTCCGAGGAGGATCTGAACCGCCTGGTGTGGGAAAAGGTCCACCGGCTCTACGGCGAGGACCCGCCCCAGCTGATTGTGGACCGCCTGAACGTAGAGCTGGGCGGTATCTTAGGCAAGTATGACGTGGTGTACATGTCCGCTCAGAAGCTGGTGCAGCGCAGCAACGAGTGCGGCTACCTGGTGGGCTCCCGTGGCTCCGTGGGCTCGTCCCTGGTGGCTTACATGTCCGGCATCACAGAGGTCAACTCCCTGCCGCCCCACTACCGCTGTCCTAAGTGCAAAAACAGCGAATTCATTCTGGACGGCAGCTACGGCTGCGGCGCGGATATGCCGGATAAGGTTTGTCCCGTCTGCGGCACCAAATACGTGAAGGACGGATTTGACATTCCCTTTGAGACCTTCCTGGGCTTCGGCGGCGGCAAGGTGCCGGATATCGACCTGAACTTCTCCGGCGAATATCAGGCCCGGGCTCACCGTCACGCCATCGAAATGTTCGGAGAGACACAGGTGTTCCGGGCGGGTACCATCGGTACGCTGGCGGAAAAGACTGCCTACGGCTTCGTGAAGAAGTATCTGGAGGAAAACGGCATCGTGGCCTGCCGGGCGGAGGAAAACCGCCTGACCCAGGGCTGCGTGGGCGTCCGCCGCACCACCGGCCAGCACCCCGGCGGCCTGGTGGTGGTCCCGGACGATAAGGATATGGAGGACTTCTGCCCGGTGCAGCACCCGGCGGACGCCGATGATTCCGATACCATCACCACCCATTTTGAATATCACTCCATGGAGGCCAACATCCTGAAGCTGGATATGCTGGGACACGATGACCCCACCATGGTGCGTATGATGCAGGATCTCACCGGTGTGGACCCCCATGAGATCCCGCTGGACGATCCGGAGACCATGTCCATTTTCATTTCCAGCAAGGTGCTGGGTTATGAGAATGACCCTATTCTGGGGCCAACCGGCGCCGTGGCCATCCCGGAGTTCAACACCCGGTTCACCCGCCAGATGCTGATCGACACCCAGCCCAAGGACTTCAACACGCTGGTGCGGCTCTCCGGCTTCTCCCACGGTACGGACGTGTGGATGGGCAATGCCCGGGAGCTGATCCTCAGCGGCACCGCCAGCGTTCTGGAAACGGTGGGCTGCCGTGACGATATTATGCTGTACCTGATCTCCAAGGGCCTTGACCCCAAAATGAGCTTCAAGATCATGGAGAAGGTGCGAAAGGGCAAGGTGAAGAAGGGCGGCTTCGACGAGGGCTGGGAGGAGGCCATGATGGAGCACGATGTACCGGACTGGTACATTGAGTCTCTGGCCAAGATCGGCTACCTGTTCCCCAAGGCCCACGCCGTGGCCTACGTCATGATGGCCTTCCGCATCGCCTGGTTCAAGGTCCATGAGCCCCTGGCGTTCTACGCCACCTTCTTCTCCGTCCGAGCAAAGGCCTTTGACGCGGAATACTGCTGCGCGGGCATGGACGCTGTGAAGCGGAAGATCAAGGAAATTGAAAACAACAAGGACGCCACCGCCGTGGAGCAGAACCTGCTGACCACGCTGGAGGTGTGCTATGAATTTTATCTTCGGGGCTTCCACTTTGACACCATCAACATCTACAAGTCGGACGCCACCAAGTTTATCGTCACGGAAAAGGGCCTTCTGCCGCCCTTTGTGACGGTCCACGGCTTAGGCGAGGCGGCGGCTCTGGACACGGTGGAAAAGCGAAAGGGGAAGGAGTTCATCTCCATCGAGGAGTTTGCCATGTGCTGCAATAAGCTGTCCAAGACCCATATCGAGCAGCTGAAGGCGCTGGGCGCTTTCGCGGGCATGGCGGACACCAGCCAGATCACCCTGTTTTAAGAGGCGATCACCAGGAAATAAGCACGCCTGATCCGGCTGATAGCCGCGTCGGGCGTGCTTTTCAAAAAAGAGTTGGAGTGTACTGGCAGCGGTTGAATTTTCTTGAGATTCAGTATGCGTAAGGCTAAAGCACTTTGCAGAAACGCACCTCGTATTCACTGAATACGAGGTGCGTTCTTATTAAGAAAATCCGTTTTTACTTTTCCAGCTTGCTGTTGCACTTGCTGAGGAAGCGGTCATTGGTGATGATCGCCCGGGTGTGGGTGCCTGCGCCGATGGGGCCCTTCTCGTCCCACGCCTTTACGGCGAAGTCGATCATCTTGCCGTTTTCGGAAACGGCGGTGATCTCAGCCTCCGCCCAGACCTTCATACCCACGGGGGTAGGGGCGTCATGGGAGACATTCAGATGGGTGCCTACGCTGCCCTTGCCCTCCTCCAGATACTGCTGGAGGACGCCGGCCGCGGCATTTTCCATCATAGCCGTCATAAAGGGGGTGCCGAACACCGGCAGCAAGCCGGAACCGGCCACCTGTGCGGTGAGCTCCGGGGTGACCGTTTTTTCAACAGTCAATTTTGCGCCAATTTCAATCATACTCAGTTCCTTTCTGTCCCGCGTTGGCAGGACTGCGGTTTCTGTTAAATACCCAGCTCCGTCCAGAGATCGTTGTACAGCGTCAGCGTGTCGGCGGGGAGGTTGGTATACAGTTCGCAGCGGGCCAGCACGTCATCGGGAGCGGCCATGATCTCATAGCGCTCCTCGTCCAGAGGCTCGCCGTAGGTCTCCTCGTAGTAAGCGGGATAGCCCTCCAGGGCTTCCGTGTTGGGGGAGGCGTAGCCGATATAGTCCATGTTGGCAAGGCTGGACTCCGTGGAGGCGATGAAGTTGATCCACGCCTCGGCTTCTTCCTTGTGCTGGGCGGTTTTCAGAACGCACATGGCGTCCACGAACCAGTTGCTGCCCTCCTTGGGCACTACGAACTTCAGATCGGGGTTGTTGTCCAGCATGGTCAGGTAGTCACCGGCGTAGTACATGGCAATGGCGGCGTTGCTGCCCTCCATCTTGCCGAAGACCTCGTCCATCACGAAGGACTGGTACACACCCTTGCTCTTGGCGTCTGCCAGCAGCTCGTAGGCTTCCCGGATCTGAGCCTCGTCGGTGGTGTTGATGTCATAGCCCAGATCCAGCAGGGCGGCGGCCAGAGCGTCCCGGGAGTTGCGGATCATCAGGACGTTGCCGGCGTACTTCTCGTCGAACATGGCGTCCCAGCTGTCGATGTCGCCGTCCACCATGGTGGAATTGTAGATGATGCCCAGGGTGCCCCAGGTGTAGGGAACGGTGTACTTGTTCTCGGGATCGAAGCTCAGGCTCTTGTACTGCTCGCCGATCTTCTCATAGTTGGGGATGTTGTCGTAGTTCAGCTCCGCCAGCATACCCTCGTCAATGAGACGGGCAATCATATAGTCAGAAGGGACGATGACGTCATAGTCACCAGCACCGGTTTTCAGCAGGGAATACAGGGCTTCATTGCTCTCGGCGGTCTGGTAGTTGACCTTGATGCCGGTTTCGTCCTCGAATTTGTAGATCAAGTCCTCGTCAATGTATTCACCCCAGCTGCAAACGTTCACAACACGCTTGCC
>ERZ1504707.244-NODE-244-length-15707-cov-4.763417_pt1 | contig 15707 bp, 5 predicted proteins | sample MGYA00572391_ERZ1504707 | MGnify/ENA primary metagenome ERZ1504707 (study PRJEB39906, sample SAMEA3182110) | gut metagenome | biome: human; feature: gut; material: Stool; isolation source: human stools | place: Canada | collected 2013-04-23 ...
GCTCTTAGCAATGAAGCAAACTTACGAGAACATGAGTTCGCTTGGATAGTCTTCGGTGTTTGGGACAAGAAACACCAAATCATTGGCACCAGTTTCAAAGATGGTGAAGTAGCCTTGAACCGCCTAAAGCAAGACATGTCTCAACACACTACAGACAACCTTATTTTTAGGGATATTGTACCTATTGAGGTTGAAGGCAAACGTGTTTTGTTGTTCCAAGTTCCTGCATCGCCACGCAATATCGTGATGCACTGGAAAGGTGTGGCTTATGGTCGTGATGGTGAAAGTCTAAAACCATTGAACCAAGCCAAACAAGATGCCATCCGCCAACAACCACCAATACCAGATTGGACAGCCCAACTCGTACCCAATGCGACCATAAATGATTTGGATGAGTTGGCTGTGGCTACAGCTAAAGTCATGTTCAAGAAAGTACACTCTTCAAGTATTCCTGCCGAAGAAATAGATGCGTGGACAACAGAAGAGTTCTTAGCTAATAGCATGATGATGCGAGACGGCCAAATCACTCGTGCTGCAATACTGTTATTAGGCAAGCCGCTTTCTATCCAAAAGATTCATCCTGCCGTTGCACAAATCACTTGGACTTGGGAAGATGAAGAAGGTATTGTGCAAGATTATGAACACTTCTCCATTCCTTTCATCTTGACTGTAGATAAGGTGTTGGGCAAGATACGCAACAAAACCATGCGTGAACTGCCAGGCGGAACCCTCTTTCCTGATACGATGAAGCAGTATGATGAATATACCATACGTGAGGCTCTACATAATGCCATCGCCCATCAAGATTACACCTTGCAACAGCGCATAGTTTTCGTAGAAGGTCCAAGCACCTTATACTATGGCAATGGCGGTAGCTTTATTCCCGGCACCATAGAGAATGCTTTGGAGCATAAAGGTCCTCAGTTTCACTATCGCAACGAATGCTTATGCCGAGGCATGGTCAACTTCAACATGATTGATACCGTAGGACGTGGCATCAAGAAGATTTACACTGAACAACGCAATCGTTTCTTCCCCATGCCTGATTACGATATTGACAATGAGCATCGTACTGTAGGAGTCACTATCTATGGCAAGATGATTGACGAGAAATATACCAATCTTTTGAAAACAAATAGCTCTTTGTCTCTGAAAGAGTGCCTTTGGTTAGATGCGGTACAGAAACACCACCCCATTACCAAGGAAGCTGCAAAGCATCTTTATGAAAAAGGATTGATAGAAGGCCGTGCGCCACATTACACCATATCTCTAAAAGTTGCCAAGTTGACAAACCAAATAGGTCATTATACCAAGGAGAAAGGACTTGCTGAAAACAGCATTCAAAAGCTGCTGCTTCAATTAGCGCATAATGCTGGAGAATTAGGTTTCCAGCGTAAAGATGCATTTGAAACCCTTCAACATGTTTTTCCTGCAAACAACACTCGTGACGAAAAGCTACGAAAAATAGGTCGTCTCCTTGTTAATATGGCAAAGGATAAACTTATAGTAAAATCTTCGAATGGCAAAAAATGGCTGATAACAGAGATAGGCGAAAAAGAACTTTACTCATAATATAAGTCTTGCGGTCGTTGCGGTCGTTCTTGCGGTCGTTGCGGTCGTTCTTGCGGTCGTTGCGGTCGTTTTTGCAGTCGTTGCGGTCGTTTTTGCAGTCGTTGCGGTCGTTTTTGCGGTCATTGCGGTCATTTTTGCGGTCGTTCTCGGCTATTTTCGGTCGTTCTTTACAAGTGACTCTTCAGATAAAATTGTAATGACATTTTATCTGAAGAGTCACTTGTTTATATCATCTGCCACGTCGCAGCCGATACTTCGCTGGTCGCATCATCGCAGCCGACACAGCAATGCACCTCAGCCGCCAATGCTCATCGTCTCATATAATAACACAGTACGTGAAAAAAGCTGTCATATCTCCCAGCGTCTGCATAACTCGTTATCTACCAGCCTATCTGCCAGCCTCAACAAGCTATCCCCAGCCTGTCAATGCGATTAACGCAGACAGGAAACACGATTACCGCGTAGCGAAAATATCATTACCGCATTGCGGAAACAGAAGTACCACGCTGCGGTAATGTATTTGGGGCTGAAGAAACTTTTTCTTTTTACAAAACACACATCACTCGGGCAGTGCCGTAACAATCACCACACGATTATGCTCGTTCTTCTCATACGGCTGCGCATTGCAGCCGATACCTTGGGCATCGATGCGTGAGGGAGCGATGCCGTAACGCTCTATGAGGATATTACGCACGCTGTCGGTGCGGCGAATAGATAGCATCAGATTTGTTCGTGCCTTGCCTGTGGCTTTGTCGGCATAACCATCCAAACGGATGCGGGCAGAAGGGTGCTGCTTGAGATATTCGACGATGTTCTCAAACACTATGTCCTGCTTCTTCGCCGGCTTGGCAGAAGCGTAAGCAAAGCTAATAGAGGCAAGACGGAACGCTTCCTGCTTCTTCGCCACCGGTTTCTCCACGATGCGGTCCTTAAAGACGGGACGCTCCACTACCCTCTCCACCATATACACCGTGTCGACCACGGCTTCACGACGATGCTTCTTACTGCGCTCCTTCCTGACGTATGGCTTTGAGGCGTTGAAGCGATAGGTCAGTCCGAGTGTTGCACCGAGCGTTGGCTCGTACTTGCGACCCGTGATGCGACCGTCGAAATGGTCGGGCATGAGAGCCGAAGCAATTTCAAGATTGACATCCATACACTTCATCACGCTGTACTTGGCAGTGACAGAGAAGTTAGCTGTGAGCGAGTTGGTGTTCGCCGTGCCACGATAGGCGAAGGCGTGAGCATAGCCAAATCCTACAGCAGGAAGCACGTCAAACCTGCCCTGACTGCGGAAGAGCAGACGCGAGAGGCTCACCATGAAGTCGGCATGAGCGTTGACGTAACGCAGATAATGACGATAGGTGCCGTCAGGGCGGACCGTCACATTATCTATTACAGGGTCGTGAGGACCATATACGGAACCGTCGGTCTGAGGGTCACGCAGATAGAGTCCTTCCGATGTGGACATACCGTTGAGCGCATAGCCTCCAATCTGCAGACGTAGGGCGTAAGCCGGAGTGATCCACTTGCCCACGCCAATAGTGTATGACGGAGTGAGGCGCTTGCCGAAATCCAGCTTACTGGCATCGCTCGAGAAGATAGTCTGCACACCTCCGCCTGCCTCAACAAACCATCCGTTCTGTGCTGATGCCGGGAGCACAAATATGCACCCCAGCACCAAGCTTATTATAGTTTTCTTATTCATATATACAGACAGTTTTTAGCTTATTCAACAATGACGAAAGAAGGAACGCGAGGCTCGCTCATTGTGCCATAGCTTGCGCCACTGGCAAAGGTGAACACCGAGGGAGCCTGATAGAGATACTTGTTGCGTGTTGAGTAATACTTCAGTGTCACAGGTTCCTCTGCTCCCATGCTGCCGTTTATCTCCATGCGGAAGACATACTCGCCGTTCTCTGCCTGCTCCGCCTTTGCCATGCCGCGACACTCAGTGCCCACAAAGGCTGCCATCACGTCGTCTGCCGTTGCCTGACGCACTATGTTCTGAGGCAATGCCACGCAAGCCGTCATCTTGAGAGGATGCTTGCCTTCGACAACGAGAGGCACAGTGAGCGGCTGCTCTGGCGAAGCCTCCACCTTGCCGTCGGCAAACATGAGGCATGCAGGTGCCGTGAACACGTAGTTGTTGCGATGGCTGTAATAGCGGATGTCCACAGCCGCCGACTGTGAGCTGACACCATTCACCACCATCTTATATACGGGTCTGCCGTCCTGCTCGCCCACTACTTCGCCCATGCCGGCGCAGACATTGCCTATGAACGCCGCCAGCTTGTCGCCGCTCTTGTCGGCATAGCTGCCTGTAACGGCATCAAGGGTGAGGTAAGCGGTCATGCTGCCTTGCGGCACGAAGCTGAGAGTCTGCGGCTGTTCCTCAGAACCAACCACCGAACCGCGCTTGCCGATGACGAAAGACTGCTCGGAAACGAACACCTGCTTCTTCTCCGCGCTGTAGTAGCGGAACGTCACCTGCTCGCCCTCTGCACGACCGAGGACGTCATACCAATATGTCATGTCAGCCTCGCTCTCTACGTGCTTGATGCCGCGGCACTCGTCGCCGACGAAAGCCTGAAGCTCATCGCCAGCGGCTACTGTGAACGGCAGCTGTGCCTTGTCCACCTTCACCCATGCCTTGGTAGGTACGGGGAAGGGACCTGACTGCTCGAAGTCGGGGAAAGCAGGATTCTCGGCTGTGCCGTAAATCTTATCCACCTCATACTTTACGTCTGATGCCACGGAAACGTAGACGCGCTTCGCAGCTGCACTGTAATAGCGGAACTCCACATCGCCGTTCTCGCTCGACGGTGCCTTGACATGAAGGAAGAAGAGGCGCACGCCGTCGTTCATCACCTTCTTAGCCACACCGCGACACTCACCGCCAATGAAGGCTGCCATCATGTCGCCGTCGGCGGCAAGGGTTTCGAGGACAGGGCTAAGACGCACCACGGCGGTCATGCTCATAGGATAGACGCTCTTGTCAGGATCGGTCCACGACGGCACCGAGGCATTGCCAGTGAAGTCGGCTCTCCACCCCGGGGCGGAAGCCGGGGCGACCGCTGCCACCTGCCACGCCGGAGCCTCGCTTACGAAGTCCTCCTCAACCACGCTCCACTGGGGAGCGGGTTGTTGCGGATAGGTCTTGTCGCTTTCCTCGGTGCATTGCACGAAGAGGAAACCCAATGCGGCAATCAATGAATACTTTATATACTTCATATAGATTTTCTGTTAATATTATTTCTTGATAGCTTTCATAGAGTAGACGTTGCCGTCTACAGAGATGCTAACGATATAAACTCCTGAAGAAACTGTGTTGCCGGCGTTCCATGTGATGTCCACATTGCCGCCAGCGTTGCAGTCGTTCCATGCCACGACACGCTTACCGCTCATATCTGTCACGTAGACATCGGCGTAGGCATCGCGGTCTACCATGGCGCGTATCTTCAGCTGCGAGTAGAACGGCGACGGATATACATATAGGCCGCCATCTGTACCGAGGAAGCTGATGTGCATCGGCTCGTTGATGGTGCCGACATTGCTGTTGGCAGCATAGCTGATGACGCTCGGTGCCTTGGCGATGATGTTGCCGCCGCGCTCTATCGTCACGTCCACAGCCTCTGGCTTGTCGCCACCGATGGCGAGCATGAAGATGGTTCTGCCGTCGGGCAACTCTATAGCCTCAGCATAGCCGCGCGGCTCGCCTGCTACGTAGCTTACGAGGCGGTCGCCCTGCTGCAGACTTACGCCTTCCACCTCCACTACCGCCGTCATATTGGCTGAATACGGGAAGTAAGCGTTTGTGCCGTCAGCGTTCTTGGCAGCTGCCATCGCAGCCTTAGCCTTGCGTCCTACGGAAGTCTTCGACGGATACTGCAGCTGAGCGTCGTCCTGCGACTGGCGCTGGAGCATATAGCCCTTGCCGTTCTCCATGTATGTAAGACTACCGATCCATCCCAGATTGCCACTGTACATCGCCATCTGTGTCTGCGACTTCACGATGTCGCCCTCCTTAGCGTCGTAGCCGGCGAGAGCCTCCTTCAGCGTGAAGTTGTCCGAAGGCAGATAAGAGATGTAGTTCCAACGCGGTGTGCCGTCCTCCTTGGCTCCACGGATAGTGAGCTTGTGCGATGTCGGGTCAACCGCCGGTCCTGAGATATGCAAGTTCTGAGGTGCCGAACTGTGTACGAGATACATCTGGTCATTGTCAATTTCGGTGAGCTGTCCCACCCATCCGTTGCGCTTAGTCCATGATGCGAAGCCGTACTGCTCGCTCTTCACCTGGTCGGCTGATGTCCACTTGCCGTCGGCAAGCAGCTTGTTGAGGTCAGAGAGCTTGTCAGAAGCGATGTTCGTCGAAATCCACGTCCATCCCTCGTTCAGCGTGATGTTCTGCACTCGATAGTCCTTAGCGGTGAACAGCACTGGCTGTGACGGACTGCCCACTACGGCGTTGTTCTCGAAGCTTATAGGCTTCTCGCTCTGTGCGATGTAAGTCTGTCCTGTGCTTGCGTCCCAGATGCGGAACTCAAGGTCGGAGCCATTGACATCGTTAGAGTATACCGTGAGCATGGCGTAATACATATCGTTCTGCTTGTAGTAGCGGTTATTGCAAACGCCTACGCACTTTCCGCCGCTGAACGCAGCGAGCATATCCTCGTCGTCGGAAGAGTATACCTTATTAATATACAGCTTGCCGAAGACAGACATATTATACTTGAAGTCAGCCGGATTGACCGTCCATTCTGGTTTCTCGCCTTCCACCTTAACGGTGAGCTGCAGAGCCTCCACCACGTTGTTGTCACCACGCAGATAAAGAGTCTCGTCGTACGTACCGATGTTCAGACTCGGGTCGATGGTCAGAACGATGTCGGCAGACGAAGTCGGGTCGATAGTGCCGCTTGCGGGTTCTGCCTCCAGCCATGAAGGAAGGTTCTCTACGGTGAAGTGTTCTATCGAGCCGCCCTTGTTGAGCGCCTTCACCTTGAGCGTCTTCTCCTCGTTGAGCTTCTTCACTACGGTGAGAGCGTTGTCGCTCCACTTCAGCTGGTTGCGGTCGATGTATGCGCTCCACGTTATCGGCGAGAGAATCTCGTTGCCGTTCTTGTCGCGCACGCCGTCCACCGTGAACTTCACGATGGTCTTCTCTATACGCTCGTAAGGCTCCTTCAGATTGATGATGAGCGCGTCGTTGTTCACCACGAAGTCGTAGAGCAGCTTGCTCTCAGGTCCCTTTGCCTTGACAGGAGCAGAAGCCTTAGTCTCCACGTCGCCTCCTACAGCCACAGCGTCAGGCACCTTCTGTGTCGGGTCAGCCTGCTGCTTCTGGTCCATAAGAGAGAACTGCAGTTCCTTCACACCCTGCCACTCGATGTATGTCTCGAACGGATAGTAAGCCAGGAGTCCCTTCTCAGTGCCGTCGAGTCGGTTGCTGTTGCCGTTCTCCACGAGCGTCTCGCTCTTATAGAGATTCCATACACGCACCTCGTCAATCTCACCCTTGAAGAAGTTGTCTGCCTTCTCCTGCTGTAGGTTGTCCGCCGGTGTCCATACACGTGCGCCGAGATGGATGTAAGCCGCTGCTATGCCACCGAGGTCAGCCGCCTCGAAGTAAGTGTTCAGCTTGCCGTCCACATAGATCTGACCGCGTCCGCTTGTGCGGTTCACAGCCACAGCCACGTGGTGCCAGTCGTTGTCTGCGAAGCTGCCGTCACATGCCACACGCACTCCATTGTTATGGAATACCAGTCTACCCTCCTCCAGATTGAGTGCGAAGAGATTGAGCGAACCGCCCATTTCCTCACCGTCGCCACGTCCGTTGGAGATGATGGTGGCTGTCTGCTGAGCCTCGTCAGCCTTAAACCAAGTCTCGATGGTGTAGTCCATGCTGCTGTCTACGACACATGAACTGCCCGAAGAGAGCTTCAGATACTGGTCCTTACCGTTGAACGCTGCTGCGCGTCCTTCTGGATTAGCCCATTCGCCGCCTCGCATCTCAAGGTTAGCGCCGTGTGCCTTGTCTGCAAGAACACTGCCCTTAGCCTCCGACATCGGATAGTAAGCGATGAGATTGCTTTCGGCTCCGGAGAGCATTGTCAGCGAGTTGGTCTGCAGACGTGCCGGTGTCATCACCTTGTCCCAGATACGTGCGCCGTGCATCTTGCCTGCGAAGTGTCCGCTTCCGTCCACGCTGGCTCCAAACACATAAGCACCCTCGCCATTATACTCGCCCACCTCAGCTGCGCTGATAAGCTGCTCGTAGTTATAGTAAGCCGACACGTTACCCTCATTGTTATATACGAGAGCCACGTGTGCCCATGTGCCCTGCTCATAGTCGAACGCCTTGTCGCTGACGATAGTCTTGTCAGCCACCTTCACCTTCAAGCGGTTGTCGCTCGTCGTTGCAAGTTCTATTGAGCTGTTGGCGTTGCCCTAGCTGAAGAGCACGGCGTCCTGTGCCTTGTCGGCAAGAGTCCACATCTCTATGGTGAGGTTCTTGCCGCTCCAGTTGCGCTGGAATTCAGACACAAGTTCGTCGTTCTTTCCGTCCAGACGTACACTTACGCTATGGTCAGTCTGTGCACCGTTACGGATGCCCGTTACCGAGAAATTGTTGTCAGTGAGCAGACCGTCGGCTATCGGCTCGTTGAACGTCAGCATCACCTCGTCGTTCACGGTGAGCACGCCGTTCGCCGGCTGTGCGCTACCGAAGAGGCGCGGATTATACATATCCTTGATGCCGCTGTGTACGGCAGAATAGTTATATACCTCCTCATTGTTGATCATGCTCGTACCCACCGTGCGCAGGTCGTAACGCTGATCCTGCTGGTCGTCCATAAACCAGCGATACTTGATGCAGCCGGCATCTGCCGCCTTTATCATCTCCGCGTTCATTCCGTTCTTCACAGCCTGATCATAGAGAGTCTGGTCGTTATAGTAGCTCATGAGCGTCGTCCAGTCGTTGTCGCTGCCCGACGACGGCTTATACTGAAGCATGATGCGATGGAAGTTGTCGTAGTTCACGTCGAAGCCGTCAATCACCACGTCCATATAATGCTTCTGCACACCGTTCACCTCCGTCGTAGGCAACTTCGTGTTGTACGTCCAGTTGTCCGTCGGCTTCTTCAGGCTCACGTCCGTAGCTGAGGGCGTGAAGTGTACGCTGAACGTCACGTCGTCGTAGATGTCGCCCTGGAAGTCAGTCGGGTCACACTGACACTGCGACTGCAACATCAGTCTGAGGTTGTCATAGTTCATCACCGAACCCTTGCGCACCTCTAACGTCTTCGTAAGCGTACCGCCTGCCGGCACGAGCAATGCTCTGCCGTTGCCGATCGGTGCACCGTCCATGAGCAGCTGTGCTCCGTTCGGATTGCTGCTGTCGTCGATTACGAGGTTATACCAGTTGTCGTCCTGCGACTCCGAGTTGTTGCGCAGATACAGCGTGAAGTAAGCCGACTTGCCCGAAGGAACATTCTCTACGAAGTCCTTCTCCACCGTCACCTCCGGCACCTCCATCTGAACCGTTGCCTCATTTATCACGTGCTGTCCCGGCTCGTAATACTTAGTCTTGTATTCGCCCTCGTAAGGACACGACGTCGCACCGCCACGGGTCTTGAAGATGAACGTAGAGAAAGTCTGTCCCTCCTCATTCTTCATATCCTTGTACTTGATGTACTGGTCGCCATCCTTATATCCAGCCTCGCGGCAAACGTCTACAGAGAGGTAGTCGGAGCCTTCCTCCGCAAGCACGTAACCCTTACAGTGGCGTGCCGTCTCCTCAGTTGAGAACTCGCCGCCGTGTTCGGTGGTAAAGCTCTCGTCTACAGTGAGCACCATACCAGTGCCGTTGAGTGTCCATCCGAAGTTGTTGGTGAACTGTGCGCCAATCAAGATAGAGAAGCGTTGAGTCTCCGAACGTCCAACCTCATACTCCTCAGAGTATTCGTATGAAGCACCGCCCTGGAACGAATGGTTCTGCATGAGTTCTGCCTTCACCTTCTGCTCCTCGTTATTGCGAAGCTGCATCTTCCAGTTGTCAATCGACTGATTGAGGAACATGATAGTATCCTCCTTCAACGGCTGTCCTGCAGGAGCGTAAATCTTGTAACTCGGTCCGTCTGTCGGGGTGTTGGCATTGGCACCCTTAAACACCTTGTCGTTGTTGCTCTTGCCGAAGTTAGGATCGTCTACAGCAAGCTTAGAAACGTAAACAGGCTTCTTGGTGTTGTTAGCCATAGCCTGGAAGTCTACACCTTCAGCCTGCTGATGCAGCAACTTGTTGCGTACATCCTCAAGTTTAGGCAGCAGCACCTGCTCGATGTGTACCTGCGGATAGGTGAACATAGTGCCATACTTCTGCGAAAGTCCCAGACCAGTAGTCTTCACAAGCAGATACTCGTTGCTTTCAGGAGTAACACTGCCGAACAGTTCGTATTCTGAAGGATTGGCGAGATACATCTCACGTGTAGTAACGGCGATGTTTTCGGTCTTGCCCACGCCGATATTAGTAGAATAGCCTACGAAGAGGTCGCCGTCGCTTCCCACATACTGCGGGTCGCTACTTGTCTCGAAGCGTGTGGTAGTGGTCATCGTCTTAGTGTCAGAGTCAGTACCACCGATTGTCTCACTGTGAGAAGCGCCGAATGAGAATTCGTTCTTCACATCGTTCTCGTTCACCACTCCGGCACCAAGACCGGTGAAGGTGATGACCTTGGCACCAACCTTTGCCTCGTTGTTCAATACTCCCTCGTTAGTGACATTTCCCTCATACGTACTTGTAGAAGTAACTGTCACGCCCTTCTCAAGATAAGCATACGAGTTGCTTCCCGGCGGGTCGCGCAGCACGAAGAGCACCTTGTCCGGTCCGTTCGTTACGAAGTCAGAACCTAAAGTCTTTGCACCAATTACGATAGCCTTAGTGTTGCCCTTGCCGTCAAAGCCACCCTTCCAGTTAATTGTTGTAGAAGATGTGCTTTCGCTGTTTTCGCTGTAGGTCATATCCATAGCGGCAGAGCGCAGGGCCGAGGTCATTTCCGGATTGTTCACCTGGAATGTCCATTCTGCCTCACCCTTCTCGTCGGTAGTGATGTCTTCTTGCGTTCCGTACGCAATGTCGCCTCTACTGAATGACAGCTTAGCCTCAGGCGTTGGCACGATGTCTTCCTTAACGCCATCCTTACGTCTGCCGTCCTTATCCTTATATTCGTACACCTCCGCTGTGGTGATGTGATAAGTGACGTATTGTCCCTGCTCATACACCGGCACGCCGAGTGTGTAAGGCTGTGCAGCATTGTCAGGATCGTAGGTCTTCACCTTTATGGTCTTTGTCTGATCGAGTGTAGAGATGCCGAGTTCTTTCTTTCCGAAGAAGTCCTGAAGCTTACCCTTCACCTTCTCCTTCACGATGATTGACGGAGTGTAGCGCTTGATGAACTGCTGCTTCTTGTTGTAATATACGGTGTCGCTGCAATTGACAAACTTGCCCTGCGTAGAGATAGAGTCGACATAAGCATTCACCTCGCTCTGCTTTGCAAACTCGTTGCTCAGGTTGAGGTCTTCGCCACTGCCCGGGATGTTGTCATGGCCGGGCACCACTACATTAATCTTATACTTCTCAGGAATGAGGTCGGCAAAGAACTCACCCGTCTCGGCATTAGGATAAATCGTAATCTTGTTGCCCTCGTACACCACGCGGTTGTCGTACTGCTTCTTGGCATATACACCCTTGAAGTGGTTGAGGGTTTCCTCGTGCTTAGTGGCGGTCATTTGGTAGGCATCGTTCTGATATGTAAGCTCGATGCGTACGTCGTCAGCGAGGTTGTTCTTCGAAAGCGAGTGACCCACGGGGAACGCTTCCTGCTTGGTGCCGCCGGCAACACGTCCGATGTATCGTACGGTTGTAACGTCAAAGATTTCGAATCCGTTGTCGTCGTCCTGATAGTTGCGGTCGGTGCCGTCGCTGTTGGTCAGCTTGCCGCCGTTCTCAAACGTATGGTTGGCGAGCACTGCCTTCACCTCGTGCTGTCCTACAGGTACGCTTATGGTGAACTGTCCGTGAGCGTCGGTCTTCACGATGTTGCTCTTGCCGTCCATAACGGTGACTCCGTCCACGGCGAACGACACTCCCTCTACGGGCACGTTGCCACCCTTGTACATCACCTTACCCGAGATGTTGAACGACGACTTGTCCGTGAAGTTCACGGTGTGGCTCTGTGCCTGCGAGTTGATGAGGCGCAGCTCCTTTGCCGATGCAAACTGATGTATGCCGAGTGTCGGCACAATCATATACGTAGTTCCGTTGCCGGTGTAGGGCAGCGAACGAATCTGATAAGAACCGTCTGTAGCTGTGTAGCTGCTGTAGCCGAGCTGAGCGGAAGTAGGAATGTCTTTCGAACTGGTCGTAACATTCGTAGCCACACCATGGTTCATGTTGTACTTAGTGCCCTTGTACGAGATGTCGTAGAAGGCGTCGTCAACCGAATAGTCGAAGGTGTAGTAAGCCTGCAGACCGTCCTCATTACCTACGAGGTAGCGGTTGTAGTCGCTTGCGATGGTGTCAGCATTGAGCGCCTTGTTCCACAGACGCACCTCGTCGATGGCTCCTTCGAAGCCTTCGCCCATCACCACATTGTTGTTGTTGCCCGTAATCTGAGCCGTACGCTCGGCTTCTGCCACAGCCTCACCGTTTATATATATAATAAGGTGTGTAGCGCTTGCCACGGCTGAGAGATGCACGAACTGGTCAGAAGAAACGTATTCGCTGAGCTTCTTCGGAGTCTTCAGCGTCTGAGTGCCAGCTGTGAACTCAATCTTCTTGCCGTTATACGCCAACTTGTACATGCCCGGCTTCTCGATGATGGTGCCTTCCTTGGCTGCTCTCACCCATGCCTGAAGCGTAACTGCTTGCGTGGCGTCATTCAGAAGCTGGTCGTTGTCGACGGTAAGATTAGACGCACCGGTGAACACGTACGACTTGCCCGGAACGCCCGAACCTTCCGTAGGCTCAGCGCTAACCTTTGCGCCCGACACAGCCTGTCCGCTCTCGAACGTCACGCGTCCGTAGATGTCGCCCGTAGGTGTGCGGAAACCAACGTCAGTAAGTTTCTCATCGCTCTCAATCAGTTTGCCCGAACACATCACCTGTCCGCGTATGCTATAATCGTATACGATGCCAGGTATAGCATTAACGTCGTTGTAGTAGTAGTCGTTCTGAGCCTCGTTGCCCTCGGTAACGGCTATCTGCTTATAGTCTGTATCAGGAGCGCCATGCTCCTTGCGGTTGATTACAAAGCGCTCAAAGTTGCCCTTGCTGCTCCACGCCAGTTCAACACGGTCTGAGTAGTAGCCCTTGCCGGCTGTAAACGCAACAAGATTGCCTATGCTTGTGGGCATGATTGACTCCGGAGCAGCCACCGTAGGCAGAGTGCCGTAAGCCTCGGTAGGCTTCACCGTAAGGCGGTAACGATATTCGTTGCATATCATTATCATGTCGTCAACATACTTGCCGCTGAGGAATTCTTCCTTCGACAGCTCGATGTTGTCGGTAGTGTTGGTTGTTACGTTGATACGTGTAATCACCGCTTTGGTGCCCGAACTCCAGATGTCGCCCTCTGTCTGCCAAGTGATAGTGGCAGTCTTGGCTTCCTCGTCCAGTACGGCATGTACAGAACCTGCTGTAACATTGCTGTGCTTTGCAGAAGCCGATAGAGAAGTATGCTTACTGAAAGCGTTGTTCCACACGTCAGAGTTGCCTGTATGCGAACGCTTAATGCTGAATTCATAATTTAGGCTCTTGCCTAAAGGTACGTCAAACTCATAGCTGTATGCTGTCTTACCAGCCATATACTGGATATTCTGTGTGGTTGTCTCCACAGCATTTGTAGCCTTGTCCGTACTCTTGATTGTGAGCACCATATTGTCCTCAATGCAGTTCTGCGTCGGAGCCGCACTGAGATTCCAGTTCACCTTCGCCTTGCGCGTCACCTGATTATAGTCGGCGCTGATTTCCTTCACCTGCGGATAGGCAGGGCGCGTGTGGCTGTCACTGAGCGTAGAGTATGTCACCTGTTTGTTATAGCTTGGCGTATACTTCTGCTTCACCTTATAGTCGGAGAAGTTGTCAAGGCTCATCTTGTCAGTCGGAACGAAGAACGAACCGCTTGTATTGCTTGCACTGACCGAACCTATTCCGCTTATTTCCTCTCCCGCCGAGTTACATAAGACGAAAGAACCGTAGCTATCAATGGAATAGTCGGAAGCCTTTCCGTCTTTCTTAAAAAAGATGATATATCCAGGAGTTCTGTTCAACACGTAATATCTGCCACCGGTTATCACGGTTTTCGTACAACCATAATCTGTTTTTATGTTAACCGTATGGGTAACATTATTATCGCTGCGTCCTCTACGCCACCATTTACCAGTGTATGTAACGCTCTCGCTCGAATTGACTTGCTTCAAAGGAATGATAAGTCTTAAATAATATGCTTTCTTACCATTGGTCGGATCTGTCGATTTGCCCAGCCATTGAACATACTTGTAATCGATTCCGGTAACTTGGTCGCCACCGACATCAAGACTCGTCCATTCATCTTCGGGTCCTCTAAGTTTGATTTCCTTACCTGCTACATTCACAGTGAGATAACCATCTTCGCGGCAGAATCCGCAATGACCATCACCGCTGGCACCCCAATCTTGATATACGCGGATATCAAGTTCAAGAGTAGCATTAACCGGATTGAACCGTTGCTTAATCCAAGCATTGTTCCAATCGTCTGCCGACGCCTTCTGCACTGAAAACGCCATCAGCATCACGACACAAAGGAAGAACTGCATGAATCTTCCTGCAGACGTTCGCATGGAACGCCGCGTAGAAACAGAATTGCCTGCAAACCGCCTGTCCAGATAAGGAGGAGGTTGCTGAAGTCTTCTTCTTTTCATTTTAATGATGTTTTAGAGTTATTGATTAATTTATATTATGTGATTTCGTTTCACATTACAAAATTAGACTTTTTTATTAAAATTAAGTGTCTGATTGCTGCGTCGCTGTGTCTACTTCCAACAAAAAAGGTGTCCACTTCGTATGAAGTAGACACCTTAACAGTGTGTATCTTAACGGGCTATCATGCTTGCTTGTCTCGCCAGGCGATAGGCGTGCATCCCTCTTTCTCCTTAAACACTCTGTAGAGATAGGAGCGTGAGGAGAAGCCACATTCGGAGGAGATGATGTCGTTGCTGAAGTCAGGATTTTCCATCATCATCTTTTTGGCAGCATTGAAGCGTATCTCGCTAAGCCAGATTCGGAACGTTGTGTTCTGACACTGGCTGAAGTATTGCGACAGCTCGGTTTTGTTTATTTCGAGCAAATTTGACAATGTCAGCATATTGACTGTGCAGTCCTTATAGCCTAAGTCGGCACACCAATGGTCGAGGGCAGACCGGATGAAGGCAATTCGTGAGGTAGGTAGCTGTTTGGAGGTTTGCTCACTGCCGATCTCAGGCGCAGACTGCTGCACGTCACACTTGACAGACTCTTCCTCGCTTTCAGCGTTGACAGCATCGGCGGTCAGATTGTTGCCTCTTTCCTTATCCAACAGTTCTTCAGTTGGGACATAATTGAAGCCGAGCGCCACAAAATTGACAATGAAGAAGAGCGTGGCTACGAGTCCGAAGGGACCTATTATATATAGCGACTTAGTGGAAAGGATGGCAAACGGGATGATGGTGGCTGTGATAAAGAGCAGCGTAAGGCATGCATAAGCATATCGCGTGAAAGGGCGCATGTCGGTGGCTGTCATCGTCTCAAGGAGCTTCTTCCGCTTGTTCATCTCTATTATTATCATGTATATGCAGTAGAGAATATTGCCCAAAAAGAAAGCAAGCATCACGTAAAGCCATGCGCCAATGTTCAGGGAACCGCTAAAGCTGTAGCCCACAGCGAAGGCGGCAAGCATGGCGGCGTATACGGCGGCGCAGATAAGGTTCATTTTACGGCGCTTGGTGTGGGTAGCCTCAACGTTGTAGATAGCCATCGCGAAAAGCGTGAAGCAAGGCTGATAAACCATTATGTTGACAACAGCACCTAAGTATGTGCTCGTGGCGCGGAAGCCATAGTGCATCTG
>ERZ1504707.270-NODE-270-length-15010-cov-3.135540_pt1 | contig 15010 bp, 12 predicted proteins | sample MGYA00572391_ERZ1504707 | MGnify/ENA primary metagenome ERZ1504707 (study PRJEB39906, sample SAMEA3182110) | gut metagenome | biome: human; feature: gut; material: Stool; isolation source: human stools | place: Canada | collected 2013-04-23 ...
AGCTAATACTGTTGATATAATTTTTTTCATAATATTTTATCAATGATGTTTTTCACATTCTTCTTTAAGTTCCTTTTCAAATTTCTTAAGAAGATCTTTTTTTGCTGTAGACACGGCACTTTGAGCACTTTTTTTCCCTTCAATATTCGGATCAAAAAAATCCTTCATCCCATCAGCTAAATGTGTTTTCATCCCCGTTTTCCATGGAGTTTTAAATTTATGATTATGAACAAATCTGTAGGCATACCATAGATGAACATGATAAGTATGTTTCATGGAGGCCCCTACTAGATGATCCATATCCACTATCCCTGTTTCTGCGCCTAGAGCTTCAGTAAGAATAGATTCCACCATATCACCCAATGCCTCCTCAACAATGTCAGGCGGAGTAGGAGGCTCTTTACCCCAAGGAGTAAAGAAGGCAAGATATCTTCTTTCTACACGGCATCTTGGCTGATCAGCAGCCAAGACATTTCCCTGAAAAAACAGTAATATAGAGATTATCAAAATAAACACACGCCTCATAACTTACTTCCTAATCTATTGAAAAAAAAGAAAACATCAATATCTATTTCAACATGAAATCAAATTAATATTTTTTGGCTCATTCAAATACATAAAAAACGGCGTCCTTCCGTGATAAGGAGGACGCCGGAATTTTCCGGAAATCGGACAGACTGCCAGTTTGAGCAGCGAAGCGCACAAACCTTAGGACTTGTAACGCAAACGCTTCTTGTGACGGTTCTGACGCATGCGCTTGCTGCGCTTATGCTTGTTGATTTTTGCTTTACGGCGTTTTTTGAGCGATCCCATGATTGTGGTTCGTTTGTTGTTTTACTGTGGTGAGAAAAAAATCTAGTAAACCAGCTTGTTAAGCGGGTATTCAATGATGCCTTCCGCTCCCAGGGCCTTGAGCTGGGGAATGATATCCCTCACAACGGATTCGTCAATGACCGTTTCCACGGCCAGCCAGCCTTCTTCCGCCAAATGGGAAATAGTGGGACGGCGCAGAGACGGAAGAGCCTCTACCAGGCCGTTCAGGGAAGCAGCAGGAAGGTTCATTTTCAGGCCCACTTTCCGGCGCGCTTCCAAAGCGCCCTTGAGCATCATGACCAGGCGTTCCAGCTTCTGTTTCTTCCACTCGTCCTGCATGGTTTCCCGGTTCGCGATAAACTGGGGATAGGAGGTCATCAGGGTGTCCACGATGCGGAGCTTGTTGGCCTTGATGGAGCTTCCCGTTTCCGTGATGTCCACGATGGCGTCCACCAGTTCCGGCACCTTCACTTCCGTAGCTCCCCAGGAGAATTCCACGTGGGCTTCAATACCCTTTTCCTGAAGCCAGCGTTCCGTGATGCCCACGCCTTCCGTGGCGATGCGCTTGCCCTGAAGGTCTTCCGCACAGGTAATGGGGGAATTTTCCGGGACTACCAGCACCCAGCGGGTAGGCTTGGAGGTAGCCTTGGAGTATTGAAGATCCGTCAGCACTTCCACGTCCGCCCTGTTTTCATAAATCCAGTCGCGCCCGGTAATGCCGCAGTCGATGAAACCGTCATTGACATAACGGCCTATTTCCTGGGCACGGATCAGGAAGAGCTCCAGATCGTCGTCGTCGCAGGCCGGGCGGTATCCGCGGCTGGACACATACACATTGTAGCCGGCCTTGCGGAACAATTCCACGGTGGAATCCTGCAAACTGCCTTTGGGAAGAGCTATTTTGAGTTTCTTCGACATGATGGGACGGGAATGAAAACCCACACGGGCCCCATTGTCAAGTTCAGAACCGTATCCGGCCCATTTTACCGGGCCATGAGCCGTTCAATGTCATCAGGCAGCAAAGGCACGTCTCCCAGCAGGTCGATGTTTTCTGTTTCCCCGATCAGGACATCGTTTTCCAAACGGATGCCTATGCCTTCTTCCGCAATATAGATGCCCGGTTCCACGGTGAAAACCATACCCGGCAACACAACGGGGTTGGCTTCGCCTACATCGTGCACATCCAGCCCCAGGAAGTGGGAACACCCGTGCATGTAATATTTCCGGACAATGGGAGGATCGGACGGTTTTTCCGCCACCTGCGCGGGTGTGATGAGCCCCAGCTTGACGAGTTCCCCGGCGGCAAAAACGCGCACCAGGCGTTCGTACTCCGATTTCAGGATTCCGGGTTTCAGAATCTTTTTGGCGTAGGTCATCATATTCAGCACGCTTTCATACACAGCGCGCTGGCGGGGGGTGAATTTTCCGTTCACGGGAACGGTGCGGGTCATGTCGGAGTTGTAATTCCCGTATTCCGTGCCTATATCCATAAGCACCAGATCGCCGTCTTCGCACCGTTTGTCGTTTTGGATATAATGCAGCACGCAGGTATCCTTTCCGGAAGCGATGATGGGCAGGAAGGAGAATTTGCGCGGACCGCGGCTGATGAATTCGTTGGCCAGGAATCCCTCAATCTGCCATTCTCCCACCCCCGGCCTGATGAATCGGAGCAATTCCCGGAAGCCTTCATTGGTGATGTCGCAGGCTTTTTTGAGAGCCTTGATTTCTTCCGGCTTTTTGATTTGCCGCATATCCGCCATGATTTCATAGACATTCTTCAAAACAGCGTCCGGGAATTTTTCCTTCAGCTCCTTGGTCATGCGGGCATTGCGCGTTTCCACCGGGCATGTGCATCGCGGATGCTGGTTGGCTTCCACAAAGACCATGGATGCGGACGGCACCAGGGCCTCCAGCAACGCATCATATTCATCGGTCCAGCGCACGTCCTGGATGCCGCTCAGCTCTCTCGCCTGTTCCTGCGAGAGCCGGGCACCTTCCCAGATGGCAATCTGTTCATTTGTCTCACGCAACAGCAGAATCTCATCCCAGCCGTCCTCCCGGATGGTCATGACCAGGACGGTTTCTTCCTGGTCAACTCCCGTAAGATAAAAGAGGTTGGCATTCTGATGCAGGGCAAAAGTGCCGTCCGCATTCGTAGGAAATACGTCGTTGGCGTGCAGAATCAGCATACTGCCGGCAGGCAGGCGGGAAGCAAGTTCTTCACGGTTGCCGGCAAAAAAGGAAGAAGGAAGCGGCTCGTATCTCATATCAACAGCATGCCCCGCTTTTCCGGCTTGTCAATCATGCATCCGGACACGGGGCAACCTTGCGCGTCTCCTTGTCGTCCGGAGTTCTTCTGACCGTGCCGTTTCCCCGCTCCGGCCTATTCTTATGCGATTGTCCATTTCCTGCCGTCCCGCTACCCGTCCGTTCATCATGCATACCGTTGAAGGAAGCACGGAACCGCCCCGGAATTTCCGGAGACACCCCCTCCGGAAAAAACTCCCGGAGCCAATCGGGTCATGACTCGAACACCACCCGGGCGGATGCCGTCTTATCCTGCATGCACGGCGCTATTCCACGGCTATTCCTGGCGCTGGGAACAGGTTTGGTTTTTTCCTGTTCCAGTTCCCGGACAATGCCCGTTTCCTCTTTGATTACCCATCCCCTTCACACGGACTCCAGGCAGAGTTGTTTTGGAGGCGTCTGGTATAATCCCTCGGAACAGGCCGTCTGGAATTCCCCAAGGCTAAAAGTATATGTAGCCCCCGTCAATATTGACTACATCAAAGCCAGATTCCCCAAGGAATCCCCGGCGCTGGCGGCACAATTCAGGGCCGGGCTGCAAAAAGACATCCGCAACGTGCTGGAAAACAAATCCAAACAGACAGGCGGGAGGATGAAATGGCAGTTGGTTGACCGCCCCGTTCCGGGATCCGTAACTCTCCGCCTCGCCATAGTCAAGCTGAAGCCTACGGACGTGGGCGGCAACATCATGTCCGATCTTGTTTCCCTGGTCTCCCCCCTTCCGGGAACCTCCCTGATCCTGGGGCGCTTCATGAGCGGGGACGTAGGCATTGAGGGACGCCTGTCAAATACGAATACGGACGCCGGCATCATGGAATTCAAAGCTTACAACACGGACCCCATCACCCTGTTTTCCGTCAAGGAATTTGAACGTTTTGCCTTCGACCAACGGAATTTGCGGCTTTTTTCCAGCTGCATTGCAGATATTTTCAAAGCTGGTCCCGCCAGCAGTATTCCCAAAACAGGGGAATTTGACCTGGACCCGTTTTAAACGGCCTTTCCGGACGATTCTTTCCCGTCTTTCTTTTCAGGTTCATAGAAAGCGCATTCCTGAACCGTCTGCCTGGTCTTGAAGGCATATACAAAAAAAGCGGCGCCCACCAGCACGAGGAAAACGGAGAGGAACTGCCCGCGGGTCAATCCCATGGAGAAGGGGGAATCCGGCTCCCGGTACTCTTCGCAAATAATTCTGCCCGCAGCATAAAGAACGGCAAAAATACCGCAGAACAAACCGTTCCACGCACGAGGAAACCTTACCCGTACAAACCACAGCACGGCAAAGAGAAGCACACCTTCCGCAAACGCTTCATACAGCTGGGAGGGGTAGCGTGCATGATCCTGCATCATCTGCCCCACGATTTCCCTGATGGCGGGTGTATCCCTCACCCGGTCGGTCACCCAGGCGGCAGTCATTCGTTCCGGCACAGCTATGCCGGAAAGGGACAGTTTGTCCAGCAATCCGGGCGTTTCATAAATACGGGAGGCCACCCGCACGAACAAGTCCGGATCCTGGGAAAGCTCCGCCGGAAAAATCATTCCCTGGGAAGAGCCGGGCGGGACAATGCGCCCATACAGTTCCCCGTTGATAAAATTGGCCATGCGCCCGAAAAACAGCCCAACGGGAGCTACAATGGCCAGGCCGTCCAGAAGCGCCACCCACTTGACGCGGTGCTTCCACGCATAATAAAATGTGTACAGCCCCACTCCAATCATTCCCCCGTGGCTGGCCATGCCCCCTTCCCACACCCTCAGTACCATGAGCGGATCCGCCAGAAACTGGGACCAGCCGTGATTGGGAATCTGGTAAAAGAGCACATATCCCAGCCTTCCACCGATCAGAACACCAAAAATAGCCACATAAGTAACAAAATCCGCCATTCTGTCCTGAGGGACAGGATACAGCTTCCGGCGGGAAAGCCAGGAAAGCAGATAATACCCGCCGATGAAGCCCATTAAATAGGCCAGGCCATACCAGCGCAGGGCAATTGAGTCCGTTATCTGCCAGATGACAGGGTCCAGATCATGTACGTAAACGGTCGGATTCATGAGCGTTTCTTTCAGGGCAGGTAATGGGTAAGGGCTTCCACGGCCTCCTGGTCCAGGGAACGGGCCAGAGCCACCGTCAATTCCACCGCGGCGCGGTAGTCCCGCAGATCCAGCACGCCGTTATGGGCATGAATGTACCGGGTGGGAATTCCCAGCACAATAGTGGGAACTCCCTTTCCGGAGAGATGCAGGGCTGCCGCGTCCGTTCCGCCGGAACGGCGCACCGTCAACTGGAATGGGATGCCCGCATCCAAAGCCGTTTTTTCGGCCAGGGCGGCCAGCCGGGGATTGGTGATGGCCGTGGGGTCAAACAGCCTGATTTGCACGCCTCCACCCAAGGCCCCTTGGGAATCCGTCACGGCAAACCCGGGGGTGTCGTCTGCCGGCGGCCCTTCCAGAACAATCACGCAATCCGGTTGCATGGCGACGCCGGCCGTCCTGGCGCCCCGCGTGCCTACCTCCTCCTGAACCGTCGCGGCAGCAATCAGGGTGTTGGGATGCCCTTCCCGGCATAATTTCTTGAATGCCTCTATCATCACAGAAAGACCGGCGCGGTTGTCAAAGGCTTTCCCCATGACCCGGAACGGATTTTCCAACGGGGAGAATTTCACGTCCGGCACCACGGGATCCCCCAGGTGAATACCGAATTCATTCTTCACCTGTTCCGCGCTTTCAGCGCCCACGTCCACAAACAGGGCTTCCATGCTCATGACGCTGTTGCGCTGGCCTTCCGGCAGAAAATGGGGAGGCTTGGAACCAATCACACCCCGGATGCCGCGGCCCGAGCGGGTTTTTACCAGGACACGCTGGCTTAACAGGGTATGTGGCCACCAGCCGCCTATCCCCACCAACTGAAGGAAACCGTTCGACGCTATATTCTGCACCAGGAAACCTATTTCATCCATGTGGGCGGCCAGCATCACGCGGGGGCCGGCCCCGCCGCCGGTGCAAAACAGGCTGCCGGAACCATCGGAAGAAAATTCTCCATATCCTTCAAGTTCCTGAGCCACCAGGCTTCGCACTTCATCCTCATGCCCCGAAATACCGTGGGCCTCTGAAAACTTTTTCAGCAGATCAGTATCAATCGCCATGGGCCGAGCATGTGGAAACACCTCTGCCAGGTCAAGCCCGCAGCCATGCCGCATGTTTTTTTCTTGACCGCCCGGGTAGAACCGCCGGACGGAGCCGTGTCATGCCCACACTCGCTACATGGAAAGAAACAAGAGATTTTTGCTAGCCACAGTTCGGTTTTTGGTGTAACTAATCAGGGAATCGAATTGTGCTATGAAATCCATCCTTAACACTATCACGGCCATGCTGGCTGCGGTGCTTTTCGTCCCTGCGGCATCGGCGCAGACCACCAGCAATCCCAGAATGCAGGTGCGGGTCTCCCTGGAAAAGCTGTCCCTGTATATGCGCCAGTCCCCCAACGTCCTGACGCAGGACGATCCCCGGCCGCTGCCGAAACCGAAGAAATGGGCGGATTTTGAAATTCCCTTCAAGGTGGAAGCCGCTCCCACCCCCAAATCCGGCTATATTGATGCCCTGACGTTCAAATTTTACATCGCGGTAGTCAATCCGGACCGCGCCCGCCAGTACCTGAAACTGTATAAGGAGGTCAAATACGTCAATGTTCCGGTGGGAGAAAACACGTACGCTTCCGTGTATCTCTCCCCGTCCTCCGTCAAGCGCATTACCGGTGTGGAAGGAGGAAGAGGAAAATGGGTGAAGTACCAGGGCGTAGTGGTGGAATACAACGGCAAGATTGTCGCCACTTATTCCTCCGAACGCGGCAAGATGGAAAAATGGTGGACCATCCAGTCCCCCAGTATCGTGGAGACCTCTTATTACCCCCTGCTGAACAAGGATGAAACGCCTTTCTCCGTGTTCTGGTACGACCGTTATCCGGAAATTATGAGGCCCAACAGCCAGCAGGCGGCTTCCGGTTCCGTCCCCGCCCCGTTCGGTACTCCTGTGATCCCCCCGGCGGACGGCGAATAACGTTCCATTAATGCTATCATTTCATCTTATTTAACAGAAATCACCCATGGCTAATTCACGACCAATCGTCGCATTAAACGTAGGTTCCCAGAGAGTTTCAATGGGCGTCTTTTCCAAGACTTCCAAAGACGCCCTTATCCTGGACCGCTATGCTACGCGCCTCGTAGTGCTGGACCCGTCAGCAGAAGGCTTGCGCCTGACGAAAATAGGGGAAGCCATCGCCGACCTCGTCCAGGAACTCAACGTCAAAGGAAGCGTCGTCAACTATTCCGTTTCCGGACAATCCGTTTTCATCCGCTTCGTCAAGCTTCCGGCTCTGGACGATACCGATGTGGAACAGCTCATCCGCTTTGAAGCCCAGCAGCACGTCCCCTTCCCGCTGGACGAAGTCGTGTGGGACTACCATCTGCTTCCCGCCAAAGGTCTGGAACGGGAAGCCATCCTGGTTGCCATCAAGGCGGAAGACCTGGACTCCCTGAATGATGAAATCGTCTCCCACGGCCTTTCCACCGGCAAAGTGGACTGCGCGCTTACCTCTCTGTACAATGCGTATGTGGACAGTTATCCGGATGAGAAAGAACCGGTCATGCTCATCGACATCGGTGCCAAATCCACGGATTTGATTTACAGCGAACAGGGACGTTTCTTCACCCGCAGCATTTCCGCGGGGGGAATCTTCGTAACCTCCGCTATCGCCCGTGAATTCAATATTTCCTTCATGGAAGCGGAACGCTTGAAAACCACCAGCGGGCTCGTTTCCATGAGCAACGGGCAAACGGAAGGACTGGATCCCGCCACGGCCAATCTGGCTACCGTCATCCGTACGGCCATGACCAGGCTCGCCTCAGAAATCCAGCGGACCACCAACCATTACCGCGCCCAGATGAGCGGAAGCGCTCCCGTCAAGGCATACCTGTGCGGCGGCGGAGCTTCCCTGCCCTATACCAAGGAATTCCTGGAAGATAAACTGGGCATTCCGATCTCCTTCTTCAACCCCATGCACAACGTAGGCGTGGGTTCCGGCGTGGACGTGAACACCATCTCCCGCGAAGCCTTCATCCTGGGCGGATTGATCGGCACCGCCATTCACTCCATCGGCAGGGCCTCTCTCAATATTGACCTGGAACCCACCGCAGTTGCCAAAAAGCGGGCCAACCAGAAAAAAATGCCCGCCATCATCGTCGGGGCAGCCATTGCCGTTCTTGGTGCCGCAGCTTATGCCGTCACAGGATATATGGGAGAGAAAAAGGCGGAGGAAATCCTCGCCGGCGTCCAGCCCACCGTTACTTCCATCAAATCGGCACAATCCGCCCTGCGCCAGAAAGAACAGGAGCTGAAAAAACTGGACTCCACCCTGGCTTCCTACCAGCAGCTCACGCTTCAGCGCTACGGCTACGCGGACATCATCAGGCACCTGCTGGAACAGTCGGAACACAAGGATTATCCCTACTGGTTTACGGATTTTGAACCGCTGGCCCACTTCAATCCGGAGGATACCACCCAAATCACGGGATACTCCGTCATCAAGGATTCCTTCACATCGGACAAAAATACATCCCTGGTGGATGACATCAGGACGGAGGCCTCCGCCAACGCATCCAGCGAGGATGAAGCGGGCGTTTACAGCGTCAACGCCATCCGCCTGACCGGATTCGTCCGGCGCAGCCTGGGCGGCCAGAGAATCATCCAGGACCTCCAAGCAAAAATAGACGGGAACAAGGAATCCCTGTTCACTTTCAAGCCCGGAGACGTCAAACTGGAAGCCCGCCAGATCATGGAACTGGGAGCCAAGGACGCCAAGGTGGACGCGGCGGCAGGGGCCTTTGTACCCTTCAAGCTGGTGCTTCCGTTAAAAACGCCCATTCCCGTGAACTTTAACAAATAAGATTACCCAACCCGAACAAGACATATTTTATGAGCAATTGGATTACAGACAACAAGCCCGCCGCCATGGTCGCGGGCGTGGGGCTTCTCTTATTCCTGGGGTTATCCGCGACAGGGTACATCGTCAATTCCAAACGCAGTGAACTGGACAAAAAAATCAGCATCGCCGCCAAGGAAATCAAGTCCACCAATGCTGCGGAAATCACTCCGAGCCGCTCATCCAACGAAGAGCTGGAAAAAGAACTGAACCGCTATGCCAAGGCCGTGGGCAGCCTGGAAACGGCCTACAAGCCCTTCCTTGCCTCCTCCGCGCTGGTCCCCACCACGCCCACGGCATTCCAGAATGAACTGAAAACATTCAGGGATTCCCTGATCTCCTCCTGCAAGAAAAAGAACATTCTCATAACGGACACATCCTCCTGGCTCGGCTTCCAGGTTTACAGCACCCAGGCTCCCTCTGTTCAGGCGGCCTCCACGCTGGGTTTTGAATTGAAAGCCATCAACAGCCTGGTCAACAAACTGGCGGAATGCGGCCTGTCCAAATTCATCAAGGTGTACCGCCCCCAGCTCCCCATTGAAACCCCGGCGAACAATCCGGAAGAATCGGACGAAGCCGACCAGGCTCCATGGACTCCCATGCCTCTGGAAATAGCCTTCCAGGGCGACCGGGAAAGTGTATTGAAAGCCATGAACGCCATAACCGGCATGCAGGATTATCTGTTCACGGTCAACTCCATCCGTATCCGCAACGAACGGATGATGCCCCCTCCCATCGCCAATCCGGCAGCCGCCAAGCCTGCCGCTGCCCACCCCGCCACGGGTGCGGCTTCCCTGACTCCGGCGGATGAGGCGACCGCACCTGCAGCCCCGGCCATCCAGCAAGTCATCAAGCCTTACATGGGCAAGGAGCAGGTCTTTGTCCAGGTCTCCCTGAATCTGGTCCACTTCAACCAGCCCAAAGCTCAGGAACCGTCTGAAGATTAACCAAGGCAACACCAACCGCAGCAAATACTTTCAACATGTCTGAAAAACAAAATTACGACAAAATCCTGTTGGCATCCGGAATCGTCCTGGGCCTGGGAGTGGCCGCCTATGGTACGCTGACCTTTCTGGGACTGAATGACAAATACAAATTCACCACGCAGGTTTCTGAAAAAGCCATCGAACCGCCTCCCGGCATCAAGAAAGCCGCAGAAGTAGGCCAGGAACTTTCCGCCTCCCACGAACTCAAGCCGATTGCCCAGGAAACACAGAAGTATGTGGGCTTCGTCGCCCCCAATCTCTGGATTAAGGAGGGGGGAATGGAACCCTTTGACATCATCTCCGGTCCGCCTATCCACGGCAACATTCCGAACAAATGGTTCCTGGACAACGGACTGGAAAATGAATTCGTTTACTCGGACGTCCTGACCCGGGACCCGGACAACGATGGATTTACGGTGCAGGAAGAATATGCGGCCAAAACACATCCCAACGACCCCAACAGCCATCCTCCCCTCGTCAGCAAGCTTTTTGTCGACGAAATCAAGCAGTTCGGCTTCTATCTGGCTTTCACCCAGGCGGATGGCAATGACTTTACCTTTAAGGGTATGAACCGCGCCAAACAGGAAATTTGGAAAAACATCGTCCAGACCAACGGCAAGTTCGGCGCCCGTAAGAATACAAAAGACGAGCCCAGATTCGAACTTGTCAGCGTTGTCAAAAAGGAATTCAAGAATCCCAGCCTGGACATGGTGGAAACGGACGAGGAAGCCGTCGTCAAGGACTTGAAGCCGACCAAGAACGGACAAACCTACACCATCAGGCGCGGAACAAAATACGTCATTCCAATCATTGATAAGAAAGTAAACCTTACTATCACGGCCGGCCCCGAACGGGATACCAGCTTTGAAGTAGAGGAAGGTTCCGACTTCCGGATTCCGGGAGACGCCAAACAGATCTACACGCTGAAAACCGTTGATAATGCTACACAGACCGTAACCATTGCCAACAAAACCACTGGAGAACAAACAACACTGAGCAAGAAAAAATAGAGCCGGATTTAAACTTTTCTGAAAAAAAAGCTTCACAAATCCGAAAAACATGTAAAAAGAAGAACCTAACTATGGACCACGCACCACTTTATCAACCGAAGCGTTCCCTGATCGCGCTGATGGCCATTGCTGCCTCCTGCCCGTTTGCGCAGGCTGGTGATGGCGGCGCCGTCGGAACCTCCAGTGCCTTGGGATCGTCCTACGCCGGACCGGGCAGTTACCAATACCAGTCCAGTGCAGCGCGCACAGCCATGGCCCGCCGCGAAGCGCAAACCCAGGAAGCCATGCAGCTCCTTGCGGAAGGCCGCAACCTGTACCGCGAAGGCAAGTACAAGGAAGCCCTGGACAAATACAACGCCGCTTACAACATGCTGCCTTCCGCGCCGATCAACGACCAGCGCAAGGAAGCTATCGCCAACCATATTGGCGACGCCAGCATCGCCGTTGCTCAGGAATACATCAAAGTGGGGCGCTATGACGAAGCCGACAAGCTTCTGCAGGATGCCATCAAGCTCAATCCCCGGAGCGCCAAGCTTGCCAAGCAGACGCTCGAATACATGAAGGACCCGATTCGCACGAATCCGGCGCTCACCCCCGAACACGTGAAAAACGTGGAAAAGGTGAACACCCTCCTTCACATGGCCTATGGTTACTATGACCTCGGCGACTACGACAAAGCCATCGCCGAATTCAACAAGGTTCTCTCCATCGACCCGTACAACGTGGCGGCCCGCCGCGGACAGGAAACGGTCAACCGCCGCAGAATGGCTTACTATGCAGCCGCTTACGACGAAACCCGCAGCACCATGCTGGCGGAAGTGGACAAGATGTGGGAACGCCCCATCCCGATGGAAGTCCCGACCGGAGCCGACGGCACTGACAACGCACCGATCACGGACATCAACGGCGCCACGGCCAATCTGATGAAGCTCAAGAGCATCATCATCCCCTCCGTCTCTTTTGAAGACACCACCGTGGAAGACGCCATTGACTATCTGCGCAAAAAGTCCATTGAACTGGACCGCACGGTAGGCCCGAACGGTGAACGCGGCATCAACTTTGTCATCAATGATTCCCAGCCCGCTGCCGTCGCCCCCGCCGTTCCCGCAACTGATGAAGACGGCTTTGGCGAAGAAACTGCGGAAGTCACGGAAGCTGCTCCGGCAGCAGCCCCGCAGGAAAGCATCCGCACCCGCAAAATCGGCCAGTTGAAGCTGACTAATGTTCCCATGCTGGAAGTGCTCCGTTTCATCTGCAGCAATGCCGGCCTGCGCCAGAAGGTGGAAGACTATGCAGTGACCATCCTTCCTGCCGGCGGTAATGACGTGGATCTGTACCAGCGCACCTTCTCCGTGCCCCCGGGCTTCCAGTCCGCTCTCCGCACCACCGTCGGCGACGGCGGCGGCGAAGTCAGTGACGACCCCTTTGGCGGCGGTGGCGAAAGCTCCTCCGGCCTTAAACCCATGCCCTCCATCCGCAGCCTGCTGCAAAAGAGCGGCATCAGCTTCCCGGAAGGCGCCACGGCATTCCTTGTCAACGGCAATTCCTCCTTGGTCGTCCGCAACACTTCCGGCAACCTGGACCTGATCGAACAGCTCATTGAAAACACCCGCGGCGAATCCCAGCAGGTGCGCATCATGACCAAGTTCGTGGAAGTAACCCAGGAAAACACGGAAGAACTCGGCTTTGACTGGATTGTCACCCCGTTCTCCGTAAGCAATGACCGCAGCACCTTCCTGGGCGGCGGCACGAACTACGGCACCGGTTCCACTTCCGACAGCTTTACCCAGTCTCCCGGCGGCGTGACCGGCTGGCCTGTAAACAGCGGCAGCGACACCATCAACGGCCTCGTTACCGGCGGCAACCGCACGGGTGACTACGCCATCACCAAGAACTCCGTGGACAATCTGCTGAACAGCACCAACCGCTCTGAAGCCTCCCAGAAAAACGCCGCTCCCGGCATCATGTCCCTGACGGGCATTTATGACGAAGGCTCCTTCCAGATGCTGATGCGCGGCCTGTCCCAGAAAAAAGGGTCTGACGTTCTCACTGCCCCCAGCGTGACCGCCAAGTCCGGTGAAACCGCCAAGATTGAAATCATCCGCGAATTCTGGTATCCCACCGAATACGAACCGCCGGAACTCCCCAACTCCGTAGGCAGCGGCTATAGCAATGGTTACGGTTATGGGAACAACGGTAACACTCTGAACGGTCTGTTGGGCAATCAGATCCAACCCCAGATATCCAGCTTCCCTGTCACTCCCGCCACTCCCGGCGTGTTTGAAAGGAAGCCCGTCGGCGTAACTCTGGAAGTGGTGCCTACCATTGGAGACAACAAGTACATCATCGACCTGAACTTCAAGCCCAGCATCGTGGAATTTGAAGGCTTCGTGAACTACGGCAGCCCGATCCAGTCCACCGGCGTTGGTTCCGACGGCAAGCCGATGTCTCTGACGCTGACGGAAAACCGCATCGAGCAGCCGATCTTCTCCAAGAGGTCCGTTGAAACGTCCCTGTTCATCTACGACGGCCATACCGTGGCAATCGGTGGTTTGATCACGGAAAACGTGCAGACGGTGGAAGACAAAGTGCCGATCTTCGGTGACCTGCCTCTCATCGGCCGCTTCTTCCGCAGCAACTCCGACAACCACATCAAGAAGAATCTGATGATCTTCGTAACGGGACAGATCATTGACGCCACGGGCCAGCCCGTACGCGGCAATGCCCTTCCCACTGCGACCGCTCCGGAAAGCGCCCTTCCCGCCTCCGAAGGCCTGCTGCCTCCCATGTAGGCTGCGTGCATAACGTCCATATTGGAGCGGGTGAAAGGGTAACCCTTTCACCCGCTCTTTATATCCCAGAAGCGCCTTACTTTCCCTTCCCCCCATGAAAACCCTGATTGTTACCGGAGGAATAGCCACCGGGAAATCTACATTCATCCGTCTGCTGATGGAGGCGGGAGGCGCGCGCCTGCGCCTGTTTGACTGTGATGCGGAGGCGGGCAGATTGCTGGATGGCGGTACGCTGAAAGCCCCCCTCTCCAGCGTCTTCGGCCCAGCCAGCGTAGACTCCTCCGGAAAGGCTGACAGGCATTTTCTGCGGGAGCTTGTTTTCCGGAATCCGGAAAGCCGCAGAACGCTGGAAGGGATCATTCACCCCCTGCTGCATCAAGAATGTCTTGCGCAAATGCTGGCGGCGCGTCAGAATACGGAGGTGGACGGGTTTGTCATTGACGTGCCCCTGTTTTTTGAAACTTCGGCGCGCTATTGCCAAGATGCCGTGTGCGTGGTGGCTGTTTCCAGGGGAACGCAGAAAACCCGCCTGGCTATCAGGAATGGATTCCGGGAGGATATGATTGAAGCCATTCTGGCGGCCCAGCGGCCTATCATGGAAAAAGTGGCTGCGGCCGACTTCGTCATCTGGAATGAAGGCCCCCCGGACCTGCTCCGCCAGCAAACCCAAAGACTTTACCAACATTTTTTCATGACTGAAGAACTCGACAACACCCCTTCCCCCGCCGGAGATATTCCGCAGGAAACCCTCCCCAAGCCCCTGCCCGCGCCGGAAGAAACCGCCGGGGAACAGCCGGCTGCCGCTCCGGAGGAAAATAGTGGAAACGCAGTCCGGGAGGAGGAGGAAGCAGCCCCTGTTCTGGAGCAGATTGACATCAATGAACTGCGGAAACGCCCCCTGAACGATCTTCAGGAAATGGCGGAAGGGCTGCCCATCCGGAACGCGGCCTCCCTCACCAAGTCCCAGCTGGTTTTTGAATTGGGGAAACAGCTTCTGGCAAAGGGCCATGAAGTCGTAGTTTCCGGGGTCATGGAACAAGCCAAGGATAATTACGCCATGCTGAGGGATCCGGTGAAAAGTTTCCGCACCTCTCCGGATGATATTTATCTGGGCGGCAATCTCATCAAACCCCT
>ERZ1504707.286-NODE-286-length-14444-cov-2.963931_pt1 | contig 14444 bp, 14 predicted proteins | sample MGYA00572391_ERZ1504707 | MGnify/ENA primary metagenome ERZ1504707 (study PRJEB39906, sample SAMEA3182110) | gut metagenome | biome: human; feature: gut; material: Stool; isolation source: human stools | place: Canada | collected 2013-04-23 ...
GCTCTGAAGGAAACGGCCCGTCTGACGGATCATTTTGTCGAACTGGATGAAGACAGGAAGCAGGAGATTGACCGGCAGATCGGTTATCTGCAACAGCACATGAGAGAGGAACTTACGGTAAAGATCACTTATTTCGTACCGGACACTCGGAAAAACGGCGGTGCCTACAACACTCTGGAAGGATGCGTGCAAAAAATTGACGAAAATAGCAAAAGCCTCCGGATACAGGGAACGGAGATATTGGTAGATAAAATCTATCAGATAGATTTTATCCGGGCAACATTGTAAATATTTATAGAAAATGCTACAATATTGCCCGGCAGACATTACTGAAAAGTTTGGAAAGGAATCTTTCGGAATGAAGAAAAAATATATCGGTACAGTTTTTTTCTCTCTTCTTTTACTGTTGTTATTTCTTCCGGTTTTCTTTTATGTTATTTATTACGGAAATAACGTAGATTATAATGCAATGCACAAAATTGTTACCGTGGAAGGAAACAGGGTCTTATTTTTATGTGCGATCGTGGGAGCTGCGGTACTTGGAATTCTTTATTATTTTCTCAGAAAACTTCCAACCACGCCCCGTACAATAACTGTATTTACGGCCGTTACCGTGGCGGTCTGTGTCCTTTTTTATATGATCAATGTCAATATTTCCAAATGTATAGCGTTCTACGGCGGCTGGGACTGCGGAATGGTGGCCAATTCGGCACGCTGGATCTTCGAAGGCGGCGAACTGGGATATGACGATTATTATACGATCTACAGCAACAATATTCCCATTACATGACTTTTGTATAAGCTGTATTGCTTTTCTTCCGGTATGAAAGCGTATCCGTATAACCCGGAGTTTATATGGATCCAGTTCCAATGCGTAATGCTTTCACTGGCAGTATTATGTTCTGTACTTTTGGTGCTCAGAGTCAGTAAAAACCTGGGAACATCTGTTATAACACTGATTTTCAATATTGCCTTTCTGGGAATCTCTCCCTGGAAAATCATTCCGTATACGGATGGCTGCACCATAGCGATGCCTGTTATGATCCTTTTCTTATATTCCATGGTGCGAGGCCGCAAAAGCAGGTGGAGTTATGCTCTCTGGTTCCTGCTTATGTTTCTCGGATGCCTGAGCGGCATTATGAAAGCGACCTGTTATGTGGCGGTAATTGCGATCGTCATAATTGATATTTTTTGGACCGTTTCGGAGGAGAGCGATGTTCGTTCCCGGTTATACGGACTGGGAGGGAAGATGTTACTGCTGGTAATTGCCTTTTGTCTTGCATCATGGTGCAGGCAGGGAATGTATCAGACATTACACTACGGATACAATCCGGAGTTGGAAATCGGTTGGAGTAATTATATGTATAACGGTCTCAATGAGGACACCACGGGAGCCTGTTCCGGAGAGGGCCTTGAGATCGTACGGTCTTTTGCCGGTTCCGATAAGGCTTCCCGGATGCAATATGAACTTGCAGGAATCCGCAGGAGAATGCAGGACCGGGGCTTTATAGGGACCTTGCGGTTCTGGCTGCACAAACAGGTCATGAATTTTAATGATGGCACCTTCAGCTGGTATCAGGAGGGATATTTCCAGGCCTGGGAATATCCGGAGCTTACCGATAGCTCCTTTATGGAGCCGCTGCGGAATTTCTTCTGGCAGGATGGCAGTAATTATATCTGGTTCACGACGGTAAGTCAGGGTCTGTGGATTTTTGTGCTGCTGGGAATTCTGGCAGAAGCGGTATTGCTTCTGGTGAACGCAATTGCGGGATTTCGAAAGTATGGTAGGTCTGTCAGGGAGGAGTCGTCCGAACTGTTGAATATTTCTGTTACCATGATCGTTATTTTTATCGGTATGTTTTTATTTGTTATGTTGTTTGAAGCCAGGGCGCGGTATCTTTATAATATGATCCCGGTCTTTTCAACAATGGCAGTTCTTGGATGGTGCGGAATATATCGTAAATGCTTCCTGATGTTTGACAAAAAGCGGCAATAAGCTATTTATTATATAAAAAATGCACGTTATCCGCTTTTATAATGTGAAAATACCACTGGTAAAAAATACAAGCATCTTGTATAATGTACATTGTTAGTTCAAATTATTTTATAAAATAGGAAATAATAAGAGGGAGGAAGAATTAATGTACTATTGTAAGAATTGCGGCGAACCTTATATGACGGATGAAGCTGTAATGTGCATAAAGTGTGGCGTAGCTAAGGGACAGGGCAATAATTATTGCCATAACTGCGGTAAGCCGTTAGCTCCGGATGCAGCAGTATGCTTAAACTGCGGCGTAGCTAATAAACAGGCTCCTGCACCGGATGCAAAATCCAAACTGGTTGCCGGTCTCCTGGGTATTTTTCTGGGTACATTCGGTGTTCATAATTTTTATCTTGGCTACACCGGAAAAGCAATCACACAGCTTGTGCTTACCATTGTTGGATATATTCTTTGCTGTGTTGTAGTTGGTGTTTTCCTGGTTATAGGTATATGGATCTGGAGTCTGGTAGAGGCTATTATGATCCTGACAGGCAAGATCAATGTAGATGGTAAAGGTAACCCGCTGGCAGATTAAATAAACTAAGATCCTGAAAGGATCGGAAAGAGGAAAAAATGGACGGACAGAATTTTGAAAATGAAAACAATGTAACGGTAGATACTACCGCAACAGAAGTAAGTTCTACAGCAGAACCCGCACAGGAGACACCTGCAGCAGAACAGCCTGCAAACAATTATCAAGACTATACTACTAATGTACAGCCTCAGGTAGCTGTAACAACACCTGTACAACCTGAGAACAAAGATACCAATGTGCTGGCTATCATCAGTTTGGTACTGGGTATTCTTTCTATTGTTCTCGGATGCTGTACCGGATGGATTGGTGCTTTGTTTGGTATCGGTGGTATTATCTGTGCAGTATTTGCCAATAAGCAGGGTAAGACCGGACTGGCAAAGGGTGGACTGATCTGCTCCATCGTCGGTATTGTATTGGGAATCCTGATCACCGTTCTTGCAGTAGTATTTTCTATGGCTATGGTAGGTTACGGCTTTGAAAGTATGTACTAAGAATAGCAGAAGTCTGGAAGATTATCTTTATCTGACAGGATGGATATTTCTTCTGACCGGCAGCATTGGAATCTATCTGTATCTTCATATAGTTATTCCGAATCTGCAGGGATATACCTGCGTGGTCTACCGATTGTTTGGATTTTATTGTCCCGGCTGCGGCGGAACCAGAGCGGTAAGTGCACTGCTTGCAGGACATCCTCTGTCAGCAACCTGGTATCATCCACTGGTAACTTATACCGTTGTTATCTTTGGAGGTTTTATGCTGACACAGACTCTTGCCAGATTACATATCGGTGGGATCAAAGGATGGAAGTTCCATGAGTGGCATCTGTATGCAGCTGTCGCAATCATGATCGGAAATTTTATTTTGAAAAACATTTTGCTTTTGGGTTTTCATATTTCACTATGACTGTATTTGCAATTTTTACATATACAGAATTTTTTAAGCACAAGAGTGCGGAGGGAGAAAAAATGAATAAAAAAACTACAGGTATCATTGCTTACATCACTTGGATCGGCTGGATCGTTGCGTTTTGCGCAGGTGATAAAGAGGGCGCTAAGTTTCATCTGAATCAGGCGCTGGTAATTCTGATCGGTCAGATCATTGCAAGCGCTGTCAATTTTATTCCTAAAGTAGGTGGATTTGTAGGTTCTATCCTGAGTATTTTCCTGTTTGTATGCTGGATCATGGGTCTGATCTATGCTTGCCAGGAGCAGGAGAAGGAAGTTCCCCTGATCGGTCAGATTAAAATTTTAAAATAATCATCTATCAGAAAAAAGAACAAGAAAATCCCCGGTGCATCAGCATCGGGGATTTTCTTGTTCTTACGTATTATTCTGCAGTAGTAGAAGCAGCATCTGCTGTTTCCTCTGCAGTGGTCAGATTTACATTTTCCGGTTGTTCACCATGCAGGAACGTAATAATGATCTGAATACGTTTATAAGCTCTTGCGTAGTTTTCTTTTGCATAATCGGCAGTCAATTGATTGTAGCCGCCGTTGCTGTAGGCTTCATGATAACTTTCCACTGCCTGTGTCATGTACGCGCTGGCTTCATCTGCCAGAGATTCCAGATAATCAAATTCCGTGGGAAAATCCAATTCCGCAAAATTCTGAAAAGAGGTATCCAGTTGATCCAGATATCCCAGCAATTCATCAGTTGCTGTATCCGATTCCGCATCTACGTTATTGATGGCAGTATCGATATCGGAGATTTCTGTGCAGAAGGCATCTATTTCACCCTTGAAATGTGTCAGCTTAGGATCTTTTCCACAAGCGGTAAGTGCCATGGCAGTAAGAAGTCCTGCGGTAATGGCAAGTATTTTTTTCTTCAAGATAATCATCCTCCAAATCATTTAATCCACATAAAATTTATCATATTCTGAGACTTTGCGCAACCATATAATGTTAAATCGTCCCCTTTACGAATAAAAGCACAATGTGGTATGATTAAAAGAATTAAGAAACAGGGAAGAGAAACATGACACGAGAAAAATTTATTGATTTCACAAAAGATCATATCATATATCTGGATGGTGCCACCGGCTCCAATCTGGTAAAGGCCGGAATGCCCTCCGGAGTCTGCCCGGAGCAGTGGATTCTGGAACATAGAGAGGTAATGCTACAGCTACAGAAGGAATACGTGCAGGCGGGAACCAATATTCTGTACGCACCTACCTTTACAGCAAACCGTGTAAAACTGGCAGAATATCATTTAGAGAAAAATATGTCCTCTATGATCCATGACCTGGTGGCGATATCAAAAGAAGCTGCAGCAAGTACTCCGGGACATCCGGTCTATGTGGCCGGAGATATCACCATGACCGGCGAGCAGCTGCGCCCTATGGGAAAAATGGAGCTGGAAGATCTGATCGCTATCTATAAAGAGCAGATTCTCTGCCTGGTGGATGCCGGAGCAGATCTGCTGGTAGTCGAAACGATGATGAGCCTGGCAGAGACCAGAGCGGCATTGATCGCTGCAAAAGAAGTCTGTGATCTTCCGGTGATCGCTACACTTACTTTTGAAGCGGATGGCAGAACTTTATTCGGCACAGATGCCAAAACGGCGGCAGTCGTACTGGAAAGCCTGGGTGCGAGCGCTATCGGTGCGAATTGTTCCACCGGTCCGGCACAGATGGAAGGCATCATCTCCGACATGGTATCCGTTACCATGATACCTATCATTGCAAAGCCAAATGCCGGACTGCCTTTTCTGGATGAAAACGGAACTACCTGCTATAACATGGAAGCAGAAGAGTTTACCGAAGAAATGCAAGTACTGGTGAATGTCGGCGCAACCATACTGGGAGGATGCTGCGGCACCACTCCGGAATTTATAAGGCAGCTTCATGATCGTTTCGGCACCGTTGCACAAGCAACAGCAACCAGACGACCGGAGGGCATCCGGTATCTGACCTCCGAACGCATTACCCACAGCTTCGGGCTGGAGGATGGTTTTTTCGTTGTGGGAGAGAGAATTAACCCTACGGGCAAAAAGGCACTTCAGGCACAACTGCGGGAAGGCAATTTTGAAAAGGTGATCCAGTTCGCCGAAGAGCAGGAAACCTGTGGCGCAAAGGTACTGGATATCAATATGGGGATGAGCGGTATTGATGAAAAGCTATGTATGCTCCGGGCGCTGGAGGAGGTAAGCGGTGTGACGAATCTTCCGCTGTCACTGGATTCCAGTTATGTGGAAGTACTGGAAGCTGCCCTTCGTAATTACCCGGGACGTGCTTTGGTCAATTCGGTGTCTCTGGAAACGGAAAAATTCGAAAAGCTGCTTCCTATTGTAGCTAAATATGGTGCAATGTTCATCCTGCTTCCTTTATCGGATGCAGGTCTGCCTAAGGACATTGAAGAGAAAAAAGAGATTATACATAAAATTTATGATCGTGCACTTTCACTTGGAATGCGAAAGGAAGATATTGTAGTAGACGGTCTGGTGGCAACCGTCGGAGCAAATCCAAAGGCTGCACTGGAGACGCTGGAAACGATCCGTTACTGCAAGAGCAACGGCTTCGCCACAATTTGCGGCTTATCCAATATTTCATTTGCCATGCCGGAGAGAGGTTTTGTAAATACCGCTTTTCTGACGCTGGCGATTCAGTCGGGACTGACGATGGCGATTGCCAATCCCTCTCAGGAGATGCTGATGAGCTGTGCGCTGGCAACCGATCTTCTCCTGAATAAAGAAGAGGCTGCACTCCGTTATATTGAATATGCCGGAGGCGTCAAAGAGCGCAGAGAAGAAAAAGAAGCGGAATTATCCAGAAAACTTGCTCTTTTGGAGCAACAGGGAACGAAGGCAGATTCCACGGACAATACAGAAGTGCCATCTGCTGTAACTGCTTCGAAAGATACCCCTCAGATCAATGAAATGCAGGAAAAACTGAAAACAGCAGTTCTGAAGGGGAATCGTAACGGTATTGTAAAAATAACAAACGAAGCACTGGAGAGTGGAGAAAAACCTGTGGAATTATTGAATCAGGTTCTGCTTCCCGCTATCAATCTGGTGGGAGAATATTTTGATCAGGGCAAGTATTTCCTGCCGCAGCTGATTGCCAGTGCAGAAGCAATGAAGAATTCCATTGAAGTACTGGAGCCTTTATTACAGACCGGAAACAGTGGGGAAGAAATGCCGGTAGTCGTTATTGCTACCGTAGAAGGCGATATTCATGACATTGGTAAAAATCTTGTAGCGTTGATGTTGAAAAATCATGGTTTCCATGTGATAGATCTGGGAAAGGATGTTCCCCAGGCCAAAATTTTGGAAACGGCAAAGGAACATCACGCTGAGTTTATCGCCCTGTCAGCGTTGATGACCACCACCATGCAGAGAATGCGGGAGATCGTAGCCGCTGCGAAACAGGAAGGTATCACCGCCAAAATCATTATCGGCGGAGCCGTGATCACCCAGGAATATGCGGATGAGATCGGAGCGGACGGCTATTCCAAGGATGCAGCAGATGCTGTGAAGCTGGCCAAAAGCCTGATGGAATAAAATAAACAGCGGAAAATTATGGAGTATAGATAAAGGAGTGGAATGACATGATTGGAGCAGATGCGATTATTAAATGTCTGGAAGAAGAAGGTGTAAGTACGGTATTCGGATATCCCGGAGTGGCGATATGTCCTTTTTTCAACAGTATTCTGGATTCTGATATTAAGACAGTATTGATCCGTACCGAACAGAATGCAGCACATGCTGCCAGCGGTGTGGCACGAATGACCGGAAGACCCGGAGTCTGTGCGGTAACCTCCGGACCGGGCGCTACGAATGTCATCACGGGTATTGCTACAGCATTTGCGGACAGTATTCCACTGATCTGTATCACCGGTCAGGTGAACAGCGAACTGCTGGGAAGCGATGTATTCCAGGAGGCGGACATCACCGGCGCTGTGGAATCTTTTGTGAAATACAGCTATCTGGTAAAAAATGTAAATGATATTCCCAGAGTATTCAGGGAAGCGTTTTATATTGCCAATACCGGTAGAAAAGGACCGGTGCTGATTGATATTCCCATTGATATTCAGAATGCCACGATCAAGAATTTTCATTATCCGGAAGAGGTAAACCTCCGCACTTATAAACCAACGGTCAAGGGACATGCCGTACAGATCAAAAAGGTGATCCGGGAATTGGAAAAGGCAAAGCGTCCTATTATCTGTGCCGGAGGCGGTGTATTGCTCAGTGAGGCGGAAGAGGAGCTTCGGGCATTTGCGGAAGAACACAGAATTCCCGTAGTGTCTACCATGATGGGAATCGGTGTCATGCCCACCGAACATCCTCTGTATTATGGAATGGTGGGCAATAATGGCAAGGCATATGCAAACCGTGCCATGAACGAATCGGATCTGTTGATTATGGTGGGAGCCCGTGTAGCAGATCGTGCGGTCAGTCAGCCGGATCTGATTACCCGGAATAAGGTATTGGTACATATCGATGTAGATCCCGCAGAGATCGGTAAAAATGCCGGTCCCTCCATCCCATTGGTCGGCGATGCAAAACACATTTTTCAGGATTTCCAGAAAGAAGAATTCAGTTGTGACTATGAGGAATGGCTTACTACCTTAAATGAGTATCGTTCCACAATGGAGAAAAAGAGAACCCCGAATCCCGATTTTGTAGATCCGGCTGCGTTCATTACCAGACTTTCCGAGAAAATGCAGGAAGACGGCATCTATGTCGCAGATGTGGGACAGAACCAGATCTGGTCCTGCGGTTATCATATCGTGAAAAAAGGGAAGTTCTTAACATCCGGCGGCATGGGAACCATGGGATATTCCATTCCTGCGGCTATGGGTGCCAAAACAGCCGCGATGGACAAGCAGGTCATTGCCGTATGCGGTGACGGATCTTTCCAGATGTCTATGATGGAACTGGCCACCATCAGACAGCATCGGATCCCGGTCAAGATCATTGTATTGAAAAACAATTATCTCGGTATGGTTCGCGAATATCAGCACTATACCTACAAAGATCATTATTCTGTGGTAGATCTGTCGGGAAGTCCCGATCTGGAGAAATTATCCGCAGCTTATGATATTCCTTATCTGCGGTTGAATAATATGGAGCATGTGGACGAAGTGCTGGATACTTTTCTGGCTGAAGACAATACGATGCTGTTAGAATGTCTGATCGATCCTATGGATCTGGTAAAATAACAAAGGGGGCTGTACTGAGATGAAGAGAATATATTCCGTACTGGTTGAAAACCGTTCCGGTGTACTGTGCAAGGTGGCCGGACTGTTTTCCAGAAGATGCTTTAACATTGACAGTCTCGCAGTGGGAGAGACGGATGATCATGCGGTTTCCTGTATGACGATCGTGAGTTCCGGTGATGAACGTACTTTGGAACAGATTGAAAAGCAGCTGAATAAAAAGCTGGATGTCATTAAAGTAAAAACGCTATCCCAGGAACAGTGTTATACTAGGGAATTAATGTTATTAAAAGTTAAATATAACAAGAATAATCGTAGGGATATCATAGAAATTTGCGACATTATGAAAACAGAGATCGTGGATATGTCAAAACATTTTAAGATGTTGCAAATATGTGATTCACCGGAGAAAATCGACACTCTGATCAAGATGCTTCAATCGATCAGTATCGTCGAAGTAGCCAGAACCGGAACCCTTGCATTATCAAAATGTGCAGAAAACGATGATTAAAATACATCAATCATAATGTTAAATTCACTAATTGACATTCTGTAATCATCTTGCTATATTAAGAATACAATCGCTGTTTCGTGATGGAAGCACATGATTGAAGAAAGAAGAAATACGAAAGGTATGGTATTTTACGCATGCAGAAGAGAGTATTTCAGTTATTGGTAGATAATACATCGGGTGTACTCAGCCGTATTTCCGGATTATTTTCCAGACGCGGTTACAATATCGAAAGTATTACTGCAGGAGTAACAGCAGATCCCCGCTTTACCAGAATTACCATTGTGACATCCGGTGATGAAGATATTCTGGAGCAGATCGAGAAGCAGGTAGGGAAGCTGGTGGATGTCCGGGATATCAAGGAACTGGATCCGGAAGACAGCGTTTATCGGGAACTGGTACTGGTCAAAGTAAAGGTTGACCCCAAGAAGCGCCTGGAGACACGACAGGGAGTGGAATTTCTTGCCAATAATTTCCGCGCGAAGATCATTGATGTCGGTGCCGAGAACCTGATCGTGGAGTTCACCGGTAATCACAGTAAGGTCAATGCACTGATCCAGCGTTTTACAGAAGAGTACGAAGTACTGGAGCTCGCAAGAACCGGTATTACAGGTCTGGGCAGAGGTATTGAGAACGTAACTTATATCGAGGATTAGGCACACGTTTACGTTAGCTCTAGGGAATATCCCTATCAGTTATAAATCTTTAGTCTCATAACGGAGGAGAAGAAAATGGCTAAAATTTTTTATCAGGAAGATTGTAATCTCTCTTTATTAGAGGGTAAGACTATCGCAATTATCGGCTACGGCAGCCAGGGTCATGCACACGCACTGAACCTGAAGGATTCCGGATGTCATGTTATCATCGGTCTGTACGAGGGCTCCAAGTCCTGGGCAAAGGCTGAGGCACAGGGATTTGAAGTATTTACCGCTGCAGAAGCTGCAAAGCGTGCTGACATCATCATGATCCTGATCAATGATGAGAAGCAGGCTGATCTGTACAAGAATGACATCGAACCCAACCTGGAAGAGGGCAATATGCTGATGTTCGCCCATGGTTTCAATATTCATTTCGGATGTATCGTACCTCCCAAGAACGTTGATGTTACCATGATCGCTCCCAAAGGTCCCGGACATACTGTAAGAAGTGAGTACCAGGCAGGTAAGGGTGTTCCCTGTCTGATCGCCGTAGAGCAGGATGCAACCGGTAAGGCTCAGGATCTGGCATTGGCTTATGCACTGGGTATCGGCGGCGCAAGAGCAGGTGTTCTGGAGACTACTTTCAGAACTGAGACCGAGACTGATCTGTTCGGTGAACAGGCTGTTCTGTGCGGTGGTGTATGTGCTCTGATGCAGGCTGGTTTCGAGACACTGGTTGAGGCTGGTTACGATCCCAGAAATGCATACTTTGAGTGCATCCATGAGATGAAGCTGATCGTAGATCTGATCTACCAGAGTGGATTTGCAGGAATGAGATATTCCATCTCCAATACCGCTGAGTATGGTGACTACATTACCGGACCCAAGCTGATCACTGAGGAGACCAAGAAGACCATGAAGAAGATCCTGTCCGATATTCAGGATGGTACTTTCGCTAAGGAGTTCTTGTTAGATATGTCTCCCGCAGGCAAGCAGGTTCACTTCAAGGCTATGAGAAAGCTTGCTTCTGAGCATCCTTCCGAGAAGGTCGGCGAAGAGATCCGTAAGCTTTACAGCTGGAACAATGAGAACGATAAACTGATCAACAACTAATCGATTGTAAAAAATAATGCTATGAAAAGGGCTGTGTGAGGAATGTAAAAGTTCTGTCACAGCCCTATTTTTTCGCAAAAAAACAGTTGTTTATAGGTAAAGAGCGCAAAAATGGACTGGAAAGCGCATATTAATTGCGCTAAAATGAAAGTAACGAACAAATAGGAAAGGGATCCTGCAAATATGAAAGATTTTGAAGCAAAAACATCTCCGAAAAAAAAGATGGACACCGAAAGCTGGTTTATTGAATGCTATCGGAAGAATCAGGGACATCCCCTGCGGACACTGATGCATCTGTATAAGGGGAATTATCATAAATTTGTCATGGCAGTGATCTGCTTCTTCGCAAAGCATGCCTGTGTCTGGGTGTTGCCCATCATCACAGCGAATATTATTAACGATGTGACGGCGCACAATCCGGATACTTTCCGGAATATTATATTTTACAGTATTCTGGAAGCGGGACTGATCCTGCTAAATATTCCCATGAATTATCTGTACACTTCCTATAAGAGCCTGGCGACCCGCTATGCGGAGACAGGACTTCGGAAAGCACTGATCCGGAAATTACAGCAGCTGTCCATTTCCTATCATGTGGAGACCCAGTCCGGACGACTGCAGTCCAAGATCATGCGCGATGTGGAAGCAGTGGAAGGTCTTTCCACACAGTTATTTTTAAGCATTTTAAATATTGCCCTGAATATCGGGGTTGCACTGGTGGTCACTATCAGTAAGAGCCGCATCGTATTTATATTTTTCCTGTTGACCACCCCGGTGGCGGCAATTACCATGGTTACCTTCCGGAATATTATGAAGAAGAGAAATACGGAGTTCCGTAAGGAAATGGAAGAGACCTCCGCCAGAGTCATGGAAATGGTGGAACTGGTACCCGTGACCAGAGCCCATGCCCTGGAGGATGAAGAAGTATCCAAAATGAGCGGGCAGCTGTTTGCTGTGGCGGAGAAGGGCTATAAGCTGGATCTGATCCAGGCACTGTTTGGATCGGTGGGTTGGGCGGTATTCCAGATCTTTCAGGTGATCTGCCTGGCATTTACCGGATATCTCGCCATCGGTGGGAAGATCCAGGCCGGTGATATCACACTGTATCAGAGTTATTTTGCTACAGTGGTCAATCAGGTATCTTCTATCGTTACCCTGCTGCCCACTATTGCAAAAGGTATCGAATCCGTGAATTCCATCGGTGAGGTATTGCTGTCTGAGGATATCGAAAACAATGAAGGCAAGGAAAAACTGGAGCAGGTGACCGGTACTTTTGACTTTGAAGATGTATGTTTCCATTACAAAAACAACGAGCATAACGTATTGAACCACTTAAATCTTCATGTGAAAGCGGGAGAGACCATTGCACTGGTAGGCGAGTCCGGTGCCGGAAAATCCACGATCTTAAACCTGGTCATCGGGCGGAGAGTGGAAAAGTCCTGATCGACGGCAAGGATTTAAGCAAAATCGATCTTCGAACATACAGAAAACATTTAGCGGTAGTACCTCAGACATCCATTCTGTTCTCCGGAACGATCCGCGATAATATTACCTACGGCTGTGAAAATGTCTCAGAAGAACAATTACAGAATGTGATCAAGGCTGCGAATCTGTCAGACTTGATCGCATCCCTTCCAAAAGGTCTCGACACTATGGTGGGAGAACACGGCGGCAAGCTATCCGGCGGCCAGAGACAGCGTATTTCTATTGCCAGAGCACTGATCCGGGATCCGAAGGTTATCGTGCTGGATGAAGCAACCTCGGCATTGGACAGTATCTCCGAAAAACTGATCCAGCAGGCGTTAAACAATCTGACGGAGGGGCGGACAACGTTTATTGTGGCACACAGACTGTCAACGATCCGGGATGCCGACAGGATTGCTGTAATCGCCGACGGACATTGTACGGAATATGGTACCTATGATGAACTGATGGCTCTGAAGGGAGAGTTCTACCAGTTAAAACAGATCCAGAGTTAAAATTACTTGAAACATATGTTCGGCTATGGTATGATAAACATATCGTAGCCGAATTTTACGTGCTATTATTTTGTATGCCAGGAAAGACGAGGATTTAACATACATGTTTGCATATATAAATGGCTTTTTGGAAGATGTTACGGTAGATAACGCGGTGATCGATGTCAACGGCTTCGGGATCAATGTCCGGATCTCCGCGGACACGGCATCGAAACTTCCCGGAATCGGAGAGCAGGTCCGGCTCTATACATATACCTATGTGAAGGAAGACGCCTTTTTATTATATGGATTTCTCTCAAGGAGCGATCTGGAGATGTTCAAGCTCTGTATTACGGTCAGCGGTATCGGACCTAAGGGAGCACTGGCCATATTGTCTGTTATGGATGCAGATTCTCTGCGGTTTGCCATTATGTCCGGGGATGCCAAAGCGATATCGAAGGCACCGGGCGTAGGCACCAGAACGGCGCAGCGGCTGATCCTGGAATTAAAGGATAAGATATCCATTGACGATACGCTGATCTCCAGAGAGATTGCAGCAGGCGGTGCGGAAGGCATCCTGACCGCAGGAAGCCTGCATATCGACAGCGAGAAGAAAAAGGAAGCTGTGGAAGCCCTGGTGGCATTGGGCTACGGACAGGCAGAGAGCTTAAAGGCTGTCAATGCCATCGAAGATGTAGAGGCCATGGATTCCGGAGCAATCTTAAAGGCTGCCCTGAAAAAATTGTTTTAAGGAATGAGAGCAACGACTATGTCCAGAAGAATGATAGAGACAAATATCACAGAAGAAGATATTAAGCTGGAAGGCTCCTTACGTCCCCAGACGCTGGATGATTATATCGGTCAGTCCAAGATAAAGGAGAATCTGAAGGTCTATATTACCGCAGCAAAACAGCGTGGGGATGCACTGGATCATGTGCTGTTCTACGGACCACCCGGACTTGGTAAGACCACCCTTGCTGGGATCATTGCCAATGAGATGGGAGTCCATATGAAGGTGACCAGCGGACCGGCGATCGAGAAGCCGGGAGAGATGGCTGCCATCTTAAACAATCTGGAAGAAGGAGATCTGCTGTTCGTGGATGAGATACATCGTCTGAATCGTCAGGTGGAGGAAGTACTGTATCCCGCCATGGAAGATTATTGTATTGATATTATGATCGGTAAGGGCTCCAGTGCCAGGTCCGTCCGCCTGGAATTACCGAAGTTCACGCTGGTAGGAGCGACGACCCGGGCGGGACTTTTGACAGCACCTCTGCGGGATCGCTTCGGAATGATCCATCATCTGGAATTCTATACCATAGAGGAATTGCAGCAGATCATCATGCACTCCGCAGGAATCCTGGATGTAGAGATCGAACCTGCCGGAGCAAAAGAGATGGCTAGGCGAAGCCGTGGAACGCCCAGACTTGCCAACCGTATTTTGAAGCGTGTCCGCGATTTCGCACAGGTCAAATACGACGGAATCATTAC
>ERZ1504707.359-NODE-359-length-12675-cov-4.523534_pt1 | contig 12675 bp, 8 predicted proteins | sample MGYA00572391_ERZ1504707 | MGnify/ENA primary metagenome ERZ1504707 (study PRJEB39906, sample SAMEA3182110) | gut metagenome | biome: human; feature: gut; material: Stool; isolation source: human stools | place: Canada | collected 2013-04-23 ...
TGTATATAAGAGACAGCGTAAGGGTCGAGCGACACCGAGAATACTGCCGGAATACTATCGAAAGCGAATATCAAGTCGCTGAATTCTATCACGAGCACCGTCACGAAGAGCGGTGTGAAGAGCAATCTGCCTGCCTTGCGCACAAAGAAATGATCGCCCTCAAACTGTGTGTGTATGCGGCCGGTTTTGGAGAGCAGTCGCACGATAGGATTCTTCTGAACGTCCATCTCCTCCTTCTTGTTGCGGTCGAGGAACATCTTCACACCACTATATATAAGTACGCCTCCGAAAACCAGCAGTACCCAGTCGAAGCGACTGATGATTGCCGCACCGAGGAAGATGAACACGAAGCGCAGCACGATTGCACCCAGTATGCCCCAGTTGAGCACATGCTGATACTCGTTCTTGCCTACGCCGAACGCCGTGAATATCATCATCATTACGAAGAGGTTATCTACAGACAGCGTTTTCTCGATGAGGTAGCCCGATATGTAGCTGATAGTCATGTAGTGGCGATACTGCTGCAGGCTCGCCTCGAAGTCCGACGGATCGAGCTTTAGGTGCGGAGCATACGCCGATGCCACGGCTTTAAGGTCGGCAAAGCTGCTTATGCCGTGCACCATGTCGCCCTTGAACCAAAGGAAAGCCGAGAAGGCGAGTGCGAGTGTTATCCAAACGGCAGTCCATGTGCCTGCCTCACGTATCGATACCTCGTGCGCTTTCTTGTCGATAACGAGCATGTCGAGCACGAGGATTGCGGCTATGAACACAATAAAGCCGCCTAAGAAAATAAATTCTGAAAGATGAAACATGTGTTACTTTTGTTTTGGGTGCAAAGTTATACCTAATAATCCGAACGTACAACATTTAAATGTGGTTTTAACGGAATTGTAACATAGATGTTGTGGTGGTGTTGTGGTGAGATGGTGAGGTTTGATGTTGTGGTGGTGAGGTTTGATGTTGTGGTGGTGAGGTTTGATGTTGTAGTGGTGAGGTGGCGAGCTGGTGAAGTGTTGGTATAAAATCTCTTAAAACGCGTTTTTTAAGCCCTCTAAGCAATGTTAATCCAAATATTTTTTGTAATTTTACACCCTTGAAGACAGCCTTAAAATCGCGTATAGCGAAAATAAAAGGCATTTGAGGCGATTTTCTGTTTGAAAACCGCTCTCTAAAATGAAGTAAGAAATAATCATTATAAAAATCAATGGACGAAAATCAAACAATTGATCTGGACAGAGTTCAGAAAATCAACATTGAGGAGGAGATGAAGAAGTCGTACATCGACTATAGTATGTCGGTGATTGTGGCTCGTGCCCTCCCTGATGTTCGCGATGGATTTAAGCCGGTACACCGCCGCATCCTCTACGGTATGCTCGGTATCGGCAACACAAGCAGCAACCCTTATAAGAAGTGTGCGCGCGTCGTTGGTGAGGTGCTCGGTAAGTATCACCCACACGGCGACTCGTCTGTCTATGGCGCTTTGGTGCGTATGGGACAGAGCTGGAACATGCGCTACATGCTTGTGGACGGACAGGGTAACTTCGGTTCGGTTGACGGCGACTCTCCAGCTGCCATGCGTTACACCGAGTGTCGCCTCTCGAAGATGGGTGAGCACATCATGGACGACCTGGAGAAGGACACCGTAGACATGGATCCCAACTTCGACGACACGCTCACCGAGCCGTCGGTTATGCCTACGAAGATACCTAATCTTCTTGTAAACGGTGGCAACGGTATCGCTGTGGGTATGGCTACCAACATGCCTACACACAACCTCTGCGAGGTTATCGACGGCTGTTGCGCATATATCGACAATCCGGATATCGACACCGACGGACTGATGCAGTACATTCAGGCACCCGACTTCCCTACAGGCGCATATATCTATGGCTTGCAGGGCGTGCGCCAGGCTTACGAAACTGGTCGCGGACGTATCGTGATGCGTGCAAAGTCGGAGATAGAGAGTGGCGACACTCACGACAAGATTGTTGTGACCGAGATACCTTACGGTGTGAACAAAGCCGACCTTGTTGCCGGCATTGCCGACCTCGTTAAGGAGGGCAAGATTACGGGCATCTCTAACGTCAACGACGAGTCGGGTCGTCAGGGTATGCGTATCGTTGTCGACGTGAAGCGCGACGCTAACGCCAACGTAATCCTCAACAAGCTCTACAAGATGACAGCTATGCAGTCGTCGTTCTCTGTCAACAGCATCGCTCTTGTAAACGGACGCCCACGTCTGCTCACACTGAAGGAGTGCGTGAAGTATTTCGTGGAGCACCGTCACGACGTGACAATACGCCGCACAAAGTACGACCTCAAGAAGGCTCAGGAGCGTGCCCATATCCTCAAAGGCTTGATCATCGCCTGCGACAACATCGACGAGGTGGTGCGCATCATCCGCGCATCGGAGACTCCGTCTGACGCTCAGCGTAACCTCGAGAAGCGTTTCGAGCTCGACGAACTGCAATCGAAGGCAATCGTTGACATGCGTCTCTCTCAGCTCACCGGCCTGCGCATCGACCAGTTGCACGCCGAGTTCGAGGAGCTGGAGCGTCAGATAGCCTACTTCGAGCAGATTCTCAGCGACCCTGAGCTTTGCAAGAAGGTGATGAAGGACGACCTGCAGGAGGTGAAGGAGAAGTACGGCGACGAGCGCCGCACAGAGATAAAGCCGTTCGAGCACGAGTTCAACGCCGAGGACTTCTATCCGAACGACCCCGTCGTAATCACCGTGTCGCACATGGGATACATCAAGCGCACACCGCTCAGCGAGTTCCGCGAGCAGTCGCGCGGTGGAGTAGGCTCGAAGGGAGCACGCACACGCGAGCAGGACTTCACCGAGTATATCTACCCGGCTACGATGCACCAGACCATGCTGTTCTTCACACGCAAGGGTCGCTGCTACTGGCTCAAGTGCTACGAGATACCAGAGGGCGACAAGAACTTCAAGGGTCGCGCCATTCAGAACATGCTCAACATCGATCCCGACGACTCTGTCAATGCTCTGCTGCGTCTGCGTGGACTGAACGACGAGGAGTTCGTGAAGTCGCACTACGTAGTATTCGCTACGAAGAATGGTACGGTGAAGAAGACAAGCCTTGAGGCTTACTCGCGTCCGCGCACCAACGGTGTCAACGCCATCAATATCGTTGAGGGCGACGAGGTGGTAGACGTGCGCCTCACCAACGGCAAGAACGAGATTATCCTCGCCAACCGCAACGGACGTGCCGTGCGCTTCGACGAAGACTCTATACGCACAATGGGTCGTGTGTCTACTGGTGTGCGCGGTATGAAGCTCGACGAGGGCGACGACGAGGTGGTAGGTATGATTGTTGTGAACAACGCCGAGACAGAGACCGTAATGGTTGTGTCTGAGAACGGCTACGGCAAGCGCTCGCAGGTAGAAGACTACCGCAAGACAAACCGCGGCGGTAAGGGTGTGAAGACATTCTCTATCACAGAGAAGACCGGTCGCCTTGTAGCCATTAAGAACGTCACCGACGACAACGACCTCATGATTATCAACAAGAGCGGCATCGCTATACGTCTCGCCGTATCAGAGTGTCGTGTCATGGGACGTGCCACACAGGGCGTGCGCCTCATCAACCTCTCGAAGAAGAACGACGTAATCGCAAGCGTATGCAAGGTGATGAGTTCGGAGAAGGAGGCAGATGTAGAGGGCGACAAGGACGACGAAACCTCTCAACCTCTCAATCCTCCTACGGCTTAGAGAGGCTTAGAGAGGCTTAGAGAGGCTTAGAAAAGCTTAGTTCGGATTAGAATGGCTTAGAAAGGCTTAGTTCGGCTTATATAATTAAAAACTCAAAACTCAAAACTCAAAATTATGAAGAAATTATTTGTAGCAGCATTGCTGGCAGTAACTGCCACATCTGCATTTGCACAGGACATCAAGACTGTTCTCAAGGCAAAGGACTACGCTGAGGCACAGAGCGGTCTCAACGCTTGTCTCTCTTCGCTCAGCAACGAAGACAAGGCTAAGGGTTACAACAAGCTCGTCGATATCTCGTTCGACAAGTTCAACAAGGAGAACGCTGCATCTGTAGAGATTCAGACTCTCGAGCAGATGGGTCAGAAGAGCGATAAGACCTACGACAAGCAGGGCATGTTTGACGCTCTCCTCAACGGTCTTAACAACGCTCTCGAGTGCGACAAGTACGACCAGCTCCCTAACGCTAAGGGCAAGGTGGCTCCTAAGTTCCGCAAGAAGAACGCTAACCGCATATGGCCTAACCGCATCCAGTTCGTAATAGCAGGTCAGGACTGCCTCCAGGGCGACGACCAGACCGTAGCTTACAAGTACTTCGCAGCATACGTAGACAGCTACACAGCACCTCTCTTCGCAGACATGGACAAGTCTACACGCGACGAGTACCTCGGCAACGTAGCCCTCATCGCAGCTCGTCTGGCTTATCAGCTGAAGGATATGGACAAGGCAAATCAGTATTGCGACGTAGCCATCAACGATACAGCTTCTTACAAGGAAGCACTCGGTGTTAAGGTTGCCTTCATGCAGCAGGAGATGAAGACTAAGGAAGACTCGCTGCGTTGTCTGAAGAACGTAGAGGCTCTCTACCTCAAGGACAAGGAAAACGAGAGCATCTTCTCAGTGCTTGCTCCGCTCTACGGTGCACTCGGTATGCAGGACAAGCAGGACGCTATCCTCGCTGAGCGCCTCGCTGTTAATCCTAACGACTTCATGGCTAACCTCGTGAAGGGTCAGGCACAGATGAACGCAAGCAAGTGGGATGAGGCAATCGCTACTCTGCAGAAGGCTGTTGCTGCTAAGGACGACGCTCTCGCCCTCACTTTCCTCGGCTTCTGCTACAACAACAAGGCTGCTCAGCTGCAGGATGCTGCACAGATGAAGAGCCTCTTCGAGCAAGCAAAGCAGTGCTTCGAGAAGGCACGCGACCTCGACCCAGGTCAGCAGCGTGCCAACTGGTCGTACATGCTCGACAATACCAACTACAACTTGGAACGTCTTAACGGCGCAAACTAATTAACTCATGCGGCATGTCTCACTGTCTATATATTATAAGGTGGGACATGCCGTGGATTGTAATCGGGATAAAATGTTCAGAAAACTATTCTTAGTCACATTGCTTGTGTTCGCCACATTCGCTTCCGCAACAGCGCAAAAGAAGGAGATGGCACAAGCCAAAGCGGCAATAAAGGCTGGAAAGGCGGTTGAAGCTGAGGCTTCGATGCGCACGCTGCTCGCCAATCCTGACAACAGGGGCAACGAGAAGATTTGGCTTGTCTTGTTCGATGCGGTAAAAAAGCAGTATGAGGATGTGAACGAACAGATGTATCTCAAGCAGTCGACCGACACCGCAAAGCTCTTCGAGGCAGCCTACCGTATGTTCGGTGTGCTCGAAGGTCTCGACTCTGTTGATGCCCAGCCCAACGAGAACGGACGCGTGCAGCTGAAGTATCGTCGCAAGAACGCCGAATACCTCGACGCCTATCGCAAGAACCTCTACACCGGAGGCTCCTTCTTTCTCAATAAGCAGAACTATCAACGTGCGTTCACGCTCTTTTCGGCTTACATCGACTGCGCCGAGCAACCACTCTTTCAGAGTTACGACTACACCACAAAGGACAAGCGTCTGCCTTCAGCAGCATTCTACGCCCTCTATAGTGGCTATCGCGCCAATGACCCTGTCGCCACTCTGCGCTATAAAGACTTGGCAGAGGCTGACACCGCACGCCTGCAGCTCACCCTACAGTACGTAGCCGACACCTATCGTGCGCAAGGCGATACCATCGGTTATGTGTCTACGCTTGAGAAAGGCTTCGACAAAAATCCGGTATCTGAGTACTTCTTCACCCACCTGTTCGACTATCGCTTCCAACGTGGTGACACCACACAAGCACTCACGCTTTGCGACCGTTCGCTTGCCATCAACGCAAAGAGCAAAGTTGCAATGCTCGCCAAGAGCGCAGTGCTGCTCACCATGCAGCATTACGACGAGTGCGTACAGCTCTGCGATGCTATCATCGCCCTCGACGACAGCCTTGCCGATGCTTATCTCAACGCTGGTTTGGCTTACTTCAATCAGGCTGTGAAGATAGACAATGCGCCGAAGCACACACGCGCCGAGCGCGCCAAAATGCTCGAATTCTATCGCAATTCGTTGAAGTACATGCAGACATACCGCAAGCTTGCCCCAACACGCAAGGATTTGTGGGCAATGCCGCTCTACACAATATACCTCAACCTCAACATGGGTAAGGAGTTTGTGGAGATGGACGCAATTATCAAATCGCTATAACGCAAAGGTAGCTCGATGAGAGTTTTCCATTAAAAGAGGATAAACTATAGATTAATCCCCCAACAAGTGATGTTTCAAGTTGTAAACGTTCCTTGTTGAGGGATTTTTTGTATCGCTATCGTGATACGCATCGACCGACGCAGATGTCCGCATCGATCGACGCAGATGTCCGCATCGACCGGCGCAGACGTCCGCATCGACCGGCGCAGACGTCCGCATCGACCGGCGCAGATGTCTGCATCGACCGGCGCAGATGAAAAAACTTGCTCTTTTGCTTGCATTCGCTTGCGCAGAATTGTAATTTTGCAAGCACAATAGACAGATAATATTAACCTTAACAAAAAGAAAAACATGAGTATCAATTACGAAATTCACACAATCAGCAATTCGCAGGGCAGCGGAACAGCACGCCACTTCGCACGTATTGTTGAAGGCTCACCGATGTCGGCGCAGCAGTTGGAGCATCTGATACAGGACAACAGTACGCTGAAGAAAGGCGATATAGAGGCAACACTGTCGGAGTTGCGCGAACAGATGGTGCGCGAACTCTCGCAAGGACACCGCTTCTACATTCCTAATGTGGGCTATTTCTCTCTCTCCGTGAAGCTCGATGCCGATGGCAAGGCGGTGGAGAAGGTGAGTAGTGGCGACTTGCACCTGCACAATATCAACTTCCGACCAGAGGCTTCGCTCTTGCAGGAAGTGGGCAGCAAGGTGCGTTTTCGTCGTGCGCGCCTCACATCGAAGTCGGTGGTGTACGAGGAGAAGCAGCTACTCTCGCTTCTGATGGATTACCTCGCCGCGAACCATTTCATCACCTGTCGCACGATGCAACGCCAGTTTAGGCTACGCGAAACGGCTGCACGCAAGTGGCTGAAGCGTTTTGTGGAGCAGGGCGTGATAAGGAGAGAGGGCGCACGGAATGCGCCCGTGTATATTAAGGCGTGAGGTTTGGGATGAGAATTAGTCGAACTCACGTTGTTGATTAATTATTGCTGTCCGGTAAAACTAATAATATGGTCAAAGACACTCGGTTATCCCGAACTGGGGTAATACTAACCACTTAGGTGCAAATTTCAACCACTTATTCCACCTATAAGTATGTTTAGGCACTATCGTTAAATACTTGTATTGCACGAACAAAATGTAAACACTATCTTTGCATTATTATAATTCATATAATAACGTTGCGTAATTATGAGTATTAACTAAAAACACAAAACTTATGAAAAAGAAGTATTTAAATTTATTAGTCCTATTCTCATTTATTATAGGATTAATTCCGCTTGCATCATGTAGTGATAATGATGATGAAGAAAGTGGCAATGGTGAAAATAATAGTGGTATCGTAGGAACATGGAAGACAGTTGACGATGATGACGTCTATGTCTTCAAAAGTGATGGAACAGGTATTGGTTGTGAGCACACCGAAGATGTAGAGCAAGATTTGTGGACATTTCGGTATGAGTATTCTGAAAAGGACAAAACGATCAAAATGATGTATGATGGAAAAACAGATGTGCTCACAAACGTTGAAATAAATGGCAAGATGCTTGTTGGCATTGATTCCGACAATAACGATAGATTTTTACTTAATAGACAGGAGAATCCCATAGGAATACTAACATTGGATGCCGGCAATGATAATACATATAATGGTGATGTATATCGGTATGGAAGTGAAACTGCTGGACATTCAATTGATATAACGAGTAGATTCTTATGGCATAAAGACTATTTTGAGGAAATGCAAATCAAGATAAGTGATGTCGTTGATTATAGCAACATGATGTTGAATTATGCGGTAAATCAATATGGAAACAAAGCCTCACTTACATTTGAACTCAATAGGAATGATATGTCAGAATCACGCAGTGCGATAATTCGATTAACCGCTCTCGATAGCAAAGGGAATGGAGTGTCGAGCATAGATGTGAAGATATATCAAGAATCTAAGGGAATGACATTTGAAATTGTACCACCTTCAGAAATTCCAGCCAATGGAGGAACTGTAGCTTTTTTGGTATATAATAAAGATAATAATAATATTAATGTAAGATATCCATCAGAGCAGAGCGTTAATTGGACAAAGCTCTATACAAATAAATACCCAGAAGGTGAAGATTGGAAACTAAATGTTACGGCTAATGCTAATACGTCTGGTTATGTCAAAACGTTCACATACACATTTAGCAAGAATGACGGGTCATTGTTGCAATACACTCTGAGGCAAGAGCCAACCTATAGTGGTGGCGGTTCTGGTGGTTCTGGTGGTTCTGATGGCGGAAGTAAAAAATGTACAGGCTGCTATGGAACTGGCAAGTGTACAGCTACAAATTGCTTAAGGGGTAAATGTGCACGATGCGCAGGAACAGGTGTAGGAACTATGGGTAGAAAATGCAATTATTGTAATAACGGATACTGCCGCACATGTAGTGGTACTGGTAAGTGCAAATATTGTAATGGTACAGGTAAATATTAAAAAACGGTTCAATAACCATGAGTGACTGAAAAATAATAGAAGAATGCCGAAGCGTTGACGATAAAAAGCAATGTGGGCATGGCTTTCGCCATGCCCACATTTATTATATATCAGTATAGATACATTGTATATCAATACAGATGCTCAGAGTAGAGAGTTACAGGTCGTCGAAGTTCACGACTTCTTCCTTGGGATGCTTGTGCGCATTAGACTGCTGCTCGGGCGAGCCTTCCTTTGTTGGTTCGGTAGCGGAGTGGCGTTCTATTGGTGCGCCATTCTCGTCGAGCACGATTTCTTCTTCGACGTGTATGCTGTCGGTATTGGTAGAGTCGTTCTTCTCGCGCATGTAGTAGCTCTGGCAGTTGTACATTGCGGAGGTGATGTCGTCGTCCTTCGGTTTGCCGAACTTGGTGCGATACTTTGCGAATGCCGGGTCGCCCAGCACCGACTGCAGGAAGTAGCCGCAGATGGGGAGTGCGGTGCGTGAGCCCTGTCCGAGTGCGCCGGTGCGGAAGTGGATGCAGCGGTATTCGCCACCCACCCATGCGCCTACGACGAGTTTCGGGCTGACACCCATAAACCATGCGTCGGAGTGGTTGTTTGACGTACCGGTCTTGCCACCCCAGTCGGTGTCGCGGAAGTTGCCTACGTATCCGTTGAGGCTCATTGATGTGCCGCCTGGCTCGCGTGTGCCGCCCATGAGCATTTGCTGCATGAGGAACGCGCTCTTGTACGGGATTACCTGCTCTTCGTTGAGCGGAGCCTTGTACACCTCTTTGCCGTTGCGGTCGACGATGCGTGTCACGAGTACGCGTTTCACGTACTTGCCGTCGTTGGCGACGGTGCTATAGGCGTTAGCGAGTTCGAGGAGGTTGATATCGCTTGAGCCGAGTGCGAGGGCTGGGGTCTCGTCGAGCGGACTCTCGATGCCCATCTTATGTGCAGTTTCGGCGATGCGCGTGATGCCCATCTCTTGTCCGAGGCGCACGGCTACAGAGTTGATGCTTCGTGCGAAGGCAGCCTTAAGAGGTATAGAGTCGCCGGTGAAGTAGCCGTTGGCGTTGGTCGGTGCCCATGTTACCTCTTTGTTCTGCGCTTTGTCGAACACTTTCATCGAGAAGTACTCGTCGCGGCGCTTGTCGCACGGCGTGAGTCCCTGGTTCATAGCTTCGGTGTAGACGAAGAGCTTGAAGGTAGAGCCAGGCTGGCGCATGGCAGTGACCTTGTCGTACTTCCACGACTTGAAGTCGATGTCGCCCACCCATGCTTTCACGGCACCTGTCTGTGGTTCCATTGCTACGAACGAGCAGTGCATGAAGTGAACCATGTAGCGTATGGAGTCCATTGTGGACATCTCGCGCTCTATAGTGCCATGCTCGTAGTCGAAGAGCTTCACTTTGTGCGGTCGGTTGAGGTAGTACTCTATAGAGTCGGGGTTGTTCGGGAAGCGTGCAAGCAGATACTTGTATACTGGCTGTCGTTTGGCAATGCCCTCGATGAAGCCCGGGATGACGTTGTGGCGTTCGTCCTGCCATGGTTCTTGATTGCCCCAGTGGTTATTGAAGTTGCGCTGCACCTGCTTCATCTGCTTTATGGCAGCCTCTTCGGCGTATTTCTGCATACGCGAGTCGATGGTGGTGTATATCTTCAAACCAGACGTGTAGAGGTCGTAGTCGTTGTCGTTGCACCATTTGCGTAGCTCATCGGCAACCGCCTCGCGGAAGTAGAGTGCTGTGCCGTCGTAGTTGCTCTCAACGCTATATTTGAGTTCGATATCGATTTGCGAAATCGAGTCGTACTCGGCACGTGTCAAATCGCCATGGCGTACCATGTTGCTGAGCACGATGTTGCGTCGGCGCAGCGAGTTCTTCGGGTTGGCGATGGGGTTGTAGTAGGTGGTAGCCTTGAGCATTCCGACGAGTACTGCTGCCTGTTCGGCGGTGAGCTCTTTCGGTGAGCAGTTGAAGTAGGTCTTGGCTGCGGTCTTTATGCCGAAGGCGTTGCTGCCGAAGTCGACGGTGTTGGCGTACATGGTGAGTATCTCCTTCTTGCTATGCGTCATCTCGAGTTTTGTGGCTATAATCCACTCCTTCGACTTCACGATGAGCATACGCACACCGGGCAACTTGCCGAGCAGTCCGGTGGAGTAGTTGGTACGCATACGGAACATGTTCTTGGCGAGCTGCTGCGTGATGGTGGATGCACCACGTGCATCGTGATGTAGCACAGCGTCCTTTACGGCACCTACAAGTCCGGTGTAGTCTATGCCGTGGTGCTTGTAGAAACGCTCGTCCTCGGTGTCGATGAGTGCCTTCCAGAAAGCAGGGTTCACGTCTTCGTACTCTACTGGTGTGCGGTTTTCGTTGAAGTATTTGCCGATGAGCACACCGTCGTCGCTGTATATTTCGGAAGCCTCACTGGTTACAGCTTCCTTAATAGCACTGAAGCCTGGCGACTTACCGAAGAGCCAAAGGAAGTTGATGTCTACGGCTCCAAGGTAGAGAAAGAAGGCAACGATGCATGATGCAATGCCTATGAGTGTCTTGGTGTACCATTTGCGACCTCTGTAGAGGTTTCGGTACCATGTGAAGAAGGCGCGCACCTTCTTCTGACACCAGATGAGAATGGGCTTTACTTTTTTCATCTTTGTTGTGGTTGTTTCAAGTTGCGCATGTCTGCGACATGCTGTGTGTTATTGATTATTATTTTGTTATGCAAAAGTACATATTTTGCTTAACCTACAAGGGTTGTATCTATGAAATTTATGATTTCTTTAATGTTGTCGGGGCAGAACCAATGTATGGAGGCATCGCGTTTGAACCACGTCTGTTGCTTACGACAGTAGCGACGGCTGTTGCTTTGTATCTTGAAGATGCATTCGTCGAGCGTGGTCAGTCCGTCGAGGTATTCAAACATTTCTTTGTAGCCCACGGTGTTAAGGGCGTTCTCTGTGCGCTGTGGATAGACGGCGAGTGCTTCCTGCTCAAGTCCGCTGTCAATCATGTTGAGAACGCGGGCATTGATGCGCTCGTAAAGCACGTCACGTGGGCGTGTCAGACCAATCTTCATGATGTTGAATGGGCGTTCCTTGCGCTCGCTCTTTCGGAACGATGTGTAGGTCTGGCCAGTGCAGTGGCATATCTCAAGGGCATGGACAACGCGGCGTGGGTTGTTGCGGTCGACGATGGCCCAATGCTCTGGGTCGAGCAGCTTCAGTTCGGCTACTAATCGCTCCAGTCCTTCGTCAGCCAGGCGTTGCTTCATCCAATCGCGCGTCTCGTCGTCGACGGTGGGTATGTCGTCGATGCCGTTGCATACGGCGTCGATATACATCATCGAACCACCGGTGAGGAGTGCCGTGTCGTAGCGTTTGAAGAGGTCGGAGGTGAGCAGTTGCATCACGTCGCTCTCGTACATCGATGCACTATAATAGTCACCGATATGGTGTGTGCCAACGAAGTGATGCTTCACACGGGCACGCTGCTCGGGGGTGGGGGCTGCGGTGCCTATCGGTATCTCTTCGAATATCTGTCGGGAGTCGGCGTTAATGATTGGTATGTTGAGGTGTTCGGCTACTTGCAGGCATAACTCTGTCTTGCCTACGCCGGTAGGACCGAGTATTACTATCAGTGTTTTCGCCATGTCTTATCGTTGTTTTAGAATGTATTGAAATGCAAAAAAGGAATTTAACGGGAGTAGGGGGCTTTGCCCGAAGTTAACTTCTATTCATTTGATATGCAGTGTATTAACTTCTGTGTTACTCTTGTTAAATCCCTTTTTGTCATACCCTCATATATTAAGGGGTGCCTACCCTCCAATGTTTGAGGTTGCGTGGGTATGGCAGGGATGCCATACCCTGTCTCTTATACACATCTGACGCTGCCGACGAATAGA
>ERZ1504707.397-NODE-397-length-11767-cov-3.382172_pt1 | contig 11767 bp, 10 predicted proteins | sample MGYA00572391_ERZ1504707 | MGnify/ENA primary metagenome ERZ1504707 (study PRJEB39906, sample SAMEA3182110) | gut metagenome | biome: human; feature: gut; material: Stool; isolation source: human stools | place: Canada | collected 2013-04-23 ...
GCTGGCGCGCGGATAGGTAGCCAGTCCTGTCCCGGAGCAGAACAGGGAGATATTCTGGGAGACAATGCCGGCGTCCATGGCAGCCCAGGGTTCCGCCGTATCCGTTACAAGAATGAGACATATGGGGGCATCCGCCGGGCGCACGTCCCCATCGTTTACGGGAATCATGGCGTGGGCCTTGTGGTCATAGAGGTAGGAGGCCTTTTTAGTGCATATATAAATTTTAACGTCCTGGCGGTTCATGGCGGACGGGGCTGTACGTTTGCCGGATTCCTGACGGTTGATGCCATTGGCCGCCCAGAGCAGGTCTGATAAATCTTTTTGGGATAGCGCTTTTTCAGAAAAGCTCCGAATGGATTGACGGTCAGACAGGGCTTTCATGATCGGAGCCCCCCGTTCCAGGTCCGGCTGGTCCAGTTTGACGATATCCACGGCGTGAAGGAAGGCTGATCCGGACAGCCCCGCTGCGAGGAGGTAAAGGAGGTTTTTTTTTCATGGTTTTGCGGCAGGAGTGGCTGATAGATGCAGGTATTCCACATTTCCCCATTAGCCGGAATTTAACATGGGGCGGAAGTGCTGCAAGATTTTTGTGCGCTCGTTTTCTGCCGCCGTCCAGAGGGACTCCGCGGGTTTCGTAAAAAATCGGGAGGAGTTTTTCAAGAAAAGCCTTGAGTTCTTGCGTGAAACTGATATTGAAAGCAACCGATTTTTCGCCCGGCGGGGGAAGGCGCCCCGATTGCCCGCCGGTCAATAAGGGGCCATGAGAAAGATCGTTAATACTAACTCATCAACCATTTAAATGAGCACAACTGAACTGGCGGAACTTATTGACAGCAAGTTCCGCGAATTGCGTGAGGGTTCCATTGTTACCGGAACCATCCAGGAAATCCGTCCCCAAGTCGTTTTGGTGGACATCGGCTACAAGTCCGAAGGCGCTATTTCCATTTCCGAGTTTGAAGACGAAGAAATCGAAGTGGGGGACCAAATTGAAGTCCTTTTGGAACGCCTCGAAAACGACGAAGGCATCGTCGTCCTTTCCAAGGAAAAGGCCGCCCATAAGCAGAACTGGGATAAGATCGTGGGCGTGTACCGCGATGGCGGCCTGGTTAAGGGTAAAGTGAAGAGCGTCGTCAAGGGCGGTCTTATGGTCAATGTGGGCGTGGAAGCTTTCCTGCCCGGTTCCCAAGTGGATATTATTCCTCCTCGCGACCTGAACGAGTATGTAGGAAAGGTTTACGAATTTAAGATCGTCAAGGTAAATGACGACCGTAAGAATATCGTCCTTTCCCGCCGTGAGGTGATTGAAGCCGAACGCGCCGACCAGCGCCAGCGCTTCCTTGAAACCGTCAAGGAAGGCGACAAGGTGGAAGGTATCGTGAAGAATATCACGGACTTCGGCGCTTTTGTCGACCTCCGCGGCATGGACGGCCTGCTCCATATCACGGATATGAGCTGGGGCCGCGTGAACCATCCGAGCGAAATGCTCCATATCGGTCAGTCCCTGGAAGTCGTGATTCTGGAAGTGGATCGCGAAAAGGAACGCGTTTCCCTGGGCCTGAAGCAGATGACAGATAACCCCTGGGCGGATATCGAACGCAAATACCCGATCAATTCCCATGTCAAGGGCCGCGTGACCAAGCTCCTGCCTTACGGCGCCTTTGTGGAATTGGAAAAGGGCGTGGAAGGCCTGGTGCACGTTTCCGAGTTGTCCTGGGTCAAGAGAATCACCCGTCCGAGCGATGTATTGAAGCTGGACCAGGAAATCGAAGCCGTTGTTCTTTCCATTTCTGTGAAAGAACAGAAGATTTCCCTTGGTGTCCGCCAATTGGAAGACAATCCCTGGGCGGATATCGAATCCCGTTTCCCGATTGGTACCGTCATCAAGGGCCAGGTTCGCAACCTTACTCCCTACGGCGCTTTTGTGGGACTGGAAGAAGGCATCGACGGCATGATCCACGTGTCCGATATGAGCTGGACCCGCAAGATCAATCATCCCTCCGAAGTTCTCAAGAAGGGCGACGAAGTGGAAGCCATCGTTTTGGAAATCAAGAAAGAGGATCAGCGCGTCTCCCTTGGTATCAAGCAGCTTGAGTCCGATCCGTGGGAATCCATCAATGACCGCTTCAAGGTGGGCGATATGGTGACTGGCCAGGTGGCCAAGATTGCCAGCTTCGGCGCCTTTGTGAATCTGGACGGCGATATTGACGGCCTGATTCATATCTCCCAGTTGAGCGAAGACCATGTGGAACGCGTGAAAGACGTGATCAAGGTGGGCGATGAAATTACTGCCCGCGTGATTAAAGTGGACAGCATCGAACGCCGTATCGGCCTTTCCATCAAGGCTGTCAATTACGACACCGAACAGCTCCGCCGCGAAACCGCTTCCTTTGAAGCCCTCCGCCCGAGCAGCGATATGGTGGGGCTGGAACACGCCTTCAACCTGGCTACCCGTGAAAACGAAGAGTGGAGCCCTTCTGAAGAGAAGTAAGCCCGTTTTCGTATTACGCTGATTAATTTGACCGCCGCGAATAATCATATTCGCGGCGGTTTTTTTTCTCATTCCAAAGAAGGCTGGAAAAAATCTTGAGTTAGTTTCCACTAAAGTATTAACTTTCATTTTATACCATGTTGGAGCTGACCAAGAGCAATGAGGATTATCTGGAAGCTATCGGGTTGCTGTCTGAAAAGAACGGGACGGCCCAGGTGAGGGATATTGCAGAGATGCTTAAGGTAAAGATGCCTTCCGTTACATCTGCCGTCAAGCAGCTGGCGGATATGGGACTGGTGGAGTATACGCAGTATGCTCCCGTCAAGCTGACTCCCCAAGGCCGCAGAATTGCCGGGAAAATTATTGTCAGCCACGGTATTCTGTTTGATTTCCTGCGGGAGGAATTGGCTCTCCCGGAAGAACGCGCCAATGAAGTGGCTTGCCAGATAGAACACATCATGACTTTTGAGGAGATTGAAAAACTCAGGTCCTGCCGGATCCGCCCTTTTGAGGGTGGAGAGGAAAATTCCGCCAAGTAGCATGGCTCCGGGCTCTCTTATGGGAAGCCGGGGATATGGATGGCCGAACCACATTCCGGAAAGAGGGGGAAGGGCAGAAAACGGTGATGTAAGGTAAGGGAATGAGATAAGATTTTTGTCTGCTGTTCTTCCCATGGGGCATTGAAATGGGGAAGAGGACTTGGTTTCGGAAGTATTCATTTCCTGTTAGATGTTCTTCCTGCGGAAGAGGAGCGGTTTTGTTCAGCGTGCGGAGTTTTATTATTCTTGGAAATGGCCCGGTGCAAGTCGGAGTAAAAGAGGATGACTGGGAGAAACGGCATTTTGCCCTTTTCCGTCTAGGTAATTCGTGATAGGTTCCCGCGCATGGATCCCCATATCGCTGCAGATCTCTCGGCGCTCGACACGGCTGTCCTGCATAGCCGTCTTTCCGAGCTCGGGAGCTATCTTTGACCTGGACGGCATTCAACAACGAGTAGCCGAATTGGATGAACGCATGAGCGCCCCGGATTTCTGGGATGACCAGAATGCCGCACGGGCGCTGATGGCGGAGGTGAATCCCCTGAAACACAGGATGGAGGCATTTTCCGCGCTGAAGTCCCGTCTGGAGGATATTGACGCTGCTATTGAGCTGGCTCAGGAGGCGGATGACGATGACCTGGGCCGGGAGGCTGTGGAAGAGTTTGCCAGGTGGCAGAAGTCTCTGGCGGATTTTGAATTGCTGACCCTGCTGAACGGACCGCAGGACCAGGCTTCCTGTTATGTAACCATCCACGCCGGGGCTGGCGGCACGGAAGCCTGTGACTGGGCATCCATGTTATTGCGCATGTATATCCGCTGGTGTGAGCGCCGGGGATTTTCCGTGACGTATTTGGAGAGTACGGACGGGGATGACGCCGGCATTCGTTCCGTGACATTGAAGGTGGATGGAGAGTATGCCTACGGATATTTGAAGAATGAACGCGGCATCCACCGGTTGGTGCGCATTTCTCCCTTTGATTCCGCCGGGAAGAGACATACTTCTTTCGCTTCCCTGGACGCGACGCCGGAAGTTTCTGATTCCATCAATATTGAGATCCTGGACAAGGATTTGAAGGTGGATACCTACCGTTCCGGCGGCAAGGGCGGCCAGAACGTGAACAAGGTGGAAACCGCCGTGCGTATCACGCATATTCCTTCCGGTGTGATCGTGGCCTGCCAGAATGAGCGCAGCCAGCTTCGTAACAAGGAAGAGGCTATGAATATGCTGCGTGCCAAGCTATACCAGATTGAGGAAGACAAAAAGCAGGCGGAAGCCGACCGCCAGTACAGTGAGAAGGGAGACATCGGGTGGGGCAACCAGATCCGTTCCTATGTTTTCCAGCCTTATCAAATGGTGAAAGATTTGCGCACAGGCGTAGAGTCCGGCAATATTCAGGACGTGATGGACGGCAACCTGGATCCGTTCATTGAGGCCATGCTGCGCGGCCATAAGCGTGAACGCTGATGTTTTTTTCTTATGGCCGCCAAGCTGACGATTGACGTTTTGTCCCTGTTCCCGGATATGGTGGAAGCCCCTCTGGGCGGCAGCATTCTGGGAAAGGCCCGTGACAGGGGATTGTTGGAGATACGCTGCCATAATATCCGTGACTGGACGACGGACAAGCACCGCAAAACGGACGATTACCTTTGCGGAGGGGGGCAGGGCATGCTGCTGAAGCCGGAACCTATCTTTGCCGCTGTAGAGGAACTTCGCCGGCGGGAAACCCGCGTTGTGCTGATGACTCCTCAGGGCCGTACGTTCAACCAGTCATTGGCCGCGGAATTGGCTGCCTCCGGAGGCCATCTCATTATCCTCTGCGGTCATTACGAGGGGGTGGACCATCGTGTAGTAGAAGAGCTGGTGGATATGGAATTGTCCATCGGGGATTATATTCTCACGAATGGGGCCATTGCCTCCGTGGTGGTCATTGACGCCGTAGCGCGCCTGATTCCCGGCGTGCTGGGGGATGAGCGTTCTTCCGTGGAGGAATCTTTTTCCAACGGTTTGCTGGAGGCTCCCGCCTATACCAAGCCGAACGTGTTCCGGGGCCTGGCTGTTCCGGAGATTTTGCTGGGCGGCAACCACCCCGCCATTGAAAAATGGAAGCACGGGAAGTCTCTGGAGCGTACGCGTCTGAACCGTCCGGATTTGTGGAGGAAGTGGCTGGAATCGCATCCGGGGGATGCCACAGAGTGATATATTTGGCTATTGCGCCAAATTTCTCTTGCCAAGTTCGAAACCTTCCGTTATAAGATCCCGCCTGCCACCGCGAGGGTGGTGTGAAGTATTTTTCTGAACCTTTTACAAACATAAGATCATGTCCAAGCATTCCAGCCTCAAAGCAACCGGTACCGTAGGCGGCAAGCGTTCCGTCCTGAAGCGTTTTGAACGTGTCAAGCTTCTGAAGGAACGCGGCGAATGGAAGAAGGGCCAAAGCCCTCTCGGCCTGCCGAAGACCAAGCATGAAGCTTAAGCTTGTCTTTATCCTCTCCGGAGAGTTTCCCGGCGGAGTTTGCACGGCAAGTCATTTTCCTAATACAGGAAGCCTCTCGGATGTCTATGAACCGAGAGGCTTTTTTCTTCCGGCAAAAGAAAGCCTCCTCTTTTTGAGGATGTGAATTGCCGTAATATAAACAATACAAAATCATCCGCTGAGATAGCGGACATTATACCAATATGAGTGAAGAACAACATGGCTCCGAAGAAAACGGAGGTATCCGCATTAATAAATTCCTGGCCTCCTGCGGCATTGATTCCCGCCGGGTGGCCGACAGGCTGATTGGAGAAGGACGTGTGGAAGTGAATGGGAAGGTTATCGATACGCCTGGGATGAGGGTGACGGAGAAGGATTTCGTGAAGGTGGACGGCCGCCATATGACCCCTATGGAAGAGGTTGTGGTGCTGTTGAACAAGCCCCGCGGGTATGTGTGCAGCCGCGAAGCACAGGGAGCCATAGGTACTGTTTATGACCTGTTGCCGCCGCGCCTGCGCCATCTGAATTACGTGGGACGGCTGGATGCCGATTCCGAAGGTCTTCTGATTATGACGAATAAGGGGGAATTGACCCAGATTCTTTCCCATCCTACCGGCGGCATTGAAAAGGAATATTGGGTGACGGTGGATCAGAATTTTGATAATTCCGTACTGATGCAGTTTTTGCGCGGAGTACGCATTCCGGAGGGAAATGCCAGGGCCAAATATGTTTGCCGCGCTTCCGCGCGCCGTGCCTGCATTGTTCTGGAACAGGGGTTGAAGCGTCAGGTGCGTCAAATGTTCCAGTGCCTGGGCCTTCGCGTCCGCAAGTTGGTGCGCGTGCGCATCGGCTCCCTGTGGGGGGGGGATTTGGAACCCGGGGGCTGGAAATTCCTGGATGATGCGGACGTGGCTCTGTCACTGAAAAATCCTCCCCGCCAGCGTAAATACCTGGGTGCTTCCCAGCTTGTCGCCGGGGGGGGCGCCAAGGGTGAGCAGGGCGGAAGAGGCGTTGATTCCGATGAGGATTATGTGTTTAATCCGGAAGATTTTGAAGCCGGGGATTCTTATGAACCTACTCCGGAAATGAAGACTCGTTTTGTGGAGACGGAGGATGAACGTGAAGTCAAGGAAGATGGATATTTCCGGGGAGATTCCAGCTTCCGTTCCCGTGACCGCCACGGAGATTTTCATCGTCGTGGAGATGGCTTCCGCGGCCGCCGCGGGGATGGGGCCCTGCGCCGCGAGGCCGGTTTCAGAGAAGAGCGACGCAAAGGAGGGTTCCAACGCCGTGAAGGCGGCTTTGGGAGAGACCGCCGCGAAGGAGGTTTGCGTCATCAGGAGGGAGGTTTCAGGGAAAACCGTCGTGAAGGAGGATTCCAACGCCGTGAAGGCGGTTTTGGAAGAGACCGCCGCGAAGGAGGTTTTCAGCATCAGGAGAGAGGTTTCAGGGAAAACCGTCGTGAAGGAGGGTTCCAACGCCGTGAAGGCGGCTTTGGGAGAGACCGCCGCGGAGGAGGTTTTCAGCGGCGTGAAGGCGGGGTTCGTAAGCCGGGCTTTGGAGGCAGGTCCTCCAGCAGTTTTTCCCGCGGAAACAGGGGCCATTAATGAATGACTTGTTCCGGTATGAAGAAACATTACAGATGGTGGCTTTTTGCCGGATTGTGGGGACTGTCCCTCGTTCAGTATCCACTTCTTGCTTCTCAGAATATTTCCTCTCCGGAGCCTGCCGGGGAGGGAAATTTTGAGGCTTACTTGTCCGGTCTCCGCGAAAGAGCTCTGAATGGGGATCCAGCTGCCGCCCGGGAGCTGGCTGTGCATTATGACGTGGAGGGTAATGCTGCGGAAACGTCCAAATGGATGTCCGAGTATGTTTCCCTGGCGGAGAAAAGGGCCAATAACGGAGATGTGGATTCCATGCTGGATTTGGGCAAGCTGTTTTATACAGGCAGCCGCCTGTACCCAAAGAACCTGGAAAGGGCCCGGTACTGGTTTACCCGGGCTGCTGACAGCGGTAATGCTGCGGCACAGTACCAGGTGGCTGTAATGGCTTCCCAGGGAGCAGGAGGACCGAAGGATGAAGCAACAGCAGCCCTTTATTATAAAAAATCTCTCCAGACGTGGAAGAAAGAGGCGGATGACGGCGATGCCAAGGCGGCGTTATGGGCTGCCCTTGTTTATGAACGAAAGCTGGTTCCGGACAGTTCTCCGGAAAAGTCAGTCCCATATCTTCTTCAGGCAGCGGAAAGCGGCAACCTGACGGCACAAGGCCTTCTGGCATTTAAGTACCGGGATGGGCTGGGAGTGCCGCAGGATGCGGCCAAGGCCGTGGAATGGTTTGAGAAAGCGGCCTCCCGTAAAGATTTGGGAGCCGTGATGGAACTGGGCATAATGTTCCGGGACGGCAAGTATCTGCCCCCTGACCGGGAAAAGGCCTTCCATTGGTTTGAAAAAGGGGCGGAATGGAAGGACCCGTACAGCATGGCAGCCCTGGCGGATATGCTGCTGGAGGGCACTCCTTCCGCAGAACAGGCGGCCCGGGCCCTGGCTCTGTATCGTGAGGCTGCCGCCGTCGGTTATTTCCCTGCGGCACTAAAGGCCGCGGAGCTGCTCCAGAACGGGAAGGGCGGGGAACTGGATGCGGATGAAGCCTACAGGCTGCTGCGGCGTGTGGCGGATGCTGCAGGGGATCCCAAGGCCATGTACATGCTGGCCCAGGTATATTATACACGTGGTGATGAGGCCCAGGGAGATTCCCTGATGAAAGCATCCGCCCAGGCTGCCTATCTGCCGGCCATGAACCGCATGGCGCGTCTCCATCTTCTGCCGGACAGTTCACTGCCCTGGAATCCGGTTTTATCCTATTATTATTGGAACCAGGCTGGAGAAATGGGAGATGAAAAGGCGGCTTCCGCCGCTTTTTGGCTGTTGTGGGGCGGATCAGGTATCTTTTTGCTGGTAATATTTATTATTGTCTGGCGTTTTCAGCGTTTTGCCGCCAGAAGGCTTGCGGAACAGCAGAAACAGGAACGGCAGTCCTCTGATGACGCATGAAGCGTATTATGAAGTATCCGGCATGAAAAAAATATGTTAAAAATACTGTAGTACTCCATGATGAACATGTTAGCTATTTTTGGACTGGGAACACCGGAGATTATCGCCATTCTGGTGATTGTTTTTCTTTTGTTCGGCGCTAAGAAACTTCCGGAATTTGCCCGCGGACTGGGCAAGAGCCTGGGAGAATTCAAGAAGGCCAAATCTGAATTTGAAGAAGAACTGCTGAAGACCGAGAAGGAGACCATGAGTAATGCTTCCACCTCCAAAACGGAGGTCCGGCCTTCTCCCGAGCTTTCCCAGCCCATTGACGTGGAGGTGGAGAAGACGGCGGACTCCAAAACGGAGGATAAGTAAGTTTTTGCAATTTAACGGCATTATGAACAGGGCGGGAATTTTCTGTCCTGTTCATTTTAGCTGAAAGGCTTTATTAAGATTAGGGGGGACTCTTTTGGCCGGCCGCTTTTTTCAGGAGGCGGGTTGCAATCAGAACGGAATGTTTTCAGAATAACCTGCAGGTTTTATTTTTTGGCAGTGATACCGGAGGGTTCTCCTGGATGCGGGTATTCCGGCGTGCATCCGTGATGGAGCATGTGCCTTGCGAAGGGGAAGTTTTTGACGGATGCATTTTACGGAAACCGCAACCCGGGCGGGAAAGAAGTGAAATTTCATGTTCACAGGAATACTGTACAGAAGGAGGAATGGTGCAGTTTATTGGCTTTTTTCTTTTTATGGCCTGGAAAAAAGAAAAGGCATGGGGTTTGCGGCTGATGTTTCCCGTCTTTCAAAGGGTATCTTGAATGAAAGGCTTCAGGTATTGATTTCTTGCGTTGCCCGCTGGCTTGTTGTACACATGTATTAATGAAAATTCATTTTTGCGGCGCAGCGGGAACGACGACGGGATCCCAGCATTTGCTGGAGGTGAACGGGTGCCGGATTCTTCTGGATTGCGGCATGTATCAGGGGCGGCGTGAGGAGGCATGGCATATCAATAAGGATTTCCCCTATTTTTCCCCGGCGGAGGTGGATGCGGTAGTTCTGTCCCACGCTCATATTGATCATTCCGGCAATCTTCCCAATTTAGTGAAACAGGGGTTTCAGGGAAATATTTACAGTACATTTGCAACCAGAGATCTTTGCCAGCTCATGCTGGCGGATGCCGCCCGCATTCAGGAGCACGACTGCGCATTCATCAATAAGATGAACAAGCGCCGCGGTATTCATCAGCCGGATGTTTATCCTACTTATTCCGAACAGGATGCGGAGCGGTGCATGCGCCAGTTCGTGAATATCGGGTATGACCGGCCCATTCCCGTTGTTCCGGGGGTGACACTCACGTTTTATGATGCGGGCCATATTCTGGGTGCTGCGCAAGTGTGCCTGGATATTGAGGACAGGGAAGACGGGCGGAAGAAGCGTTTCCTGTTTTCCGGGGATGTGGGGCGGGGAGATAACGAATTACTGCGCGATCCCGTCCCTGTTCCCGATGTGGATATTTTGCTGATGGAGAGCACTTACGGCGGCCGTTTCCATGAGGCTCCCTCCCGTGATGACGAGACGTTCTGCCGGGCTATCAAGGAGGCTCTGGAATTAGGCGGCCGCGTTTATATTCCGGCTTTTGCGGTGGAACGCACCCAGCAGCTGCTTTATCTGCTGAACAGGGCCTACCATGAAGGAACTCTGCCCTTGCTGCCCGTATATGTGGACAGCCCCATGGCAGTGGGTGCGACGGAGATTTTCCGCATTCATCCGGAGTGTTTCAATAAGGAGGTTTATGATTTCCTGTTCCGGGAGAAGGATCCGTTTTGTTTTGAACAGCTGCGTTTGATCCGTTCCGTGGGCGAGTCCCAGGCTTTGAATAAAATGAACGGGCAGGCTATTATTATTTCCGCCTCAGGAATGTGTGAAGCAGGGCGCATTCTTCACCACCTGGCGAATAACATCGGCGATCCGAAAAATACGGTTCTTTTTGTAGGCTATTGTGCGGAACATACACTTGGCCGCAAGATTATGGATGGGTGGAAAGAGGTTCCCATCCTGGGTAAACAATATCCTGTCCGGGCCAGAATACGGGAGATGGATTCCTTTTCCGGCCATGCGGACCATGGAGAACTGCTGGAGTATTTTGACAGGACCGGGGGACCCAAGAGGAATATCATTCTGGTGCATGGGGAGGAGAAGGCTACCCAGGCTCTGGCCGGGGCGCTCCGGGAGCGTCAGGCTAATCCCGTTTCCATCGCGCAGTTGGGAAGCGCCATGGTGCTTTAATGTTCCGGAATATAGAATTTCTGCGGTATCCGCATGCATTCGGGGCTTTCGTTCTCAGGTTTTGTGTTCAACGGCGGATACATCGGCAGCCTTCCAATCAAGTCATGACGTCGGGATGGCTGCGCTGGCCGCTTGACCCGGTGTGTTTACGGGGCTAGCGTGCGGATATGTCTTCATTATTTATTGAATATCCCAAATGCACGACCTGCCAGAAAGCAAAGAAGTGGCTTGATGAGCAGGGAATTTCTTATGAGGATCGCCATATTGTGGAACAGAATCCCACGGCAGAGGAACTGCGGAGCTGGATTGAAGGGAGCGGATTGCCGGCCAAGAAGTTTTTTAATACCAGTGGATTGCTTTACAAGAGCATGAAGTTGAAAGATCAGCTTGCCGACATGAGCCTGGATGAGCAGATAGCCCTGCTGGCTTCCAACGGCATGCTGGTTAAACGCCCCATTTTTATTACCAATGGAAAGATATGCGTCGGCTTCAAGGCTGACGAGTGGAAGGCCGCCCATCGTTCCTGATTCCCGCCATGCCCCAAATTACCCGCACCAAGCTGGGCGCTGCCAATTTCGGTCCCTGGGAGAACATTGTCAGGGTACTGATTCTGGTATGGTTCATGCTGTACACGTTGAATGCCATTCCGGATATTCATCCTCTGGTAGGCCGTATCGCGGCCAAGGTAAATTACTGGATCAGCTATTTCTTCATGTTTGAGTATATCCTGCGGGTGCTGTGCGCCAAACCGCGGAAGGCTTATATTTTCAGCGGCATGGGTATTCTGGATTTTATTGTCTGCGTGCCGTTCCTGGGCATGTTTTTCGGGACAGACTGGCAGATTCTTTATTCCCTGCGGATTGTCCGCATACTGGCTATTTTCAAGTTGGCCCGGTTTCTGTCTCTTATACACATCTCCGAGCCCACGAGACCGTACTAGATCTC
>ERZ1504707.405-NODE-405-length-11620-cov-5.091742_pt1 | contig 11620 bp, 10 predicted proteins | sample MGYA00572391_ERZ1504707 | MGnify/ENA primary metagenome ERZ1504707 (study PRJEB39906, sample SAMEA3182110) | gut metagenome | biome: human; feature: gut; material: Stool; isolation source: human stools | place: Canada | collected 2013-04-23 ...
GGGGGCAGGCGATGTCATGGGTGATGGCGGCGATCTCCAGAGTTTCCTGGGTCTTCCGGTCCAGGCCCTCCAGCTCGCCGATGGTCTTGGCGTAGGTCCACACGCACATAAGATGGTTCATGTCATGCAGGTTCCCGTTGGAGAATGCGATCATTTTTTCCATGATCTGAGAGATATTCATATTCGCCTCCTTAAAGTGTTATGCGTCACAGGTTGAAGCGGCGGCGGGCCTCCTCCCGGAGAGAGGGCACCCGCCGGACGATCCGCAGGGGGATGATAAGGCCCACACAGACCGCCAGCACGATCAGGGACCACCCCGGCTGCCACACGCCCCGGAAATACCGGTCGATGCAGAATTCGATGCCTATGGCCAGCAGACCTCCCGCCCCGATGACCAGGGCGATGGCGGAGAGGGTGGAGCGCCGCCCGCCCCGGAGCAGAAAGCTCAAAAGAAAGACCAGCACCCCAGCCCAGCCGATCATGGGCAGGGCCAGCCCCCGGAACCAGTGGCTGCCGCCCAGGTCGATGGAGATGAGCCAGACATAGATGCCAATGGCCGCCACGTCGGCGGTGAGCCGGAAAAAGACCGGCAGCCGCCGCAGCACCATAGGCAGGGTGAACCAGACCCACAGCATCACCGCCGCGCCGATGACGTACAGGGACCAGGGACGGTCCGTGGGCAGAAACAGGTTCAAAAGCCCGCAGCACAGGGACACGGACACCAGCATGGCCGTCAGCAGAATGGCGGCCTCTCGCCTGGAGGCGGGCTGTACGGCGGCGGAGTTGGCGGGAAAGTAGGGCGGCGCATCCAGTTCCGGATGCCAGGCAGGCGTCCCGCACAGGGGACAGGTCTTAGCGCTGGGGTCCAGCTCCACGCCGCAGTTGACACAGTAAGACATAAAACGCTCCTCTTATCGGTTGCTTTCAATTCGCACCGGGATGCCTGCCCGGACCAGGAAGCGGAAAAAGTCCCGCTCCGTGTCTGATTCAGCCTGGGTCCCGGCAAAGGTGATCTCCATGGTGTCCCCATAGCTGATGGAGGCGCAGTGGCACCGGGGCACCGTGGCCTGGCCCAGCACCACCTCCATGCCCTGAATATGGGGAGCCATCTCCGGCGGCACAGTGAAGGCGCCGGGATTGGTATAGGTGCAGGAGTAGGGCCGTACCCCCAGGAGATAGTAGTTGAGGGCCATCACCGGGTTTTTCAGAAACACCGGCACCGCCCGGAGAAAGAAATTCTTCGTGAAGCGGACGTTGCCGGTAAAGGCGGCCTGCAGCTCCTGGCGGTGGACGTGGAGCTTCATATAGTGCCGCACCTGGGAGACGATTTCCGGAAAAGTGTAATCCCCCAAGGCAGGGTCGATGCTGGGACGGACGGTGGTAATGAAGTTCCGCACCGTTTCCGAGGGGAACCAGCTCCGCAGATTGATGGGCACCGCCAGGGCCACCGGGCGTTCCTTGTGGGGATGCTCCCGGCGCTGCTTTTCCAGCAGCACGTGGATCAGCGCGGCGGAGAGGTACTCTGTGATGGAGGCGTCATAACTCCGTGCGGCCTCCCGGAGCTTCCCCAGAGGCACGAAGCCCATGGTGACATGGAAGGTGTAAAAAGGCTCCGGGGTGCCGGTGTTGGCATAGGCCTTAGGCATCCGCCGCAGACCCAGGGCGTGCCGCCCGGCATAGCGGGCGTAAGCGTCCTCCAGTTCCTCCTTCCGGGGCGGTTCCTCCAGGTCCAACACACCGTTTCCGGCCGGAACGCTTATGCCGGTCTGCCGCAGATACTCCGCCAGCAGCGTCCGGAAAAAAATCAGGGCCCCGGCCCCGTCGGACAGGGCGTGGAACACCTCCAGGGAGATGCGGTTCCGGTAATAGTAAAACCGCACCAGCCAGCCGTTGTCCTCCCGGAAGCGCACCGGCTGGCAGGGATTGGCCACGTCGGCCTTCAAAAAGGGGCCCGGGGCGGTGTTTGGCTCCAGATAGTACCAGAATAAACCCCGCCGGATGCGGACGGCAAAGCTGGGGAACCGGGGCAGCACCCGGTCAATGGCGTTTTGCAGGGCGGCGGGCCGCACCGGCTCTGTCATCAGGGCGGAGAAGCGGTAGATGGCGGAATATTCCTCCCTTTGCAGGGCGGAATAGAGAATGCCGGCATTGTCCAGCCGGTACCACTGACTGTCCGGTTTTGCCATCTGCGTCACCTCCCCGAAAATAGTTACAAATCATTGTAGCACATGGGGAAAGGCGCGGCAAGAGTTGGCCCATTTTCCACTTCCCATTTTCCGTGATTTATGGTATTCTGCAATCAACACGAAAGAGCGGAGGGCCTATGGAAAAGCTGCAATTAGGCAGAAAACGGAAAACGGATGCCGAAAAACCCCGGATGGACCCGCTGATGCGGGCGCTGAAAGCCCTGCACAACGCCGGTTCCCCGGAGGCCATGACCCCGGAGGAGCTGGAGCATCAGCGCCGGAACCAGGAAATTCTGGGCCGCCTTACCGCCCCTATGGCGGGGATGGAGTATGAAGAGCTTTCCATCGGGGCCATGCCTGCTGCCTGGACCCGGCTGAAAGCGCCCCATGGGGACCGCCGGGTGATCCTCTACTGCCACGGCGGCGGCTATACCAGCGGCAACCTGGGTTATTCCCGGGTGCTGTCCTCCAAGCTGGCCCACGTCACCGGCTACGATGTGCTGAGCTTTGAGTACCGGCTGGCCCCGGAGCATCCTTATCCCGCGGCGGTGGAGGATGCCATGCGGGCCTGGGACTATCTGATGTATCAGGGATACGGGGCGGAAAACGTAATGGTGGCGGGAGATTCCGCCGGGGGCAACCTGGCCCTGGTGCTGTGCCGCCGCCTGAAGGCCGCCGGACGGCGGATGCCCCGGGCCCTGCTGCTGATGTCCCCCTGGACGGATATGACCATGTCCGGGGCATCCTACCGGGAGCGGGCGGAGATCGACCCTATGCTGACGCCGGAGTATATCGAGGCCGTCCGGAAGGCCTACGCCGGGAACCGGGATTTCCATGACCCGGACCTGTCGCCCCTGCTGGGGGATCTGGGAAATTTCCCGCCCACGCTGATCCAGGTGGGGGACCACGAGATCCTCTATTCCGACTCCGCTTCCCTGGCTGCCGCTCTGCGGGCGGCCCATGTGCCCTGCCGGCTGGAGGTCAGCGAGGGAATGTGGCACGTATTTCAGATGTTCCCCATCAAAAAAGCTGCGGCAGCCATGGAAAGCGCCGCCCGGTTTCTGCTGGAGCTATAAAAATGAAAAGGCCTGCTCGAAAGAGCGGGCCTTTTGCTTTTGTAGTCAGATGCGTTCCAAGCGGCGGATGGGCCGGATGTATTTGAAAGCAGCGGTTCTTTGACAGACCGGCACGGGCGGCTGAAGGCTGTGAAGCTCAATAGCGGCCGATGGGAGGCGTCACGTAATCCGGCAGGGGGCAGTGGTAGCTGCCGCCGTTTTTCTGCTTTAATTCCTCTCGGGCTTTGGCAATGACCGCCGGCTGGTCCATGGTGCAGATGGCGGCCAGGGTCATGATCTCCGCCGCCCGCAGCATGCCTTTCATGCCGATGTCGGAGCAGGCGAAGGCGGTATTCTGCCAGGAGTGGCCCACGTTGCCAAGGCAGGCAGTTGCCACATGGAACATAACGGTGGGGGTGGCGTAGCCCACGTCGCCCACGTCGGTGGAGCCGGAACTGTAGGCGGTCTCCTTGGGGTTGAAGGGATGGATGATCCGATCCAGGGGCTTTTCCAGAGCGGCGTCCAGCTCCTCCGGTCCAAAGTAGTAGCCCAGCTTTTCCCGGATACCCACCATGGTGGTGCGGGGATAGGTGCGGAGGAACTCCGCCGCCAGCCGGTAGTCCGGCTCAGTCCATTCCGGGGCACCCAGCTCCCGCATGCACTGGTCCACCACGGCTCCCAGCGTGCGGTTGGGAACATAATCGGAGAAGGCCATGGTGATCTCGTACTTCATCTCGGTGCCGGTCATCAGTGCCGCGCCTTTAGCCACGTCCACCACCCGGGTGAACAGCTCCTGGACCTGGCTGACCTTGGGTGCCCGGACCTCGTACTTGATGACGGCGTGGCTCTGGACCACGTTGGGGGCGGTGCCGCCGGGATCGGAATAGGCATAGTGGATGCGGGCGGCATCGATCATGTGCTCCCGCAGGTAGTTGCAGCCCACGTTCATCAGCTCCACGGCGTCCAGAGCGCTGCGGCCCAGATGGGGCTCTCCGCCGGCGTGGGCGGCGACGCCGTCAAAGGTGAAGTTGGCACCCATGATAGCCACGCTGCCCCGGGAGCCCACTTCGTTGACGGTCTCCGGGTGCCAGGTGTAGGCAAAATCCACATTGTCAAAGTACCCGGCCCGGGCAATGAACTGCTTGGAACCGGCGCCTTCCTCGGCGGGACAGCCGAAGAAGATCACGGTGCCGTCTTTCTTCTCCTTGATCAGGTAGTCCTTCAGGGCCACGGCGGCGGCATAGCACCCCGCACCCAGCAGATTGTGGCCGCAGCCGTGACCGGCGCCCCCCTCCCGGACGGGCTCCTGAACCGGGCGGCCCGCCTTCTGGCTCAGGCCGGACAGGGCGTCGTACTCCGCCAGAAAGCCCACCACCGGCTTGCCGCTGCCGCATTGATAGGTGGCGGTAAAGGCGGTGGGAATATCCGCGATGCCCTCCTCAATGGTGAAGCCCTCCTGCTTCAGGGCGGCGATGAGGGCGGCGGCGGACTTGGTTTCCTCGTAGGAAAGCTCGGCGTAGCCCCAGATCTCCCTGGCCAGGGCTACGGTGGTATCCGCCTTGGCGGAAACCAGATCTTTAATGGTCTGGATCATGATATCAGTCTCCTTTACCGAATAAGTCATGGGGAGTGTCAAAGTACCATGCTCAGGAATTTAATGGTGCTGGGCTCGTGGGGGCAGGTGAAGATCTGCTCCGGAGTGCCCTCCTCCTTGATAACGCCGTCACAGATGAAGAGCACCCGGTCGGATATCTCCCGGGCAAAGCCCATCTCGTGGGTGACGATGAGGATGGTCATGCCGCTGCGGGTCAGCTCCCGGATAACGTTCAGCACCTCTTTGACCATTTCCGGGTCCAGGGCGGAGGTGGGCTCGTCAAAAAGCATGACCTCCGGCTTCATGGCCATGGCCCGGACGATGGCCAGCCGCTGCTTCTGGCCGCCGGAGAGCTTCCGGGGATACTCATCGGCCTTGTCCCCCAGACCCACCCGGCGCAGCAGGGCCATGGCCTCCTCTTTCGCCTGATCCTTGGGGACCTTCTTTTCCAGAACCGGGGCCAGGGTCACATTTTCCAGCACCGTCAGGTTGGGGAACACATTGAAATGCTGGAACACCATGCCGATGCTCTGACGGTATTGGGAGATGTTCAGCTTCTTGTCGGTGATGTCCTGGCCCTTGAAGAGGACCTGCCCGCCGTCCGGTGTTTCCAGCAGGTTCAGACAGCGGAGAAACGTGGACTTTCCGCCGCCGGAGGGGCCGATGATGGACACCACCTCGCCCCGGCGGATTCCCGTGGAGATACCCTTCAGCACCTCCAGCTTGCCGAAGCTCTTTTTCAGGTTCCGGGTTTCCAGAATCACGTCAGTCACTGACGGTCAGCCTCCTTTCAATGACCCGCAGAAGCCGGGAGAGAATAAAGTTCAACAGGAAATAAATGATGCCCACGATGGTCAGGGACTGGAGCGCCAGAAAGGTGGCGCTCTGGACGGTCTTGAAGCTGGTCATCAGCTCCCCCACAAAGAACACAGAAGCCAGAGAGGTGCCCTTCACGGTGGAGATAAATTCGTTGCACAGGGCCGGGAGAATGTTCTTCACCGCCTGGGGCAGGATGATGCGGGTCATCACATGGGTCTCGGAAAGGCCGATGCTCCGGGCGGCCTCCCACTGCCCCTTGTCCACCGCGCCGATGCCGGCCCGGATGATCTCGGAGATGAAGGCGGAGGCGTTTACCACCAGAGCCGCCACGATGCACTGGGTATCCGTCAGTTCAAAGGGCACCAGTTTGGGCAGACCGATCCAGAAGAAATACAGCTGGAGAAGGATGGGGGTGCCCCGGAGGATCTCCACATATACGTTGAAGACGGTCCGGAGGATTTTCAGGCGGCTCATCCGCATGAGGGCCACCACCATGCCCAGCAGGGCCCCCAGGAACACGGTGACTGCCGAGATCCAGAGGGTGCCCCACAGGCCTGAGAGGTACACCGGATAATATTTCAACCAAACCTTGATGACCTTTTCCATGGGATTCCGCTCCTAAAACCGATTTTGCCGCTTATTCGATGCCCAGGGCCGCGGCCTGCTCCTCATATTCGCTGTACCAGGCGTCTGTCTGGCCGTTTTCCTTCAATTCAGCGATGCACTGGTTGACCACTTCCGCCAGGGACTCCGTATCGTCCATAGGCATGGCCACGCAGGTGCCGTTCATGTTGGGGTCCACCTCAAAGCGGTAGTCGGGGATGGACATGCCGCCGTTGGCGTCGGCATACAGCTGGGCGGAGGCGGTGGAGCAGATGCACACGTCAGCCTTGCCCTCGGCCACGGCCAGGTAGCCGTCGGTCATGTTGGCCACCAGCTTGAATTCCTTGCAGGCGCCGTTGATGTACTGGTTATACAGGGCCTCCTGAACGGAGCCGCTCTGGGTGATGACCACGGCATCCTTCAAGGAATCCAGGTCATTATATTTGTCAACGTCCTCCGTCCGGACGATGAAGCCATAGCCGGTATTGGAGGAGTAGTACACATCGCTGAGCCGCATGGCCTCCGCCCGGGAAGGGGCATAGGCGATGGCGGAGATGGCGAAATCATATTTGCCGTCCGCCACACCGGCCAGCACGGCGGTGAAATCCAGAGCGGTGATCTTCAGGTCCACGCCGAGCTTGTCGGCGATGTATCTGGCCACCTCAATGTCCATGCCCTGATACTGGTCCTCCCCGCTCTTGTTGGGGTCTACATATTCATAGGGGGCGAAATAGGGCTCGGTACACAGCTCGATATAGCCTTTTTCCTTGATCTGCGCCAGACGGTCCTTGGTCTCCCCGTTCCTGCTGCCGCCGCAGGCGGTGCAGGCCAGTGCCAGAACAGCCGCCAACAAAATTGCCATTGCCTTTTTCATATCCTTGCCCTCGTTTCTGTTGGTTTCGGGACGTTGGTGCCGCCCTTTTGATGGCATTTATCATAACAGGGACGTTTTCATTTGTCAACGCTTTAGCGTGGTAATTCGTTACCAAATTACCAAATAAAATTTCAGCGTTTTTGTGACCTTTATGCAAGGGGCCTTCGGATGCGGAAAGCTATGCACGGCCATGCGGAAAAATCATGAATTTTGACCAGACGCTGCATCACACGCGCAGTATTTTTGAAATAATCCGGAAACAACCGATTTCGGAGCGCACCGAAGGCTATAAAAAATCTTGACATCTTTTTTTCAGTGTGTTAAAGTTGCCCTGTTCTTTTTCAGAACGCCTGTGCATATGCACGTCTTGACCATTCCTCCGACGAGGGATCGAGGCTACACGGACGGCCGGGTCAAATGCCGAAAACCCGTCGAAGAGCCGGGGACCGCACCGCGGGTGCGGGTTGGCAACTTTGTTGCCTTATTGATCGAGCGGAAGAGCTCAAGTTTTTAAGTTGCTTATTACGTTCTGGCGCACACAACTTGTAAACGAATCAATAAGAGTGATAAAATGGACTGCATGCACGGTGCTCCCCGGTCTATGCGGAAAAGGGTAATTCTCTCTGTTTGGATGTTTCAAGCCACAGGCGCAGGTGCGTCTGTGGCTTTTTTTCGTTCTTCCGCCGATCTATGACTACAAAGGAGAGAAAAAACATGAAAAAGAGAATCGTGAGTGCACTGCTGGCAGGATTTCTGCTGGTATCCGCGACTGCCTGCGGCAAGCAGACCGCTGCGGACGCCGCACAGCCCGTGGCTGACCCCACGCAAGCCTACCTCGACACGGTAGACGTGGATTACGCCTATGATCTGGCGCTGAAGCTGGAGGACATCCGCAGCAACGAAACCCTTGGCTACCGGACAGCAGGCTCCGACGCGGAGCTTGCCACCGGCGATATGCTCAAGGCGGAAATGGAGCGCATCGGACTGCAAAACGTCACGAAGGATGCGTTCACGCTGGATACGTAGGATTCGCTGTTTGGCTTGAGCCGACGGTGTATCCCTTCTTGGGTTTCCCGCGCACACCCTTCACCCGCAAGGGGTATGCGGCATCCGTAAAGCGGCGGAGCCGCTAACGGCTGCCCTACCTTACCGTTGCGGAGAATCTACCTCTTTATCGACAGCCTCCCCTCTCAGCGTGTCGAAAAAGTCTTTTCTCCCCGCCGTGCCGCATAAAAAACGGCCAGCAGCGCTTTGGCTGCTGGCCGTAATTCATATTCTTTCGCCGTCTTTTTGGCGGGGAGCGGGTCCATTTGGAAAGGGTCCCTCCCCCCTGCTGTTTGCCCTGTGTTACGCGTTGCCGGCCAGATAATCCACGGCAAACTGCGCCATCAGCGCAGTCCCCTTGGGAAGCAGAGACTCGTTGACCGTAAACTTTTCGTGGTGGTTGTTGTAGATCATGCCGTTGGCCTCGTCCCGGCAGCCGATGAAGCCGAACACGGCGGGAATTTCCGCAGCGTAGTTGGCGAAGTCCTCGCTGCCCATCATGGCGGGCATATGGCAGAGCGTCTCCTCGCCGAAGAGCTTGACCACGGCCTTCTGGGCGATCTCTGTGAGGTCATCGTCATCGTTGATCACGGGATGCACCACATGGGCATACTTGAGCACAGCCTTCATGCCCAGGCCCTCCGCCGTGTTCTCTACGATCTGCCGCATGGCCTCCTCGTGCTTATCCAGGAAGTAGGCACGAGTGACGCCCTCCATGGTGACATGATTGGCGATCGCGTTGTAGCGATTGCCGCCGGAGATGGTTCCGATGGTGAGCACCACGGGGTCCAGGGGGTTGCTCATGCGGGAGACATACTGCTGGAGGTTATTGATGATCGCCGCAGCGCCGGTGATGGCATCTGCGCCCAGATGGGGCGTGGCCGCATGGGAGGAGGTACCAATCACATCCACCGTGAAGCGGCCGGAGTAGGCCATGCGGGGACCGGCGGTAACGTCGATATAGGGAATATCCAGCGTGCCCCAGACATGCTGGCCGAAGATGGCGTCCACACCGTCCAGCGCGCCCTCTGCGATCATAGCCTTAGAGCCGATGACGTGCTCCTCCGCCGGCTGGAAGATGAGCCGCACATCGCCCTGCAGCTCCTCCCGGTGCTCCTGAAGGAGCTTGGCGGCGCCCAGCAGCATGGCAATGTGGGTATCGTGGCCGCAGGCGTGCATTTTCCCAGGCTCGCAGGAGGCGAAGGGCAGTCCCGTCTCCTCCTGGAAGGGCAGCGCGTCCGTGTCTGCCCGCAGGCCCACGGTCTTGCCGGGCTTGCCGCCGTGGATGGTGGCGACCAGACCGTAGCAGTTGACCATATCCCGGATATCGGTGATGCCCAGTGCCTCCAGATCCCGGTGGATGGCGTCCCGGGTGTTCTTCTCCTCCCCGGTCAGCTCCGGATGCTGATGGTAGTAATGCCGACGCTCCACCACATAAGGGGCAGCGTCCTGTGCCAATGCCTTGATGTCCATTGTCCGCTCCTTCCTCAGCTGAATTACTGCTGTGCGGTCTCAGCGAGGTAGTCAGCGGCAAACTGTGCGGCCACTGCGGCGCCGCGGTGGAGGATCGTCTCGTCCACGTCATACTTCTCGTGATGGTTGCCGTACATATGATCCCAGTCCTTATTGTGGCTGGCCACAAAGCCGTAGATATAGGGGATGCCGTCCTTGCCGAACCAGGAGAAGTCCTCGCTGCCCATCAGAGGTGCGGGGGTAATGAGGGATTCCTTACCGTAAAGCTTGGTAACGGCGGTCTGGGCGATGCGGTTGAGCTGCTCATCGCCGTTGATGACAGGCTCCGTCATGTACTGATAGCTCAGGGTCGCCTTGGCGCCGAAGGCTGCAGCGGTACACTCGGCCACCTTACGCAGCGCGTCCTCCACCTGCGTGCCGGTGAGGAAGGTACGCACGGTGCCCTCCAGCGTGGCGTGGCCGGCCAGCACGTTCCAGCGGTTGCCGGCGGTGACCTTGCCCACGGTGATGACCAGCGGGTTGAGAGGATCGTTCATCCGGGAGACCAGCTGCTGGATGGACTGGAGAATGGAGCTTGCCACCATCACGGCGTCCACACCCTCGTGAGGGGCGGAAGCGTGGGCGGACTTGCCCTCCACCTCAATGGTGAAGCCGTGGCAGCAGGCCATGAGGTTGCCGGCGGGGAAAGCGATACCCGGGGCGTCATAGGTACCCCAGACATGCACGCCGTAAATGGCGTTCACACCGTCCAGCGCGTGTTCCTCCATCATCCGCAGAGCGCCCACGGCGGTCTCCTCCGCAGGCTGGAACACCAGGCGCACATCGCCGGAAAGCTCGTCCTTCACCTCGTTGAGGATCTTGGCGGCGCCCAGCAACATGGCCATGTGGTTGTCATGGCCGCAGGCATGCATCTTGCCCTCGTTGTGGGAGGCGAAGGGCAGGCCGGTCTCCTCCTTGACGGGCAGTGCGTCGATGTCGGCGCGCAGCGCCACGGTCTTGCCGGGCTTGCCGCCGTGAATGGTGGCGGTCAGGCCGTAGCAGGTCTCCATCTCGTGAATGTCGGTGATGCCCAGTGCCTCCAGATCCTCCTTCAGATGGGCGCGGGTGTTCTTCTCCTCGCCGGAGAGCTCCGGGCAGGTGTGATAATACCGGCGGCGATCGATGATGTAATCATTGTACTGTTCCGCAAGAGATTTGATATCCATAATATACACGATCCTTTCTGTATACAATCTGATAGCTTTATTGTAGCGGTTTTTTCTGAATGTGCAAGACTGATTTTATGAACAAAGCTGTCCGGCGGAAAGAGCCGGACAGCTTTGCGGATGACTGGATCAGAACATTTCGGCAAAGATGCCGGCGATTACCACGGAGGTGATGGTCACAGTGGTGAAGCCACCCACGATCATGGGCGGGAACATCTTGCTCATCAGGAATTCCTTCTCCTCCGGGGTCTGCGCCAGAGCGGTGCAGGTGGCCTCGGTGATGATGGCATTGGGCGGGAAACCGTAAAGTGCGGTCAATGCCGTGGCGGTGGCCATCAGGAAGGAGACCTTCAGGATCTTGGACGCGATGAAGCACAGAATGACCATACCGATAACGCCCACCACGATCAGGAGGATCATGGGGCCGATGATGCTGCTGAGCATCTCGGGGGTGCAGTCCTTCAGACCGTCGAACACATACATCATCAGAGCGAACATGATGATGCCATAGGAGTTGGCCTTATTGATGGCGTTTTCATCCAGGAAGCCGATGCTGGTGAAGATGACGCCCAGAATCAGAGCATACACGGCGCCGCTGATCTTCATGTTGATGACGGGGATCACGATAGAGCCCAGCTGGGTTGCGAGCCAAGCCACGATACCCAGCTTCAGCAGGATGACCACAGGGCCGTTCCAGTTGGCGGGCAGAGGAGGAATCAGCTTCTTGTGCTCCTCAGCAGTGCCGTTGTTGAGCTTGCCGTTGACGG
>ERZ1504707.448-NODE-448-length-11011-cov-2.614093_pt1 | contig 11011 bp, 8 predicted proteins | sample MGYA00572391_ERZ1504707 | MGnify/ENA primary metagenome ERZ1504707 (study PRJEB39906, sample SAMEA3182110) | gut metagenome | biome: human; feature: gut; material: Stool; isolation source: human stools | place: Canada | collected 2013-04-23 ...
GTCGAGGATATCTATAATTCAGTCAAGGCAAAGGCTATCCTGATCCCTCAGTGCAGATATATCGCCGAGAGCCGCCACTATGCGAATTACCGCCTCATCTGTGACTGCTACGGCGCGGAGAACACCTTCTTCGCCGGCGACTGCACCCGCATATGCTTCACCGACGGCCAAACCTCCCGCATCGAATATTACCCCACCGTCGGCGGCAAATACGACGGCTCGGAGTATTGATCCGATATACTAAACCCGCCCCTTCGCCATGTAAATCACAGCAAAGGAGCGGGTCGTTTTATATTGTTTTTATCGAGTTAACAATACCACCGTCTCGACATGGCCTGTGCGGGGGAACATATCGACGGGGGTAGCTTTCACGGCGGAATAGCCGAGGGAGGCGAAGGCGCCGCAGTCACGGGCGAGGGTAGCGGGGTCGCAGGAGACATAGACTATGCGCTCGGGCTGCATTGCTGCGGCGGTCTCGAGCATATCGGGCGAGCAGCCCTTTCTCGGCGGGTCGAGCACTATCACATCGGGTCTCACGCCCTTTGACTTTATTATCTGAGCCGCCGCGGCAGCGTCGCCGCAGATGAATTCCGCATTCTCTATGCCGTTCAGGCGGGCGTTCGCTTTGGCGTCCTCTATCGCCTCCGGCACTATTTCGACGCCTATCAGCTTCTTTGCCTTTGACGCCATGGAAAGCCCTATCGTGCCCGCCCCGCAATAGAGGTCGAGCACCGTTTCGTTCCCCCTCAGCGAGGCGTACTCCGCCGCCTTGTTATACAGCCGCTCCGCCTGGGTGCGATTGACCTGATAAAACGACAGCGGGGATATCCTGAATCTCAACGAGCAGAGGATATCCGTGATGCAGTCGCTGCCCCAAAGGGTGCGGCATTCGCCGCCGAGAATGACGTTTGTATCCTTAGTGTTGCTGTTTATGATTATGCTTTTTATGTTTTGATTTCGGCTTGTCAGCATTTGGACGAGCTTGTCCTGGGCAGGCTCCTGCCGTTTATCACGGCGCACGCCATTATCTCGCCGCTCTTCTCCCCTTTGCGGAGATAGATATGCCGCAGCAGGCCCTTATGGGCCGTCTCGTCGTAGACGGGCACGTTGAACTGCTTTATATAATCGGTGAATACGCCGAGGATATCCGCAAATTCCGTCGGCTGAAGCAGGCAGTCCGGGCAATGCACCACTCTGTGGCTGTGCGGCGAGAAAAAGCCTATCTTCAATTCGCCGTCCTGCATTGAAACGGGGTACTGCGCCTTGTTGCGGTAGCGTTTGTCGCTCTCGGCGGCGATTATCGGCTCGAATTCCGGCTCGACGCCGCCTATACGGCGGAAGCACTCCGCAACATGCTCCGCCTTTATCTTTGCCTCGGCGGCGTAATCCATGTGCGAGAACGCACAGCCTCCGCATCGCAGATACACGGGGCACTCCGGCTCGATCCTGTCGGGCGACGGCTTATCCACGCTCTCCACCTTGGCGAAAGCGTAGGTCTTTTTTACCTTTAGGATATGCGCCGTTATTTCGTCGCCGGGCGCGGTGGCGGGCACAAATATCGCCATGCCCTCATATCTGCCGACTCCGCTGCCGTTCGCCGAGCAGCTGTCTATGCGGAGCTTCACACGGTCGTTTTTCTTAATACTCATTCGATCAACCCACAAATCTCACATAACGCGAGGTAATATATATCATAATGCCGATAGCGATAAGCATCGGTATATTCAGCACGAACGCGCCGTATCTCTGCCGCCTTGAGAGGGTGGTCGCGGGCGGCGTGAGCTTCCTCGGCGCCTTGACCATCACAAAGATGACCGAGCCTATTATGCTCACGGCGTAGAGCGCTATCAGCACTATGTTATATGCCTTGCCGAGCAGCGCCGTGTCGGTGATATCCCTCGTCATGAATTCAATCAGCACGGAATAGGCATTATTGCAGAAGTGGATGAGCACGCCCGTCCAGAGGCTGCCCGTGATGCAGACGGCATAGCCGATGCCGATACCCGCTATGAACGCGAACGGTGCCTGAATGAGATTGCCGTGGAGCACCGCAAAGAGCACGGCGGACGCAACTATCGCAAAGCGGTCGCCGTAGCGGCGGAGCGGCTGCATTATAACGCCCCTTATCGCCAGCTCCTCGGTCAGAGGAGGCACGACGGCAACCATGATGAAGTAGACTATCCTGCCGAAGACATCGTCCGTCACCTCGTAGTCGGGCGAGGAGAGCTTAAAGCCGATGCCGTCCATGGCCGAAACAAAGATGCTCGAAACATAATTGCCCGCGAGGCAGACAAAAAAGCCGAAGAATACGGCAAAGACCATCAGCTTGACGCTCACGGGTCTGTCGAAGGCAAAGACATTCACATTAGTCCTGCGGCGCAGATAAAAACCGCCTATCGCGAAGGGCAGCATCAGCCCGAACACCGAGAGAAGTATAGTGACCGCGTCCTGAAAAACGGGGCTGGAATTGTATATGCTGCTCAGCGGCTCAAACACCAGCGGCAGGGTCAGCAGATTCTGCAAAACGACATATGCGATAACACACAGACCCGCCACTCTTCCTATGACCTTTATCTGCTTCCTGTCACGCTCGTCGCGCAGGTATCTTTCGGGGGAAAAATAGTATTGCTCGTTCAATTTATATCACCTTTCCGGAATTAAACTGCTACTTTTACTTATTTTAACTCAAAAGGCGGCTTCATACAAGTATTTTTAATTAACCAAATGTAAAAATTCTGTTGTAATATTGACTTTTTTGGTGTAAACTTATAAGGTAAGTAATTTGGCTTACAGTTTCTTTACGGAGGATAGTATGAATAAAAACATCACAAAGAAGGCGCTCGAGGAGCTTATCCGAGCCAAGCTCTCGCATCTTTTCGGCGTTGAGCCGGAGGACGCAACCAACGACCAGTTCTACCGTGTGCTCTCGATAATCTCGAGAGATATGGTCAGGGACATCCGCAGGGATTTCAACGCGGAGTCGAAGGAGGCGGGGCAGAAGAAGGTTTATTACCTCTGCATGGAGTTCCTCATGGGCAGAAGCCTCAAAAACACTCTCTACAATCTCAACATGACCGAGACCGCAAGGAAGGTCCTTGACGGCTTCGGCGTGAAGCTCGACAAGCTCTATGACTGCGAGCCGGATGCGGGTCTCGGCAACGGCGGTCTGGGCAGGCTTGCCGCCTGCTACCTTGACGCCCTGGCAAATCAGGGCTACAGAGGCATGGGCTACTCGATACTCTATGAATACGGCATTTTCAAGCAGAAGATAATCGACGGCTGGCAGACGGAGATGCCCGATTTCTGGCTCCCCGGCGGCGAAGTATGGCTCGTGCCCAGAGAGGATAAGACCGTTGAGGTCAAGTTCGAGGGCAAGGTCGAGGACAGCTGGGATAACGACTTCCACCAGGTCGAGCTTGTCGGCTGCAAGACCGTCAAGGCAGTCCCCTATGATATGATGGTGCCCGGCAAGGACGGCAGAGGCGTTGCAGTGCTGCGTCTGTGGTCGGCGAAGGTCGACGGCATCGACATGGCAATGTTCAACCAGGGCGATTACATGAGAGCCATGGAGGAGAAGGCTATGGCGGAGGTCATCAGCAAGGTGCTCTACCCCGCCGACAATCACCCCGAGGGCAAGAGCCTCAGGCTGCGCCAGCAGTATTTCCTCGTCTCCGCCTCGATACAGGATATCGTCGCAAGGCACCTCAGGGATTACACCACCCTTGAGAATTTCGCCGAGAAGAACGCTATCCACATCAACGATACTCACCCCACCCTTGCGATACCCGAGCTGATGAGGATTTTGCTCGACGAATGCGGCTACGGCTGGGACGACGCCTACTCGGTGGTCGAGCAGGTCTGCGCCTACACCAATCACACCGTCATGGCAGAGGCTCTCGAATGCTGGAGCGAGGAGCTCTTCAGCCGCCTGCTGCCGAGAATATATCAGATAGTCAAAGAGATAGACAAGCGCTTCAGAAGCAAGATCTGGGAGCTGACCGGCGACTCCGCCAAGGTCGAGCGCATGGCGATAATCTCAAACGGCGTCGTCAGGATGGCCAACCTCTGCGTGGCGGTCTGCCACAAGGTCAACGGCGTATCTGCCCTCCACAGCGAGATACTCAAGAACAGCGTATTCAAGGATTTCTATACCCTTGAGCCGGATAAATTCACCAACGTCACCAACGGCATTGCTCACCGCCGCTGGCTCTGCCAGGCGAACCCCCGCCTGTCGTCATATATCACCTCGCTTATCGGCGACGGCTTCGTTTACGACGGCGACGAGCTGCTCAAGCTCAGAAAGTACAAGGACGACGCAGCCGTTCTCTCAGACCTGCGTAAGATAAAGACCGCCAACAAGGAGGATTTCGCCGCCCTCGCCAAGAGCAGGACGGGCATAACGCTCGACCCGACCTCGATATTCGACGTCCAGGTAAAGAGGCTGCACGAGTATAAGCGCCAGCATCTCAACGCCTTCAACATCCTTGCAAAATATCTTGAGATAAAGGCGAATCCTAACGGCAATTACACCCCGCACACCTATATCTTCGGCGCAAAGGCTGCCTCCGGCTATTTTATGGCAAAAAAGATAATCGAATTCATCTGTGCCCTTTCAAAGCTCATTGACAATGACCCCGACGTAAAGGATCTGATGAAGGTCGTTTACATGGAGGATTATAACGTCACCATGGCGGAGGCTCTCATGCCCGCCGCCGATATCAGCGAGCAGATATCCCTTGCGGGCACCGAGGCAAGCGGCACGGGCAACATGAAGCTCATGCTCAACGGCGCAATAACCCTCGGCACGATGGACGGCGCAAACGTCGAGATACACGACGCCGTGGGCAAGGATAATATCCTCATCTTTGGTATGACGACCCCCGAAGTCAACGACCTCAAGCGCAGCGGCTATGTCCCGCAGAATTACTACAACAACAACGCCGAGATACACGAGATAATCGAATTCATCAACAAGGGCATCGGCGGCAAGACCTTCGGCGAGATAGGCGGCACGATAGTCTATCACGACCCCTATATGGTGCTTGCGGACTTTGCGGATTACCGCAGGATGCAGAAGCGCGCCGAGGAGATATGGCACGACACCGCAAGGTGGGATAAGATGTCGCTGATGAATATCTCGGGTGCGGGCCGCTTTGCCGCTGACAGAGCGATAAACGAATACGCCGAGAATATCTGGCACGCAGATAAGCTCATCTTCCCCACAAAATGAATGACAGAGAGCTGATGCTCCTCGCTATCGGGCAGGCTCGGCTTGCGGCAGCCGAGCTTGAAGTCCCGGTGGGGGCTGTGATATCAAGGAACGGAGAAGTCGTCTCCGTCGGCCGCAACAGGCGCGAAACGGGCAAAAACGCCCTTGCCCACGCCGAGATAGAGGCTATCGGCCTCGCGTGCAAGGCGCTCGGCGGCTGGCGGCTCTGGGAGTGCGAACTGTTCGTGACGCTCGAACCGTGCCCGATGTGCGCCGGGGCGATAATCAATTCAAGGCTGCGCCGAGTGGTCTACGGCGCCTCCGACCCCAAGGCGGGCTCCTGCGGGTCGGTGACAAACCTTTTTGAATTGCCCTATAACCACAAGCCCGAGCTTGTGTCGGGCTTCATGGCGGAGGAATGCTCCGCGCTGCTGACCGATTTCTTTGCAGAGCTGAGAAAAAAGAAAAAAGTTTGATCTCAAGAGGTACATATGAGCATAGACAAAGTGTTTTTTATATTTGAGATAATAGGAACCGTCGCATTTGAGATAACGGGAGTTATCACGGCTATCGAGAAAAAACTCGATATCTTCGGCGCGGTGGTGCTCGGCACGGTGACGGCAGTCGGCGGCGGAATGGTCAGGGATATCCTGCTCGGCTATCTCCCGCCCGCGGCGTTCAGGCATCCGGTCTACACCGTGACAGCCATAGCCACCTCGCTTGCGGTATTCATTATAGCTTATTTCTTCGGCAAGCGGATAAAGCTGCACTTTAACGTCTATTCTCAGATAATCAACGTCTTTGACGCGATAGGTCTCGCCGTATTCACCGTGGCGGGCATCAACAGCGCGGCCGCCTGCGGCGTCGGCGGCGGAGTGATGCGTGACATGATGGCGGGCGGCGTGCCCACCATTCTCCGCAAAAAGGTCTATGCGCTCGCGGCGGGCATCGGCGCGCTTATATATCAGCTCCTCGTCGAGCACAACACCTGCCCGCAGGGGCTTGCGATCCTCGCAGGCGCAGGGTCGATAATCGTTATCCGCCTCTCTGCGACGGTATTCAAATGGAACCTGCCGACCCTCAAGGATCTGGACTGAGTTCAATAAAAAATCAAGCATCCGTATGACTTTGAGCCATGCGGATGCTTTTTTCATTTATCGTTTGTTATATCGCCGTTGCCCTGGACGGGTATCGCTTCGCCGAGATAGGTCGGCTTTGGCTTAAATATCGACCATACAAAGTCCTTGTCGCGGGCAAGGATCTCACGGATATCGCGGTAGGTCTGCCCCGCATAGGTGCGCGGCATCGAAACAACGCCGTAAGCATCAAGTCCGAGCGCGCGGGCGTCATAGACAGCGCGGTAGAGGTGGTATTCCTGTGTGACGATGAGGATCTTCTTCGCCTTGAAGATATCTCTCGCGCGGTACATGCTCTCATAGGTCGAGAAGCCCGCATGATCCATGAATACATCCTCGGAGGGCACTCCCCGCTCGACGGCGAAGCTCTTCATCACGTTCACCTCGTCGTAGCCCTTCCTGCCGTGGTCGCCGCTCATGAGCAGCTTGCCGCTCGCACCGTTTTTATAAAGCTCCACACCCCGCAGGAGCCTGTCCTCGAGCATATGGCTCGGGTTATCGTCATAGACTCCGCAGCCGAGCACGAGTATGCAGTCATAGCCCTCGCCCGCATTTGACGGGTCATGGATATATTCCTTTGCGCTCGCTTTGACATAGGCGTTCGCCCCGAAAACCGCGGCGGCGCCGAGCACCGCGAGAATGAGCAGCACGGTTATTATTATCTTTATCGCTTTTTTCATCTCGTTCCCTCTCAGAATAATCCTTTAATGTAATTAAAAAGTATCATCAGATAATGATAGGCTATCGGCATGAATACGGCAGGCAGCATATTGAGAGTCTTGAATTTATCGCGCAATATGCAGTTCAGCCCTATCGCCATGATTATTGCGTAGCCGATATAGCATATCTGCCCGAGCACCTCGCCTTGCAGCAGCCCGCTGAGCGAGCCCGCAAGCAGCGTGATGCCGCCCTGATAGATGAGCAGCGGTATGAACGAAAATATCACGCCGAAGCCGAGCGTCGCGCCGAAAATTATTGCGGCGACAAAGTCTATTGTGCTCTTGACAAAGAGCACGGAGCTGTCGCCCGTCAGGCCGTCGTTTATCGAGCCGATTATCGCCATTGCACCGATGCAAAAGAGCAGGGTGCCGTTGACAAAGCCCGCAGCGAAGCCGCCTTTTTTGAATTTTTTCTCGACCCCGTCGCAAAGATTTCTGAATCTATCCTCAAGCCGCAGCATTTCGCCGATAAGCGTACCGATCACAAGGAACACCACGAGCAGCAGCTCGCCGCTGCTCACGAGCTTGCCGTCCTCCTCTGCGAACATATTCGCCACTATGCCGTTTATGCCTATGACAAATACCGCGAGACCGAGCACACGGTTGATGCTCTCGGCATGATCCTCTTTTATTCCTTTTTTAAACAGCAACCCTATGGCTCCGCCCGCTGCCACGGCGGCACAGTTAACAAGCGTTCCCGTCATTGAATTTTTCTTCCTTCCTGACCTCGAAGCCCTCGCAGGGCAGCTCGACGAGCACCTCCCCGCAGGGTCTGTCGCCCGTCAAGACGATATCTATTACACTTCCCGTTACTTTCATTGAGAAGCCCATGCGCCCGCCTCCGTTTATCGGGTAGCGGCGCACCTCTATCTCATTCCCGTCGGCGAGCCACTCCCTCGGCACTCCCCTGCCGAGGAGCACTTCGCCGCTCACGCGCTGGCAGATGAGGCTGTCGAGCAGCGCCTTTGTGGCGGTGGACTGACCCCATATGTGCTGGCAGGAGCCTCCGCCGCCCGCTGCGTGCGGGATATCCCAAGGCGATCTTTCGCTCGGGTAATCGACCCCCTCCCACCAGGAGAACGGGCCGCTCATTGCGTGCTCGATCATAAATTGATATGCTTTTATCGCGCAGTCACGGTATTTATCGCCCCTAAGCGCCGTGCTGCCGTAGCCCGCGTTATAGGCGGAGCAATAGTAGCCGTGCGGATATCCGCCGAAGTTATATATCGTGTCGGTGATATCCTTTCTGCGCTCAAAGCCGTGCTCATAGGTCTTGTCGATGAGCTGAGCCATTATGCCGCTCTGATCGGCGCAGAAGAGATAGCCGTCCCAGCCCCAGCGGCCGAAAAGCAGCATGGACGCCCAGTTTGCGTCATGCGGGTCGCTGCGCTTGCCCTCCTCATTGCTCTCGTCCATGGCAATGGGCAGATAATCGAGCTTTTTCTCCTTTATCGTCCTGCCGACAAAGGAATTTGCGCTTTCGAGCAGCTTTGAATATGTCTCCGCCGCCCAATTTGCCTCCTCGTTTTCGCCGAGAGAGTTGCATATGTATTCGTAACAGCAAAGACCCATCAGAGCCGACCAATTGTCGCTAGTCCAGCTGCCGAGCGACTCAATTGCGTTGGTTTTCTTCATGATACCGCTTGCGGGGTCGATATCCTTGCCGATGCGGCGGGCATTCTCCTTTATCATGGCGAATTTCTCACGCGCGAAGCTCTTATCGCCCGTCTTAAAGAGCCAGACGGCGAACACCCAGCTGTATTTCCACCGAGCGTCGGGGTACTGCGGGTTTTTCATTATGAATTCGGCGTATTCCCTTATCCTCGAGAAATCGCCCATAGTCATTAATGTGACAAGAATTCCGATAACATCGTGGTCAAACACTCTATCGTAGCCGTTCTCGCCGACGTGCAGCTCGTCGCCGTCCTTGACTATCATGGTATAGATGTAGCCCGCCTTGTAGGCGTTTATCAGCCGCTCGTCGGGCAGCTTCGCTATCTCGCACAGCGGCTCAAGGCGCTTGACCCAATAGCTTTTCATGCTCTCGTAATGCTCGTCAAAGGAGCCGAGCGCGGCTATCCTCTCCCTTGACGGGTAGGGGTATTTGCCGCCGAAGCGGTCGGCCCCCACGGCGTAATCGGCGGTGACCGTTTCGCCCGGGCACACGCTTTCGGCGTGACTGTTCAGCGGCACGAGCAGCGGTGAGACCTTGGGGAAATCGAGCGCCGACGCCGAGTTATTTCTGACCGTCAGGCGTGAATAGACTATCTCGAAATCCTTGCCGTCAACGCTGACCTTATCGGCGAAATTCTCGACCTTATAATCGTTGCCGTCCTTTGAAAATTCGCTGACGAAGCAGGGCAGCCAGCCCTCTTTGTTATACCATTTTATCTTGGAGGTGATATCCGTCACACCGAAGGTGACGAAGCGGTCGCCTCTGTCCCTCAGGCGATAGCAGCCGTCGATATAAGCTATCGGGGCGTCCTTGTCGCCCTCGCAGCCGAACGAAGCCACAAGCTCCGGGAACTGCTTGCAGGTATAGCCCCGCTTGCCGACCAGACCTCTTTTGAATGAAACACCCATGCGGTTGACAAGGGAGAAATATTTGGCAGCCACGCTCGTGAAAAGCGTTAGCTTCTCTTTCGGCACGGTGAGCACCTCCGTATTTGAAATTTAAGAAAAAGGAGCCGCGACCGCAGCTCCTTTTATATTAAAGATTAATATCCCCAAAGGAAACCAAGGCAGATATACATGATTATGAATTGAAAGAATGAATACGAAACGCTGACGTTGAACGAAGCGGTGCAGCCCTCGTATTCGACGGTTATCGTCTTGCTGCCCGTTGAGTCAAAATATGTGGGTGATGTGATTTTATAGCCCGAGCTGACGGTCCTGCTGCCGTTTTCGTCAAAGACGGTGAGGGTCAGGCCGGCTGTGTTGAGCGTCTCCTTGTAGTGATAGCTCGTCTTTGCGGGCAGGGTCGCTATGGCGATGCTCTTGACAGGCTTATCCGCGCTCTCGGTGACGGTTATATCAAACGAAGCGGTCTTGCCCGAGTAGCTGACGGTCACTTTCTGAGTGCCGAGGGTCAACGCCGTGGCGGGGCTGATGCTGAAGCCGCCGGTGATGATGCCCGTGGTGCCGTCGCTGTAGTGGGCGGTCAGGGTCAGGCCGTAGTCAGAAATTTTCTCACCCTTGATATAGCTTGTCTTCTGGGGCAGAGTTCTTATCGTCACGGAGGTAAGCTCCTTGACTGAGCCGCCGCCCTTAACAATATAATCTATGTTGTTATTCTTTGCGTATGTGTGCGCCGCCGAGCCCTCGGTAACAGTCAGCACGAGCTGAGCGCAGCCGCCGAATATGCCGTTGCCAAGCGTCTTGACGCTCTCGGGTATCTCAAGGGCATGGAGCGCCGAGCAGCCACTGAATGCGCCGAATCTTATCTCGGTGACGGTCGAGGGAATGCTGACGCCCGTGAGGGAGGAGCAATTCTGGAACGCCTTTGCGTCAATCACGCTGACGCCGTCGGAAATGACGACGTTGACGAGGCCCGAGTTGTCAAATGCGCCCTCATATGAGGTGAGGCCTGTGGGCAGAGTAACCTCCGTAAGCATGGGGCAGTCGGCGAATGCCAGCGAGCCGATAGTTTTAAGCCCCGAGGGCAGGTTAACGCTGCCGAGCTTTGAGCACATATAGAAGCCGTAAGGCCCGATCGCCGTGAGCGACGAGGGCAGAGAAACAGCGGTCAGCTTAGTGTTTGCGCCGAAAGCAAAATTGCCTACGGTCGTTGTACCAGCGGGCACGGCATAGGTCGTTTCGCTGCTGCCGTTGGGATACTGCACAAGGGTCTTGCCGTCCGCGGTGTAGAGCACGCCGCCGACAGCTTTATATGCGGTGTTGCCGCTTGCGACGGAGAATTTCTCAATGCCCGAGCAACTCATAAACGC
>ERZ1504707.455-NODE-455-length-10899-cov-4.203799_pt1 | contig 10899 bp, 7 predicted proteins | sample MGYA00572391_ERZ1504707 | MGnify/ENA primary metagenome ERZ1504707 (study PRJEB39906, sample SAMEA3182110) | gut metagenome | biome: human; feature: gut; material: Stool; isolation source: human stools | place: Canada | collected 2013-04-23 ...
GACCTGTTCAGTATACAATGCGTGTCCCACTTTGTCAACACGTTTTTTGATATTTTTGTAAAAATTTTGTATGCAATTAGAACAATAATAGCAAAAAGCAGGAAATTACAGGGCTTTCTTTACACTGATAGCCTTCATGGGGCACATTTCCTGACAACAGAAGCAGGAGATGCAGCCTTTTCTCTTGAATTTCGCCTTGCGATTTTCGATTCTGATGACATGTGCCGGACAGCTTTCCGCACATTTTCCGCATCCCACGCATTTCTCCGGGGTCAGCTGCGGATAGGATTTCAACAGTCGGGAAGCCACGAACATGAAAGGCTTGCGTAAAAATTTCGGCACACCGTTGGTAAAATCTAATTTTATGGTATCCGGCTTCTGAAAAGGAGATAAGCCTTCCGGAACCGGATCTCCCACAAGCGCCAACTCCTTAGGGCGAGCCAGACCTTTTTCCAGTGCCTGACGCAGCATGACGATCTCTGTAGGTTCTAATCCCATAAGTTTTGCGGCGAAGCAGTCCTGGGTATAGAAATCTTTTGCCGCCAGCAGCATATGCAAAGGATGCGAAGTGCCGCCGGTGGGACCGTTACCCTCCATGGCATCAATGGCGTCAATGACGGTGAGATTGGGAGCTACGGTCTGAGCCAGTTCTAAGAGCATGTTGGAGAAATCTTCGATCTCCGGCCAGCGGTAGTGCATCTGGGGCTTTTCCAGACCGGGGATGGTGCCGAAGAGATTCTTGATGCCGCCGGAATAGCCGGTCATGGCATGGGTCTTCAGTTTACAGATATTAATGATATAATCGGCTTCCACGATAGGAGTGATCAGGTGGAAACTGTGATTTTTAAATCCTGCCGGACAATTTACGGTCTGTGCGGAAAAGTCCATGTTGAGTTCAGCACCTTCGCCCAGAGTATCCATGCCGCATACGTGATATACGTGTTTCATGGCTTCGGCATTGTAGAGACCGCCGGAACTTTCCGCAATGGTGATGTGCTGCATGCCCTGCTCTCGCAGCCACCTGATCACAGCTTTTATGACCAGAGGGTGGGTCGTGGCGGGAAAATCCGGGGATTTCGCCATGACGAGATTCGGCTTGATGACGATCTTCATCTCCGGGCGCAAGTCTGCGGCGATGTTCAAAGCCTCCATACTTTTGCAGATGGCGGGATAGATCAGTTCTTCGTTATATTCCGGTACGATGTGTAATGTCTGTATCATAATGACCTCTAAAGTGGTTTATTTTCTATATAGTACATGAATTTACTTGTTTTTTCAATGCTTCCGTGCTATACTACGAAATGTTGTTGAGATTTGATGGAAGAAATCAGAAGCGCATCGCAATGATTTCTTTTTTTGTGCTAAAAAGGAGTATTTTGTGAGTTATTTTTTGGAAAATGAAGAAGTGGAAAAAGTAGAAGAGGTAAAGGAGCAGGACGGTATCGCATCGATCGAGCCGTTGTTGGATAACCGTATCGTCCGTGCGATTCGTGAGATGGGTTTTGAGAAGCTGTCTCCGATCCAGGAGCAGGCGATTCCCTATTTATTACAGGGTGAGGACATTATCGGACAGGCACAGACCGGAACGGGCAAGACTGCTGCATTCGGCATTCCGGCGATCCAGCACATCAATCCGGATGTGAAAAAGTTACAGACCATTATCTTGTGCCCCACCAGAGAACTGGCGATCCAGGCAGCGGAAGAACTGCGGAAGATCGCAAAATACATGCACGGCATTAAGGTGCTGCCGGTCTACGGCGGACAGGATATCAGCCGTCAGATCGCGGGACTGCGGGGCGTGCAGATCATCGTGGGAACCCCAGGACGTGTCATGGACCATATGCGCAGACGCACCATTAAGCTGGATCTGGTGAACATGGTGGTACTGGATGAAGCGGATGAGATGCTCAACATGGGCTTCCGTGAGGATATGGAGCTGATCCTTGGTCAGATCCCCGGAGAGCACCAGACCGCTCTGTTCTCCGCGACCATGCCGAAGCCGATCCTGGAGATCACAGACCGTTTCCAGAACGATGCGAAATTAGTAAAGGTGGCAGCGCAGGAGCTGACCATTCCCCTGGTATCCCAGAAATTCTACCGTGTGAAAAATCAGGACAAGGATGCCGCCTGCGTAAGACTGTTAGAGTATTATCAGCCGAAGCTGACCCTGATCTTTTGTAATACGAAGAAAAAGGTGGACGAGCTGTCGGATTTATTAAAGGAGCAGGGATTCCAGGCGGAAGGACTGCATGGAGATCTGTCCCAGGCGCAGCGTGACGCGGTCATGAAGCGTTTTCGTAACGGTGGAACCAGTATCCTGATCGCTACGGATGTGGCAGCCAGAGGTATTGATGTGGATGATGTGGAAGCTGTCATCAATTACGATATTCCGCAGGATATCGAGTATTATGTGCACCGTATCGGCAGAACCGGCCGTGCCGGCAGAAAGGGCAGATCCTTCACTTTTGCCAATAGCAGGGAGATCTACAAGATCCGCGAGATCGAGAGAGTCTGCCACACCACCATCACGGAGAAAAAGCTTCCCGGAGCTGCGAAGGTGCTGAAAGCGAAAGCAGACAAATATCTGAACAAGGCATGGGAATTGCATGAGCATGAAGACATCGAGCTGATGAAGAGCTTTTTACAGCGTAAGATGGAAGAGGAAGGCTGTGATGCACTGGAGCTGGCAGCTGCCATGCTGAAATTACAGGTCGGTGACAAGGGCGAGGAGATCGCCGCAGATGAATATACAAAGCGTGGCAATCGCTTCGGGGACAGAGGCCGGTCCGGCAGAGACGATGGTGAAGGCCGCAGCTTCGGCAGAGGAGACGGAAGACGCCGCTTTGGCCGCGGTGACAGAGATCGCAGAGACAACGGAAGCACCGGCTCCGGTGAGGATAGAAGACGCCGCAGAAGTGACAGCCGTGAAGACGGAAGAAAATGGAACGACCGCGACAGAAAAAACGCAGATCGTAAACTCTCCGCAGAGAGAGCGGAGAGAGAAGCGAAAAAGAGAAAGAAACGGGAAGAGCCGGGCATCGGTCCCAGCTTCCCCAAGAGAAAAGGATCTTAATTTAATGAGAAAACTTGTAGATTTGCCGCAAAAGCCGCAGTTGTGCTTTTGCGGCAAATCGTGTATAGTTAGGGAAGAATGCATAGGCAATAACAGAAAGGTCTGCGGTATGAAAACACTGAAAAAACAGATACCATATATTTTGCTGGGAGCGACGCTTCTGCTCCTGCTTGGCTTGAATATCATCAGTCAGGATCACTGGCTGGATTCAGATATGGCGGCGGAGATGATCTTTTCCCGGATCCTTTCCGAAGAACACCACATTTTTTCCACGACAAACTGGTATTATTCCACGGAATTCCGCGTGTTGTATACACAGCTGATCATGGGACCGCTGTTTCGCATCTGCAGCAACTGGCATGTGATCCGCACGATCACGAACCTGGTATTTTATGGATTGATGCTGGCTTCCTATTATTATTTTATGAAGCCGTTAAAAGTATCCCGCGGACTTACAGTGTTAAGCTCCTGTCTGCTGCTGTTGCCTTTTTCCGAGACTATGATGACGCATATGCAGATGGGTAATACCTACATGTCCCACGTGATCCTGGTGCTGTGGTTCTTCGGTATGTATCTGCGGTTGTGTAGCGGAGAATATCATGCAAAACGCAAGGTCAGCCTGTGGATATTCTATGTGCTGCTTGCTATCGTCTGTGGAATGTCCGGCGTGCGTTACCTGCTGGCATTGCAGTGTCCTCTGGTACTGACTTCCTTTTTCTATCTGCTGGGCGGTGAGGAATTTCAGAGTTTCCGAGGAGAGATGACAAAGGAGCATTTCCAAACTCTATTTTCTACGGACAGGATGCGGTATTTTCTCTATAGTCTGGCAGGGGCATTTTTCGCAGTCGTGGGATATGGCATCAATGTAGTGTTCATCAGTCACAAATACGTATTCCAGACCTATGGCGCCACGAACTTCATCGCATTGTATCACGGTGTGTTATTTGACCGGATCCAAAATGCGGTGGGGTGTCTGCTGATGCTTTTTGGCTATATTCCGGATAAGGGATTTTTATCCCTGCGGGGTGTTGTGACGATGGCAGCCTTCGTGCTGCTTGGCATCTACGGATACGTTACGGTCAAAAGCGGGAAAATGCAGCGTGTCACGGGATTTCGCAGTCTGATCACACTGTTTTTGAAAGTCAGTTTTGTACTGAATCTGTTTGTGTTTATTTTTACCACCAGTACCATGGTGCCGCGGTATTATATCACGATCTTCATTTTCGCCCTGCCGGTATTGTGTTTTTATCTGGAAGAGGAAAAAATGCCCTTTGACAGATTTGCGGTGGCGGCACTGCTTACTATCTGTCTGATCCTCGGAACGGGGAAAACGGTGATGTCTTTCCTGACGGTGGACAAGAACGAGACGAAGCGTCCAGTGGCGGAATTCCTTGCGGGGAACGGATATGATTTCGGCTTCGCTACTTATAATAATGCCAATATCATCACGGAGCTTACGAATGGTGAAGTGGAGATCGGCAACATCGGAGATCCCGAGCACCTGGAGTATTTCAAGTGGTCTTCGCCTATGAAATATTATGAGGAAGGGTATCATGCCGGGGAGACATTCCTGCTCCTGACGGCGGAGGAGTGTGCGGAATATGCAGAGGCTCCGGCATTAAATCAGGGCGAAAAGGTATATGAGGACGGCAGTTATACCGTCTATGTATTCGACAGCACGGAGGATCTGATGGATTGTGCTGTGGCGAGACAATAATGACAGAGATTTGGCATATTGCAGACGATATTGGCGCCCGGCACTGGCCGCAACGGGACAGAACGGTTTGGGGACTGGCTGGTTGGAGAAGCCGGTGAGACACAGGGATGCCGGTATTTTTTTAAAAATAGCGTCTGCGGAAAGGTTGTAAGTATGAGAATCGGAATGGGATATGACGTACACCGTCTGGTGGAGGGAAGAGACCTCATCATCGGCGGCGTGAAAATACCTTATGAAAAGGGACTTTTGGGACATTCGGATGCGGATGTCCTGCTCCATGCGATCATGGATGCGCTGTTGGGAGCAGCGGCGCTGGGGGACATCGGGAAACATTTCCCGGATACAGATCCCGCGTACAAGGGTATTTCTTCCATAAAATTGCTGGAAAAAGTGGGCGAGCTGCTGGAAGAAAATCATGTGTTTATCGAAAATATCGATGCGACGATCATTGCACAGGCACCGAAGATGCGCCCGCATATCGATACCATGCGGGAAAATATCGCGAAAGCCCTGCTGATCGATGTGGGACAGGTCAATGTGAAGGCTACCACGGAGGAAGGACTGGGATTCACCGGCAGCGGAGAGGGAATCTCCTCTCAGGCAATCTGTCTGGTGACTACGCCGTTTGATCTTACGGCACAGGCGATGCAGGGCGGCTGCGGAAGCTGCAGCGGATGCCCGAAGAGCTGATAATTTCGGAAAATAAGAACTTGACAAATGGGTCGATAGGATATAGACTTTAATTAGAACAAGGTCTGTATACCATCGACCTTTTATAATGTTATGAGTGCAAAAAAGCCAATAGGATTGCATAATTGGCAAGTGCTGGATTAAGAAGGATACAAGGAGGAATGGGAATGTATCAGATGACGGAGACAGAATACAAATTTGCTGAGCTGATCTGGGAGGAGGAACCCATCGGTTCCGGAGAACTGGTAAAACAGTGCGCGGAGAAGTTCGGCTGGAAGAAATCCACTACCTATACGTTTATTAAAAAGCTTTGTGAGAACGGTATTTTCAAAAATGAGAATGCCATAGTATCTTCCGTATTGAATAAGGAGGAATACCACAGAGCCCAGGGGGAGGCTTTCGTGGAGAAGGCTTATGGCGGTTCGCTGCCGAAGATGATCGCAGCATTTATCCAGAGCAAGAAGCTCAGCGCAGCGCAGATCGCTGAGATCGAAGCTATGATAGAGGATTATAAGAGCTGACGGAGGAGATTGGATGAGGGAGATTTTAGAGAAGGTATTAGGGATCGTTTGTAACTTGAGCCTGGTGGGAAGCTATTGCATTTTGCTGGTGCTGGTGGCGAGACTGGTGCTTCGCAGGGCTCCCAGATGGTGTTCTTATCTGTTGTGGGGGATCGTGTTTCTGCGCCTGTGCTGCCCGGCATTTCCGCAGACACAGATCAGCCTGATCCCACAGCGGCTGGTAACGGAACAGACGGTGAGCACCGCACTGACAGCATCCGGAGAAAAAGCAACCTTGGAAAATCCGACTGCGGAAGCAATACAGATTTCAGGCATGACGGAGCAGGCCGATAGTGACGATGGCAGTCAGCCGGAGGCACTTTCGCAGGAGTCCTCTATGGTAACCGGACAGACAGGAATGTCTGCAACGAGCGATCCAACCAAGGAAATGTTTGCAACACACAGCACACAGATGCTGAAAACACTGGCGGGAATCGTGTTACCGTACTTGTGGCTGATCGGGTTTGTTGGGTTTGCCGGTTATCATCTGTTTTCCTATCTGCGGATGTATTACCGTCTGCGTCAGCCGGAAAATGGCGTTCATAAAGTAGAAGAAGGAATTTGTGAGATTAAGAGTGGACACCTTTCTTTTGTCATGGGGATCCTGCATCCGACCATTTATCTGTCGTCGGAGCTTGCCGGGGAGAGCAGAGAGGTAGTGTTGTGCCATGAGAGGGTGCATTTGCAGAGAAGAGACTATCTGATCAAACCGGCAGTGCTTTTTATCTGTTGTGTGCATTGGTTCAATCCCTTGGTGTGGCTGGCATTTTACCTGATGAATATGGACTGTGAGATGTCCTGCGACGAAAAAGTGGTAAAGCTTTTGGGAGAGGAGAGCAAGAAGATCTATTCTTATACACTGCTGGAGGAAGCCAGTGACGGCAGGTGGAGAAAATACCGTGGTGGTACGATCTGTGCGCTGTTATCCTTTGGAGAGGATCATGTGAAGAACAGGATCCGTCATGTGCTGGATTATCGCAAGCCTCCGTTCTGGATCCTCATCGGTGCGGTGGCGGTGATCGCAGCACTCATCATCTGCCTGTGCAGTAATCCGGGAGGAAACCGCAGTGAGGAAAAATTGCCTACGGAAGCTGCGCCGTCTGCCCAGAATGAGCCGGTGGATATCAGTGATACGGAGTATTCCGATGAGGCTGTCTGGACGCAGGAAGAATGGGATATTTATGCTGAAAAGCTGTCGTATGTAACGTTTGAGACACGCTCCGATTTCGCGGAATTTTATTCCCCCGAGCGGATTGAGAGTACTCATTCCTTTGCACAGGAGAAGGGATGGTATGTGAATCACAGAAGGTATGCCGGAAGTCCTGCAAGCTGGGAAATGTTTCAACTCAGCCGTCTGGAGGAGCGACTCGGGTCGGAGGATCACAGATTCTACGAGGATTATAAGGACCCTGTGACGGCAGCAAAGCAGCTCCTTTCGCTGGGAAAGGGAACCGGTGAGGTGACGGAAGTCCTCTACGAGGCGGCAAGACAGTACCAGCTCTATGGCGATGACCGTATGGGAGAAGGATCGGTGGTCAATGTGGAGTATACTTTTGAGAAGGATGGTTCTGTGATCGAGATTCCCATGGTGCTGGCGGAGGAGGAACAGAAGATCTGGCTGTTGTCTACCGGAGATGTGAGTGCGGCATCCGGACAGAAGATCGGTCCGCTCCCGGGAGAGCAGTCCGCCCGGAGAGTCTATGCGGAATACGAAACGTATTCTCCGGAAAATATGCCGGCGGGACAGTATACGGAGTATCTGGAGACGAAGATCGGAAGCTATTCCGGTTCCGGTATTCATATTCAGGTGTCCAGCTGCGGAATCTATGTGATGTATGATCATACCTTCCGGTGTGTGTCTGAGGATGGCATCCCGGGAAATATGGCATCGGCTGCAATCTGTGACCGGACTTACTATAATACTTCCAACGCCTACAATGAAAAGGTGCAGGAGGACAGCAGTATCGGCTGGATGGGCAGCAGGGTATTCTATATGACAGAAGCGGCGGAGCATTTACAGGAGGATGGGAAACCTACACTGTATACGGTGAAGAACTGCAGCCTGGCAGGTGATACCGGATGGGAATTGACCGGGGAAGAAACGGCAGAACCTGTGCTTCCGTTTTCCATGAAAGTACAGAATGGTTTCGTGACGGTCTATAACGGCAACGGAGAACTCTATCAGCAGTATTCTATCGGTGGTCTGGACGCCGGAGCCGACAGACTGGATCAGGTGTCAAGGGACCAGTATGCTGTGAAATGGCGGGAGGATATTTTATCTCATCCCGGTATGGTATGCGATGTGTCCCAGAGAACTTTTTCTGAGACCTATGCGTTGATCGATCTGGATGGAGATGCGGCAGCAGAGCGGATCACACTACAGACAGACGCCTGGAAGAACGTGGAAGGTAACAGCCCGGTGAATTACACCTTCGGGGTGGAAGGCAACAATGTAGACCGCCATGCAAGACTGTTGGACAACAGCATTCTCGCTTACAGTCCGGATGGGGAGCAGATCGTGATCGCACTGTATGAGACCGGAGATGATGCAAAAGCGAGAACCGTATTCTTCACCTACGATGGGGAAAAATTACAGGAGACCGGAAGTCTGCAGGCGGACATCCGACGGTGCCAGTACTGGATCCTGGATGCGGCACCGGAGGGAAAGTGGGTGCTGCTGGAAGAATAAAATATGTCACTGAATGAATACGTGAGGGAAACCTTGGAAAAAGCTGTAATGTAGGAAACTCTAGGGTTGACAAAACCCGTATTTTTGCATATCTTATTTAGTAGGAATTATCATATATGTAGTAAAGGCATGGAGCAGGAAAAGTACTTTTCGGTGGGACGCCAGAGAGAAGCTGTTAGAAGCTGGGAGCGGCTTTCGTCTGAGGAAAAGGAAGTGCGCCTGTGAGCTGATCCGGGGAACAGACATAAGTATCCGGATCCGGTAAGCACCCGTTATGTGCATGGCGTTTTACGCCAGAGTGAAGGGCATTGTCCCTTAAGTAGAGTGGAACCGCGGATAAATTCGTCTCTAAGATGAAGTTTATTCGCGGTATTTTTTTCGAGGTGAGAACATGGGCATCATCAAAAATTTAAAAGAAGAAGTCCGTATTATCAAGGAACGTGATCCGGCGATCCATTCCTCCATGGAGGTTCTTTTGTATCCCAGTTTCAAGGTCATGCTCCATTACAGACTGGCGCATAAGCTGTATCTGAGCGGACATTATTTCTGGGCGCGGTATATCTCCCAGCGGGGCGTGCGCAAGACCGGCATCGAGATCCATCCCGGTGCACAGATCGGCAAAGGATTTTTCATCGATCACGGTAACGGTGTCATCATCGGTGAGACCACCATTATCGGCGACAATGTGACAATGTATCAGGGCGTGACCCTGGGAGGTACCGGTAAGGAACACGGCAAACGTCACCCCACCATCGGCAACAACGTCATGATCAGTGCGGGAGCGAAAGTCCTGGGATCCTTCACCATCGGAGATAATTCGAAGATCGGTGCCGGAAGCGTGGTCTTAAGCGAAGTGCCGCCCGGATCCACGGTGGTAGGTGTACCGGGGCGCGTGGTAAAGCGCAACAACGCAAGCCTTCCCCAGGAGACCATGAACCAGACGGATCTCCCCGACCCGGTACGGGAAGACATCACGGTATTGCAGCGTGAGAATTCCGAACTGACCAACCGGGTACTGGAAATGGAAGATGAATTAAAGCAGCTGCGCAGGCTGGTGGTAATGAGTGCGGAGGCCGGGGAACAGACCCGATCTGCAGAAAATGACAAGACAGTGTGATAAAATAAAGATAGATCATTGCAAAAATCGCAATTAGGAAAGGATAAACAATGAGCATTCAAATCTACAACACCTTAAGCAAGAGAAAAGAAGAATTCAAGCCCTTAGAGCCCGGCAAGGTAAAAATGTATGTCTGCGGACCTACCGTATACAACCTGATCCATATCGGAAATGCCCGTCCTATGATCGTATTTGATACCGTGCGCCGTTACATGGAATACAAGGGATATGAAGTGAACTATGTATCCAACTTCACGGATGTGGACGATAAGATCATCAAAAAAGCTAACGAAGAGGGCGTTGAGCCCGGCGTGATCTCTGAGCGTTACATTGCAGAGTGCAAAAAGGACATGGAGGGCATGAACATCAAGCCCGCTACCAAGAACCCCAAGGCTACCGAGGAGATCGGAGGTATGCTGGACATGATCCAGACCCTGATCGATAAGGGACATGCTTATGTTGCTGCAGACGGTACCGTATATTTCCGTACCAGAAGCTTCAAGGACTACGGCAAGCTTTCTCATAAGAATCTGGACGACTTACAGGGCGGTAACCGTTCTCTGTTAGTCTCCGGTGAGGACCAGAAGGAAGATCCCTTAGATTTCGTACTGTGGAAACCGAAAAAAGAAGGCGAGCCTTACTGGGATTCCTGCTGGTGCCAGGGACGTCCCGGCTGGCACATCGAGTGCTCCGTCATGAGTAAGCGTTATCTCGGCGAAGAGATTGATATTCATGCCGGCGGAGAGGATCTGATCTTCCCTCATCATGAAAATGAGATCGCACAGTCCGAGGCAGCCAATGACAAGCCTTTTGCAAAATACTGGATGCACAATGCTTTCCTGAACATCGACAACCGCAAGATGTCCAAATCCCTGGGCAATTTCTTCACCGTACGTGAGATCTCCGAAAAATATGATCTGCAGGTACTGCGTTTCTTCATGCTGTCCGCGCATTACAGAAGTCCGCTGAATTTCAGCGCTGACTTAATGGAAGCTGCGAAGAACGGCTATGAGAGAATCGTCACCAGCGTGGACAATCTGAAGTTCTTACTGG
>ERZ1504707.457-NODE-457-length-10872-cov-3.533327_pt1 | contig 10872 bp, 8 predicted proteins | sample MGYA00572391_ERZ1504707 | MGnify/ENA primary metagenome ERZ1504707 (study PRJEB39906, sample SAMEA3182110) | gut metagenome | biome: human; feature: gut; material: Stool; isolation source: human stools | place: Canada | collected 2013-04-23 ...
GATCATTCATCATTCACGTGTAACATTTGCCATGCGATTATCCCTTTCCGCGCCTTTGCTGGCTTCCGGCCTGATGCTTTGTTTTACCTCCTCCCATGGAGACTGGACATCCCCGCACCCTCTCCAGCAGGAAAAAGCCGCTCCGGTCCCACTGATTCCCTTCCCGTCCCAGGTGGACTGGAAAACGGGAACATGCCCTAAAAAGGCTCCCGTTTCCGTGAAAAAAAACGCGTCCCTGTCCAAGACGCTGGGCAAGGAAGGGTATGAACTGCGGATCCGCCCCAACGGCATTCTGATTACGGCCGCTGACGATGCGGGCGTTTTTTATGCCCGCAGAACGCTGGACCAGCTGGGAGCCAGGGGAGATTACCCGTGCTGCGACATCAAGGACAGCCCCGCGTTCGCCATCCGGTGCTTCATGCATGACGCAGGCCGCCATTTCCGGACTGTTGAAACACTCAAGGCGGATATTGATGAAATGGCCCGGCTGAAAATAAACGCTTTTCACTGGCATCTGACGGATTACCCCGCATGGCGCATCCAGTGCAAAAAGTACCCTGTTTTGAATGATCCCTCCAAGAGGATTCAGGGACGGGACGTTAACGGCACCTACTCCTACGACCAGATACGGGACTTATTCCGCTACGCCAGGGAGCGCCATGTCCAGATTATTCCGGAAATCGATATGCCCGGGCACAGCACCTATTTTAAAAACTGCTTTGGCTTCCCGATGCATGATCCCAGAGGCGTCAACATTCTGGAAGAACTGCTGGAAGAATTTTGCAGGGAAATTCCGGCGGAAATGTCTCCCTACCTTCATATAGGAGCGGATGAAATCCGCATTCCCAACGGAAAGCAGTTTGCGGACCGGATGGCGGCCAAGGTCAAATCCCTGGGACGGCAGCCCATCCAATGGGCGGGCAACAATGACCTGCCTGTGTCCGGAGACAGTTATGCCCAGCTGTGGAATGATGAAAATTCCGTAGGCCTGCCGGATCCAGCCAGGCAGAAGAATCCCTACTTCGACTCCACGGCAGGATACGTCAATTCCTTTGACCCCGGCATTCTGGTGCGCAGGAATTTCTTCCGCCAGCCCTGCGGAACAGCCAGGGGAAACAACCATTCCCTGGGCGTCATCCAGTGTCTATGGCCGGATACCCGGGTGGAGAACAAAAAAAACATTCCTGTCCAGAGCCCCCAGTGGCCTGCCATGTTCGCCATGGCGGAACGCAGTTGGAAAGGAATTCCAGAGGATGGTTCCCGTTTTGCCGGCAGTCTGCCGGAAAAGAACACGGAGGCTTATCAGGCCTTCTCTCTGTTTGAAAAACGCATGGAAGCCCTGGCCGGAAGCAGGCCTTTCCCTTACTGGAGGGATTCTTTCGTGGAATGGACGGTATTCGGCCCCGTTCCGCAGGACAGGCAGGAAGAAGTAAGAAATAACCTGCTGGCGGGCAAATCTCCCGCAGGACTGTCTCCCGTCCAGACGCGCGGAGGCAATTTGTATTTTCGTACCCGTGCGGGTGCGGAGGGTCTATTTTCCAAGACAAAACCGGGGAATACGGTCTGGGCGGAGACGACGTTTCACTCACCCGTGGAGGGCACCATGCACGCTATGGTGGGGTTTGACGCTCCGGCCCGTTCCACACGGCGCTGTTCCGGAGTACCGGCTGCCGGGGAATGGTCCCAATGCGGCACCAGAATATGGGTAAACGGCAAGGAAATGAAAAATCCCCAGACTTACAAACTGGCAGGCCAGCGGCGTTACGAAAAGCATACATGGAATTCGCCCGCCAATGAAATGCCCTTTGACAACGAGGAATTCTGGTGGGCCCGGCCTCCTGTTCCCTTTCAAGTGAAGGCCGGGGAAAACAGGATCCTGATAGAACAACCGTACACAGGAGAATTCCAGTCGTGGGGAGTCAGCTTCATTCCGGTGAAAAAAGCGGGAGACCGCTGGATTGCCGACCCAAGCTATTATGCCAAACCCAGGAGAGAGAAACAGGATGACGTCTCTCCGGTGCCATAAAAGTAAACATGGAACACTCCCGGCGGAGCTTTCCGTCCGTTGTTCCAAAGGTCATTTTCCCCCGCTCATCAGGTCGAGGGAACGGGGGAAACAGCGTTTGAGGAATACGTAAACGCTCCGCGCCATCATGTAAACCGCGGGAACCAGGCACCACCACGCCCAGGCAGGCCATGGGGAGGGAAAACAGCTCTCTACGCCCATCAGGGCTATCAGAACAAAAATATGGGAACAATACACGAAAAAGCTGCCGGACGCCCACCGGGCCAGCTTTTCCGACCAGCCGGGGCTGACGGCTTTTACAATAATTCCGAAGCTGAGGAAGGCCAGAACAATCAATCCGGAAAAAGAGCCGTCCGCAATCAGGAAAGAGTCCGTACAGCTTACCCAGACAAGAACCACGGAGACTAAAAGAATGGAACCATGCACGGCAAGGGGCATGTTGCCCCAGCGGTTCAGACAGCCCGGTGCGGCAGACGCCAGCATAACGCCGAGCGCAAAATCCCCAAACATGTACGGACTGGGCCATGCCAGGGAGTCGTCCCACCGGTGCAGAAGCAGGCAAAACAGGCCAAAGGCGTAAAGAGCTGGACGGAAACGAGAGAGCAAAAACGCAGCCAGGGTAAACATCATCAAGTCTCTCAGGAACCACATCGGGGTCAGCATGGGACATGTTCCCAGCCCAAACACGGAAGCCAGAGAACCAGGGGCAAGAGGCATGCCCGCCGCCAGCCAATAGGCCGCGCACCAGAAAAGATAAGGCCGCAGCAAAACCAGCAGGCGGCGGCCCGCCCACGTTCCGGCTCCCTGTTCATCAAGGCCGGAGGCGGAAAAATACCCCGCCAGCAGGAAAAACGTCGCCAGCGCCGGACCAATCAACCATTGGTTGGGAGGAAACCCCATGGAAGGGACGTGCTGCATGATAACCACCAGCGTCGCCAGCAGCCGTGCAATCTCCACCCAGGGCAAACGAGGGTGAATTTCTTTACCGGACGCGGGGGAGACGGTCATGACAGCCCCATTCTGGATGATTGTTTTGAAAAAGCACTATTTTTTATTGATTTTATAGACGAAAAGCGGCCTTATCAACCTTCACAGGCATCGTATTATGGAAAATACCTGAAAATGATTTTTTTCTCATATTTTCATTTATGGCTTTATATTTCCATATGGGAAATAACACGCATTCCGAGCGCAAGGCTGCATCAATATACACTCCCGCACTGGATATTCCCGGATTTTGCCGAAACAGCTGCTGCCACACCACCTGCATTGATAAATGATGAAATTCATCTGCCATATTGCAGTGCTCCCGGATGGTTCTCCCATTGCAATTCCGTATTTTCCATTCATCAATGCCGTATGTCGCGAACGCCTCCCCTTCCCTGCCCGATGATTCGTAAAATCATCAGCGGCTCCTTTGGGGAATCAGGGCTGAAGCTGCCGCAAGGACCTGAAGGCCCACAAAGAGGAAAAACCAGAACCAGCCACCTTCCACAAAACCGTAGGAGTGCAGGCCAATCCCCATGAGGTTGACACCGAACCACCCCCAGGCTGCTACGATATTTCCGAGCGAGGCAAGAACGAGGAAGCCTTGACAGGAACAGACGTGTAAAAGGCGGGCATGGAGGGTGCAGGAGCACCAAAGGAGTGTCATTAAGGCACCGTTTTCTTTAGGGTCCCATCCCCAAAACCGTCCCCAGCTCATGTCAGCCCAGATGCCGCCGAGCATTGTCCCCAGAAAACAAAAGAAGAGCGCCACGAGAAGGATGCGATAGACTCCGCAGGCCCCGGCTTTCAGCCCCTTTTCACCCTGTCCGAAGAAACGGGCCACCAGATGATATGAGGCTAAAAACCCGGCAAAAAAAACACTTCCGTAGCCTATCATGATGGTCATTACGTGCATGGTGAGCCAGAAATTCGAATTGAGAACGGCACGCATCATGCCCATGGTATCGCCGCTGTAGGGCAAATTCATGGCTACCAGCAGTGAGAGAAGGCCGGAAGCGCAGGCGACCGCGGCAACAGGAAGCTGACGGCGGAGAATATAAAGCGTCCCGCCGAATAATGAGGCTACCACGCCCGCAAAGACGACTGAGGAATACAAATTGGTAACCGGGGGGCGCGATTGAATGTACATGCGGGCCGCAATGCCGAATAAATGCCATAATACCGCCATACACAGGAAGACCGTCGCAAAATGCAGCAATGCCTTCCGCCGCTTGAGAAACAGAGAGACTACGAAACAAACCAACGACATGCCGTAGAGAAGGAAGCCTCCAAAGAAGGGTTCGAGAGCATTGATGCAATGCTCGAAATGCAGTTTGAAAGAATCCATGGGCAGTATTGACTCCAATTCCCCGGAAAGTTGACGCAGAGTCTCTGCAGCAGTAGATTCATCTCCGGCAACATAGGCATCGCAGGCTGCGGCATAGGCTTTCAGGGCGGTCCGCCCGGCGGGACTGAGATTTTTTTCGAGCAGAGCAGCAGCCGGAGTCAGGTAGCTTCCCTCATGTGGGATTACTCGCAGGGCCACATTCGGGTCCGCTTCTTCTACCTGCACAAGAGTCTGGAGGAATTGAAAATAGCGATTGGCACGGTAGAGCCGGTCAAGCGAGGGATGGCGTTTTTCGCGTTCAGCGGCTTCAAGCTCTGCTGAAGCTTCAACCATAGCTTCATGCCATGCATCAAGCGTCCCCAAACAGCCCGATGTCCCCTCCAGGCGGAGAGCGAGCGCAACGCCGGCCTGCTCATAAACGGCGAGTGCGCCCAGTACGGCTTCCGCGGCATGGGCCTGATGAGAATTGCCCCGCAGAGAGCCGCGCAGCAGGCCAGCCTTCTCAACTGCATCGGCATAGGAAAAATAACGGCCTCGTCCGCCAAGGAATTCGACCATATCCCTGTTATCCGAACGCAGAAAAGGTTCGCCGGCCATTTTTGCCGGGCAGGCGTTTAATGCCAGCAACCACTTCACCGGCCCGGTCCGAGAGCCTCCAAGATTCACCGACGTGCGGCCGCTTGCCAATTTAAGGGAATCCGCCGCTGCGCTTGAAACCGGCATCACTCGTCCTGCCTTCAGGCATGGCAGCGCTCCGGGTGAGGGCGCCCCTATGCCGTCAAATGAGGAAAAAGAATCCCCCAACCTCTGAAAAAGAGGCGATAATGCAATCACAAGAGCAACGAAAAACGCCGTAAATAAAATAATTTTACACTGCATGTTTTTTTCGGGCACGCAGGGTTGAGAGAAAAATCAGCAGCATGCCCGCAAATACGCCGGGCACCGATATCCACGGAAAAAAGCGCACCGGATTACGTACGGCTGTGATTACACTCGTGCGGCCCCCATTGGCGTAACTGTTCTGGTAAAAAATCCAGCCTCCAAAGTAGACCGGAGCATTCATGCGAATAACCGTTTCCGTGCTTTCCCCGCCGCGCATGAAGCAAACCTCGCTTGAAAAGCTGCTGGGGATATCGCTTCCCGTCCATGTCCGGGCATCAAATTTTTTCAGCTTTACTGAAAAACCAAGGTGGATCTTTTTCCTTCCATTCCCCCCGCCTGCCAGTATTTCGTGTGAGACCTCACCTGCATCCAGAACGAGTATTCCCTCCGTACGCAGAAAATACTGCAACGCCCCCGCCAAAATCAGCACTACCAGAAAGGCATGCGTGAGGCTCACGCCCACGCCGCGCAGTGTGAAGCGCGCACGCCGGAAAACAGACGCCGAAATATTCAGTACGGCCAATGCCCCTACGCCGGCGCCGCCAATCAGAGGAATCATCCCGAAGGAAAGGCAGCCCCAGCTTTCAAAATACCTGGCCTGCACAGCGGAAACACCGATAGACCGCGCCTCAAGAGTGCCGAGAAAAATGAGCAACACGGCATAAGCCATCAGCGCGCACGCGAGACGGGGAGATGCCATCCACTGCAAAATTTTCTTCATCAGCAGATCCTGAATGAAAAAGGGCCGCACGCCTCTGCCGCTCCAGCCGGGAAACGGAAGCATAGGGTCGTGCGGCCTGCTTCGTGATGAATAAGGACGGAATAATTATTTTTTGTCCGTGAAGGCAGCTTCCACTTCAGAGATCATCTTGTTCAGAGAAATGATGCCGCCGCCGGAAAGATACCATACCTGCGGGTCAAGCAGGATGATGGCGCCGTTTTTAGCCGCCTTCGTTTTGTTCACAAGCACATTGTTGAGGACATTCGGATTTTTGGCCGAACGGCCGATAGCAACCGAACGGTCCACCACAAAGATGATATCGGGATTGAGCATGGCAACGTATTCATAAGTCACCTGCTGCCCATGAACCCCCACCTTGATGTTTTTATCGGCCTGGGCCACCCCCAGGGCATCGTGCACCAACCCGAAGCGGGAACCCGAACCGTAAGCGCTTACCTTGCCGTCGTTCGTGAGGAGAACGAGAGCTTTCTTGCCGCTGGCCTGGGCCTTGTCTTTCGTACGGGTTACGGCTTCATCAATGTTTTTGACGGCTTCGGCTGCCTTTTCGGGCACGCCGAACACATCACCCAGAAGCCTGATGTTTTTCTTGGCTTCCCCCAGCTGATCCTTGGCCAGAATATCGACCAGGTAAACGGGGGCGATGGAGGAAAGTTTCTGATAATAATCCTGCTGACGTCCTGAAATAATAATCAAGTCCGGCTTGAACGCATTGATGGTTTCAATATTGAATTCCTTGACCGTTCCAAGATCCGTATATTGTTCTCCGGAGAATTTGGAGAGGTAAGGAGGAAGGAATTTTTTGGGTAAAGCCAGCGCGGGAGTGACGCCCAGTTCGCTGATGGTCTCAAGCGAACCGTAGTCCAGCACGGCGACACGTTTCGGATTGACCGGAAGCTCGACCGTGCCCAGCGTGTGCGTGGCGGTGATCGTTTTGGCTTCATCTGTCGCGGCCATGGAAAGACCGGGAAGAATCAATGCGGCCAGAAATGCGGTGATTGTTGTTCTCATATTATTTGTTATTGTTTGTTGTTTTGGGAATTTAAGGAAATTCTATTCATAGTATACGCATATCTTTTTATCACCATAGGGTTCTATGGCGATATCCATACCGTAGATATCACGCAGCACATCTGTCCGGATGATATCTTCTGTCGGCCCTTGATGGCACAGGACTCCGTCCCTGAATGCCACCACGTAATCCGCATAGAAAGAGACAAAGTTAATATCATGAATTACAATGCAGATCGTCTTGCCCTGCTCCCGCACCAGGGAACGCAGCAGTTTCATAATGCGCGCCGCACGATGCATATCAAGGTTGTTCAAAGGTTCATCGAGAAAGATGTACTTCGTGTCCTGTGCAATGGCCATGGCAATATAGGCCATCTGCCGCTGGCCGCCCGAAAGTTCATCAAGGTAGCAATGGCGCAAATCGGCAATCTCGGTAAGTTCCAAAGCCTTTTCGATTTGCAGAGAATCCTGATTTTCCAGGCGGCCGCGGGAATGAGGGAAACGTCCGAAGCGAACCAGTTCCTCGACCGTGAGCCGCGCCGGAGTATGGAGGGTTTGCCCCAGGATGGTGAGGGTTTTGGCTAGCTCCCGGGAATCCCATTTCCTGAGTTCCCTGCCATCAATGGATACAGAGCCTTCTGTGGGTTCCAGAAGGCGGCTGATAATGTTGAGCATCGTGCTCTTTCCGGCGCCATTGCTGCCGATAAAGGCCACCATCCGATCAGAGGGAAGCCTCGTGCTGACGTGCCTGAGCACGAAGGTTTCACGGTATTTTTTGGAAATGTCTCGTATCTCAATCATATACGTTTAATTTTCATGATCAGGTAGATAAAGTAAACCCCGCCAACGAAATTGATGATTACGCTCAGGGGCACGGAGAAGTTGAGCCACCGTTCGGTAAGCAGCATGCCGAAAGTCAATGCAGCTACGCCCACGAGAGCCGTGCCGGGCATGAGGACAATGTGGCGGTAGGTCGGGAATATGAAGCGGGCAATGCTCACGATGAGAATGCCCAGGAAAGTCACCGGCCCTACGAGCACCGTCGAGGCCGAGGCCAGAATAGAGACGATCATCAGGGAGCGCAGCACCACCCATTTGTAGTTCACGCCCAGCGTAATGGCCGTGGAGCGGCCCAGCGTAAGCACGTCGAGCTTCCTGAGGTCGCAAACCAGCCAGATGACCGTCGCGGCGATCACAAGCCCCGCCGTAAACAGCAGTTCTTCATTGATGCGATTGAAACTGGCGAAAAGACGCCCCTCAAGTATGGCAAATTCACTCGGATCTATCAGCACCTGCATGAAGTTCGACAAGCCTCCGAAGGTTATGCCGAAGATCATGCCTACCAACACCACAAAATAAATATTGCCGCCATTCTGTCCACGGAACATGTAGAAAAAAATACCCGTAGATACGCAGACCATCAGCAACAGGGCTCCCATGAAACAGAGCGGGCTCTGCATGGTCGTCAACTGTGTGCTGCCCACGAAGTAGAGCACGAGCGTCTGCAGTAATACGTAGAGGTTATCCAGCCCCATTACGCTGGGCGTGAGGATATAGTTGGTTGTAATCGTCTGGAAGACGACTGAAGACAGCCCCACGGCCGTTCCTACCAGCACCAGCGCAATAACAATAGGAATGCGGCGGGCCATGTTAAAGTCCCACGTTTCGGGGGTCATCCCCTGAAAGACATATACGAGCGCCAGCCCCACGCAGAGCAGACCCAGAATCAGGAAGGCCGGGAACGCGCGACGCCGGCCGGCAGCATTGCGGAAGGCATCATCTTTTTGATGTTGAATGGAATCAGGCATACGTTTTTCTATGGAAGAGCATGGCCAGAAATACAGCACCGCCGACCACGCTCAGGATAACGCCGATGGGGATTTCGAAGGGGGCGATAAGCATGCGCCCTGCCACGTCGCAAACAAGAACAAGCATGGCCCCCAGCCAAGCCGTATCAAACAAGATTTTCTTCACGGCATCCCCCCGGAAAATGCTCACGATATTGGGCACGATCAATCCGATGAAGGGGAGGTAGCCTACCTCCACAATCGTGATTGAGCTGATGATGGATACTATCACCAGTCCCATGCGCATGATGCTTGCGTGGTTCAGCCCCAACGCCACCGCGGCATCGCGCCCCATGCCGGCAATCGTAAAGAGATCGGCATAAACATAGGCCAGCAGCATCAACGGGATGCTGGCATAGAGCAATTCATAATTACCCTCAATGACAAGGGAGAAACTCCCCTGCAGCCATGACGCCATATTCTGTACAATATCAAACTGGTAGGCATAAAAAACGGCTCCGGCATTCACCACGCCGCCCAGCATGATGCCTATCAGGGGCACCAGAATGACATTCTGGTGCCGCACACGCGCAATCACCGCCAGAAAGCATGAGGTGCCTATCAGAGAAATCACAAAGGCGGCCCCCACGCGCCAAATGGGAGAGGCTCCGGGCAGATAAAGAATGGCGATCATTACCCCAAAGCGGCACCACTCCATCGTGCCTGCCGTAGTCGGCGACACAAAGCGGTTATTGGTGATGCGCTGCATGATCAAGCCGCTGATGGCCAGGCTGCTGCCTACCACGAGAATGCTGCAGAGGCGCGGAATGCGGCTTTGCAGCATGATCTCCCACCAGAACTGCAGCTGCTCGCCATCCATCTGCCACAGGTCGGACAAGGACACTTGAGCCGCCCCGATAAAGAGCGAATAAAAGGCAAGGCCAAGCAGAAAGCTCCACTGAATGATTCTGAATGCCATTTTCTCAGGCTTTCAACACGGCTGCATCAAGTTCCATTTCAAACAACAGATTGTCCCGGCACACATCGGCCTGTATGCCGATGCAGGGCATGATGGCGAGGCCGCGGCGCAGAGCTATTTTTTCGTAGTGAGGGGCATAATCCTTGTCTTTGAAATAGGCTACGGAACGGACGACATCCTTCCAGCCCATGCCGCGTGATTTCAGGATGGCTTCAATCACGTCCAGCGAAAGTTCTGTTTGTTTGTCGATATCGCCGAGATGTACGGATTCTCCGCCAGGGGAAATGCTGGCCGTGCCGGAGACGATGATTTGCCGGAAGAGAGGGTGGTCCACTTCTACCGCACGGCTGAATGAGCTGCGGTAATCCTGAGCCGAACATTGCAGAGGCGAAGGGATATCTTTTACTGTCACACGGTCGCCCTTAGGCCGAATGGCAAATACGCGGGCCGACAAGGCCGCATTTTCCCGATTGCCGGAACCAATCCCCGTACTGGCCGGAACCAGACGATCAAACACGCCGCGGCTTTCAAAAAATGTGTCGCGGGCGCGGTTGAACTCTTCATACCAGTCCAGCAGGCGGTTATTGTAAAACCATGTGCGGACCACATGGGAAAAATCCATACCGGCCCGGTTCAGCGCTTCTTCCATCTGCCGGAATACATCCAATGTCTGCTCGGTTCGTCCGGCTGTCCGGTCACGGGGCGACAAACCGCCCAAAACGGCATACTCGGCATATTCATCCTCATAAAAAACGCCGGCGGAGCGGCCATTGAACTCAATCGCCCGGGCATTTACCCCCTCCACCGCGCAAATTTGCATGCCTCGATAGAAGGATGCGCCCGTTTTCGTACCCAAAAAGGCAGTCATCCCCGCCCCGGGCACCGGGGAGATATCCAGATCAGCGCTGCCATACACTTCCGGGCCAATCCACCGGAGACCGTTTTTTTCAGCTTTTTGGAGTAATTCGGCATGCTCGGCCAACTGCCCAGGTTCGCTTCCGGCGAGCGTAACGAATTGCAGAGATGCGCCTTCTCCGCCCAGCGGGAGCGACTTGACGGAAACACCTTTGTTTTTTTCCAAGTTGCAGGTCATGAGTATATTAGTTCTTTTAA
>ERZ1504707.461-NODE-461-length-10784-cov-3.962345_pt1 | contig 10784 bp, 8 predicted proteins | sample MGYA00572391_ERZ1504707 | MGnify/ENA primary metagenome ERZ1504707 (study PRJEB39906, sample SAMEA3182110) | gut metagenome | biome: human; feature: gut; material: Stool; isolation source: human stools | place: Canada | collected 2013-04-23 ...
GTAGATTTTGTGGGAAGTGGAAGCTGTTTCCGGGTCTTCTTTAACGACATGGCGGGAGGAAACCACGCTGCCGGATAAAATCAGGTAAAGCCTTTTATTCTGTTCCCCCTGGCGGACGACGGCGTTTCCCTTGCTGATGGTGATAATGCGGTCCGGATCGGAAAAATACGCCAGATTAATGCGTTTTAATTTTTTCTGGAATTCTTCCTGTTCAATGATCATATGGCGCTTTTCCCGTTGATGTTGGCCATGCCGGGGCAACATGTCCCGGCATGGAACATTACCTTACTTAAAAAGCATGGCATTGGGCAAGAATCATCATCATGACATAGGTCAAAATCATGCCCAGGATACCCAGAATGACGCCGGAAATGGCCATCCCCCTGGAGCTGACCAGGCCGGTGGCATAAGCCAGGGCGTTAGGGGGAGTACTGATGGGAAGGCTCATGCCCAGAGAGGAGGCGAAAGCCACGGATACCAGCAGGGCGGTAACGCCCCCCATGGGAGCCAGATTGTCACCCATGTTGACGCCGACGACCGCGATAATTGGAATGAGCAGGGAGGCTGTAGCCGTATGGCTCATGAAGGTAGCCATGAACAGGCAGATGATTCCCGTGCCCACCATGAGCGGGAAGGGGGACCATTCGGCAAAGGGAATGGAGCCAATCAGGTTTTTTGCCAGTCCGGTGTCTTGCAGGGCCAGCCCCAGGGCAAAGCCGCCGGCTACCAGCCAGAGCACGTCCCAGCCCATTTTCTTCAAGTCTTCCCTGGTGATGGTTTCCGTAATGGCAAAGACGGCGATGGGAATCATGGCGATGGTATTGGAGTCCAGCCCGTGCACGCCCTTGCCCGTTACCCACAGCAGGACGGTAACGGCAAAGGTGACGTAAACGATAATGGCCTTGGGGGTTCTCAGGAATTTACCACCCACCTGCAGTTCCAGTTTCTTTTGAGAGATGGGGAACAGCCACAGCAGGAGAAGCCACGCAATCAGGATCATGACGATGACGAAAGGAATGCCGAACATGAGCCATTTGCCGAAGGAGACGTCCAGCCCCATACCCTGCAATGCCTTCAGCGCAATTGCGTTGGGGGGCGTGCCGATAGGCGTTCCGATACCGCCGAGGTTGGCGGCGATGGGGATGGCCAGGGCAAAGGCGGCGCGGCCTTTGTCTTCCGGAGTGAACAGGGCCAGCACCGGCGTCAGGATGGCGAGCATCATGGCGGCCGTAGCCGTATTGCTCATAAACATGGAGAAAAGAGCCGTTACGGACATCAGCCCCAGAAGTACGAATTTGGGATTGGTGCCGAAGGGTTTTAAAAGTACTTTGGCCAGGTTCATGTCCAGCCTGTATTTGGTTGCGGCCGCAGCCAGGAAAAAGCCGCCCAGGAAAAGCATGATGATGGGATCCGCGAAGGTGGCCATCGTGGATTTTTGCTGCATGGTGTTGACAAATTGCAGCCCCTGGATGCGCGAGGTTATTTCCTTGCTGTACAGGCGCCCGGCCGCGGTCTTGAGCTGGGCGGCTATGGATTCCTGCCCGGCGGCTTCTTCCGTTTTTCCTTCACGGGACAGTTCCTGTGCGTTCAGATCTATTTTTTCATAAGCGTCCATGAGCTGGAACCCCAGGGTCATCCTCACTTCTTCCGCGTCCAGCTTGGTTTTCTTATTTAACCGGTTTTCGACATTTTCCTTCAATTTGCCGACTACCTCCGGATTGATCCCTTTGCCTATGGCGTCATCCAGAATGGAGGATACCGCCGCCTTGTCATAGCGCTCCGGCATCAAAAATGAGAGAGAGCCGTTGGAGACGCACAGCAGGGACAGGGTAATGACCATCACGGAGGTGGTCCAGATAGGGATGGGTTCCAAAATCCAGAAGAGCGCCGCCATGACGAACATGGCGATGACGCGGATTTCAATAGGGCTTAATTGGATTCCCCATGAAGCGAAAGGCAGGAAGAAGACGACTCCTGCGGCGGCCAGGCTGATAGCTGCCTTGAGCAGCTTGTTTTGGGTTTCACTCATGAATAATAGCTGGTAATATGGTTGGCGGGCGGAAGGGTACTTCGCGATTTTACAAATAGAAACTTTTATTTAAAAAAATCATGTCAGAGGGGACGGCTGCCGTTTCCCGGAGCTGGAGCCGGGAGCTTTCTCCGTGATGGGAAAATTGCGCAACCCTATGGGGATATGCGTGTTTAGCAGAGATAAGTCAATCATCCGTTCGGGGGCGCCGATTTGGCCGAGTGTTTCCTCTGTATTAAAAAAATTCTGAAGGTAGTAGGTTCCTCTATAGCCGCGCGACGTCAAATCCCCGCTGATCTGGTTGATTTCCTTTTCCCCGAGAAGGCCAGAGTGGATTGTCGTTCGAACCTCAAACGGGAAATTTCTGTTGATCAGATAATCCAGCGTTTGAGTGAAGCAGGGGAATAAATCCGGACGCCCGGTAATGGAGCCGAACAGTTTTTCCGGCGCTTTGTAATCCAGGGCAATATAATCGCAAAGCCCTTCCTCCACCAGCGTTTTCACCACGCCGGGCCGGGTGCCGTTGGTGTCTATTTTGACTGCGAAGCCAAGCTGCCGTATATTGCGGCAGATAGGGATAAGGTCGGGACACAGCGTGCACTCGCCTCCGGACAGAACCACCCCATCCAGAAATCCCACCCGATCTCTGAGAAAATCAAGATAGTCCGTCCGGTCTCCGGCAGGAGAATCCGTTCCCCTGACCAGGGAGACGTTGTAACAGTACTGACAAAACAAATTACAGCCTCTCAGCCAGAAGATGCAGGCCACCTTATTTGGAAAATCCAGCAAGGTGAGCGGCGTGATGTCTGCTATGCCCCGACCCGTTCCCATCGACTTCGCATATGTTGTTGGGAGAATTATCGCGGCTGTTCCGTTTGGGCGGAGCAGGAGCAGGGGCGGCCCGGTTCCACGAAGTGGACGCGGTCATGGAACTCGCCCTGTTTGCCGGCGTTGAAAGTTTCTACAGGGCGGTGATAGCCCATGACGCGCGTGTAAACGGTGCAGCGGGTCCGGTCCTGTGCGTATTTGCTTAATATTTCCTGTTTGGTCATTGTCGTATTAATGGTTGGGTTTGAAGTCGGGAGCCTATTGGAAAAGGGATTTTATTCATGCCTGTGGATGTGGAGCAGCTCCTCATCGCAGAAGGGGCAGTATTCGTGCTCCCCGCGCAGATAGCCGTGCTTCTCGCAAACGGAGAAGAGCGGGGTGACGGTGAGGTACGGCATGCGGAAGCGGGTCAGCACTTTGCGGACAATGTCCCGGCAGGCTTCCGGGGAGCTGATGGCTTCGTTCATGTACATGTGGAAGACGGTTCCTCCCGTGTAGCAGCATTGAAGTTCATCCTGAAGCTGGAGCGCCCGGAACAGGTCGCTTGTGTGGTCCACGGGAAGCTGGGAGCTGTTCGTGTAATAACGCTGCCCCACGGGGCCGGCCTGGATGATGTCAGGATAGCGTTTCTGGTCTTCGCGGGCGAAGCGGTGCGTGGTGCCTTCCGCGGGCGTGGCTTCCAGGTTGTACAGGTTGCCGGTTTCCTCCTGGTACTCCTGCATGCGCAAGCGGATGAATTCCAGGATCTCTTCAGCAAAGGCCCTGCCTTCTTCAGAGGTAATGTCCATCGTATCGTTGGAGAAATTGCGCAACAGCTCGTTCATGCCGTTGACGCCGATGGTGGAGAAATGGTTGCGGAAGGTGGGCAGGTAGCGTTTGGTGTAGGGGTACAGGCCGCGGTCATACATTTCCTGAACGAAGGCCCTTTTCTTTTCCAGGCAGGATTTGGCCAGGTCCAGCAGTTCTCCCAGCCTGGCGAACAGGGCCTCCCGGTTTTGCTTGAACAGGTAGCCCAGCCGGGCCAGGTTGATGGTCACCACGCCGATGGAGCCGGTCATTTCCGCGGAGCCGAAGAGACCGCCGCCGCGTTTGAGCAGTTCCCGCAGGTCCAGCTGGAGGCGGCAGCACATGGAACGCACGGCATCCGGCTTGTAGGCCCGTTCGTCAGGCACGCGTTCCCCGTGTTCATTGGCGGTGTACTGGCTGCCGATGAAGTTCTGGAAGTAAGAGGAACCGATTTTGGCGGCGTTTTCAAACAGGAGAGGCACGTTTTCCCCTTCCCAGTCAAAATCTTCCGTGATGTTGACGGTGGGGATGGGGAAGGTGAAGGGCTGTCCGGTGCTGTCCCCTTCCGTGAGAACTTCGTAAAAGGCCTTGTTGATCAGGTTCATTTCCTTCTGGAAATGCTTGTAGGTCAGTTCCGTCAGCTTGTTTGCCCCGCGTTCCCTCGCCAGGGCGAGCAGGTTCGCGTCTTCTATTCCTTCAAAGAGGTGTTCCCCTCCGCTGAAGGGGGCCTGGTCCCGCAGGTCGCGCGGCACAGTCCAGTCGATCGTGACATTGGTAAAGGGAGACTGTCCCCAGCGCGAGGGTACGTTCAGGTTGTAAACGAAACTGCGGATGTCTTTCTTGATGCGGGGGAAGTCCGTCTGGTCCTTGAAAACGTAGGGCGCCAGGAAGGTGTCAAAGGAGCTGAAGGCCTGGGCGCCGGCCCATTCGCTTTGCAGAATGCCCAGAAAGTTCGCCATCTGGCCCAGGGCTTCCCGGAAGTGGCGGGGCGGTCTGCTGTTCACGCGGCTGCGCACGCCGTTGAATCCTTCATTGAGCAGGTTGCGGAGGCTCCATCCGGCGCAGTATCCGGTCAGGCAATCCAGGTCATGGATGTGGTAATCCCCTTCCCGGTGCGCGGCTCCTTCCCGTGCGGAGTAAACCTGGTCCAGCCAATAGTTGGCGATTACCTTGCCCGCCGTGTTGTTGATGAGCCCCGCATTGGAATACGTGGTATTGGAGTTGGCGGCAATGCGCCAGTCGCTTTGCCCGATATATTCCTCTACCGTCTGCTTGCAGTCCACATAGGTATTGCCGGAATAAAGGCCGCCAAGCTGTTCGCGCTGCATTTTGTGCAGGAAACGGTAGGTGATGAAGGCCTTGGCCGTGTCAAAATATCCGGAGCGGAACAGGGCGCGTTCAATCATGTCCTGAATCTCTTCCACATGCGCGCTGTCCTGATGGCTCAGCTTGGCTTCCACCTCTTCATAGATGGAACGGTTGTAGGAAGTCCCGGAACTGTGGAAGGCTTTTCTAATGGCCTCTTCAATCTTATAGCCCTGGTATTGTTCCTTTTTCCCGGAACGTTTGATGATGCTTGTTGCCATGGTGGGTGTCTCGCTTGGAAAGGGTGGTGACCGCTCATCCGCGAGCTTGGGCAAAAGCCTGGAAAAACCATAGGCAGGGGCCGACCACATGCGCGCATTCCCGGAAAGGGGGGGCATGCCGAAGACCTGTGCGTATGTTCATCCTGTCCGCGGGATGGGAATACGGCAGCATCAGGTCGTCTTCTGGCTTCCGGTGCGACATGTGATGGGGACTTCCCGGCTGCCTGGGCAGCCAGTGTCCGGTCCATCGTCTACCGGTTACAGCGGCGCGTCCGCGACGGATTTTCACCGTCTTCCGTTACCTGCGCTGGAACGCAATGAACCACAGAAAGAGACCTCCCGCAAGAAAAATGTATAAATAATGTGTTAAATAATTATTCATATGCTATATATGGTATATAACGGTAGAAAAATGATTGATAACACAGCTTTCTTTTCCGTCATGGCACCATATATGCCCTTGCGTCCCTTTCCCGGTCTGGAGGAGCGCGGAAAAAGAAAAATTCTTGTTACAAGAAAATTCCAGCCTTCTTTTCCCGTATGATATGACATGCGTTTCTTTGCCTTTTCAAAAAATGGATGGAAGAAATATTTTCTGTTGCCGGTTCTTGCTGTGTTTTCCGCAGGAACTCCTGTTTCCGGAGCTTCCGCGGACTGGAATGAAAAGACCATCCGGGACAACCTTCAGCTGGTGGCGGAATGGCAGGCGAAGCATCCTAAAAGACGTTCTCCGCTGCATTGGACTTACGGAGCCTTTTATTCCGGCCTGGCGCAGTATGGCCTGTCCGTTCCGGAAGGTCCGGGGCTGCCGTTGCTGAGAAAAGCGGGGGAAGAGCAGGAATGGAACATCCTGAACCGGCATTATCATGCGGACGACCATGCCGTGGGGCATGCCTGGATGGAGATGGCGATGGAAGACGGCAATCCCTCCGCAGCGTCAAAGATCCGCGCCGTGCTGGACAAGGTGATGAACCGGCCTTCCTCCGCTTCCCTCCAATTCCTGACTCCGGGCTGCCAGGACCGCTGGAGCTGGTCGGACGCCCTGTTTATGTCCCCTCCCGTGTTCGTAAAACTGGCGGCCTATACCGGAGACCGCCGTTATCTGGAGTTTATGGATAGGGAATACAAGCTTACCTGCGACTATCTTTTTGACCGGGAGGAGGGCCTGTTTTTCCGGGATTCCCGCTATTTTACCGTTCCGGCGGCGAATGGAAAAAAGATGTTCTGGAGCCGGGGCAATGGCTGAGTGATTGCCGGATTGCCTCTTATTTTGCAGGACATGCCTGCGGATTGGCCTTCCCGCCCCTTTTATGAAGACTTGCTTAAACGTCTGGCGGCAGCCCTGAAAAAATGCCAGTCGCCCGACGGTTCCTGGCATGCGAGCCTGCTGGATCCGGACGAACCTCCCTTGAAAGAGATGAGCGGCACCCTCTTTATCATGTACGGGATGCTGTGGGGAGTGAACCAGGGATATCTGGATGCGGATGAATACCTTCCCTCCATCCGTAAAGCCTGGAAGGCCGCCTGTGATGCGGTCAGCAAGGAGGGCGCGCTGGGCTGGGTGCAGCCTATTGCGGACAAGCCGGGCCATTATTCCGGGAAAGATACGGAGGTGTACGGCGCAGGGGCCTACCTGATGGCCGGGAGTGAGTTGCGTAAATATGTCATTGGCCGGGATCATCCGCGGAAAAAGACCGTGACCGTTACGAATCCCCTGGGCAGGTTCCGCCCTGCTGAAACCGTGTCGGTTCCATGGCCGTCCGAAGGTTCCGGTGATGCCGCCGGCCTTCGCGTTTTTGACGTCCGTCACGGACGTGTTATTCCGCATCAGCTGGCGGATACGGATGGTGACGGAACGACGGATACCCTTTTGTTCCAGAGCAATTTCCGTCCCGGGACGATCCGTGATTTCTGGATTCTGGAGAATTCCTGCCTGAGCGAAGCGTCTTCCGCGGATGTCTGTTTCAGCCGTCCGGTACCGGAGAGGCTGGATGATTTCGCGTGGGAAAATGATCTTACGGCGCACCGGATTTACGGTCCGGCCGTCGCCAGGCCTGCCCCTGAGGGAGAGGGCCTGGTTTCCAGTGGGACGGATGTATGGAGCAAGCGCGCAGGCGCTCCCGTTATCAATGAATTTTACAAACGGGGGGATTACCACCGGGATCACGGTCGGGGACTGGATATGTACAATGTAGGTCCGGGGCGGGGCTGCGGCGGCATTGCCGTGTTCAGGGATGGAAAACCGCATGTGTCCGGAAACTGGGCCAGCGCCCGGACATTGTACAATGGCCCGGTCCAGACCGCTTTTGAGGTGGTTTATGCACCGTGGGACATTGGCGGCGGCGTGCGTGTGGCGGAGACGCGGAGGGTGACGCTGGATGCGGGAAACCGTTTCTCCAAAGTCCGCAGCGTCTTGAACGTCCGGGGGGCTGAAACGGTGAAGGCCGGTGTGGGAATGGATACCGGAAAGCGCAGAAATGATTATGAAGCAGTTATGGAGGACCGGGAGTCCGGCGGCCTGATGACCGCATGGAGCAGGCCCCGGAAGGATGACGGATGCCTGGGAACCGCCGTAATCGTGCCCTGGGTTCCGGAAGGCCGTGCGGTGGATGCGGAAGGCTGTACCTACTTGCTCAGGAAGGTCGCGAACGGAGAACCCTTTGAATGGTACATGGGGGCGGTTTGGGACAAGGCTTCTCCCATTCGGTCCGCTGCCGGCTGGGAAGCGGAGGCTCGCCGTGTCCGGGAGTGCATCGGCCATCCTCTGCAAGTCCGGGTGCGGTAGGCGCCGCCGCATCCTGTTGTTTCTCGCGGAGCGCGTGGAGGCTTCCTCTTGTTACGGCTGCGGCGGTGCGGGAATGGGCAGCCATTCCGCCAGCGTTTCCGGCTGGAGGGGGGCCGGAGTTTCCCGCGCGTCCGGAGAAGCCAGATTCAGGTCGTTCCTGACGATTTCCGACCGGATGGAAGCCAGGGAAAGAAGGGTATGGAAGATGTGGTCGTGGGAGACGGCTTTCAGCCGGTTGGCTTTCAGGGCGCGCACCATGTCCGGATAGCGTGAGGCGAAAGCGTCCGAATACCAGATGAACATGGCAGGCCGGTAAACAGGCGGCAGGATATGGCCCTGGAACATTTTTCCTTCCTCTCCCAGCGCTACGCCGTGGTCGGAGCAGTAAAAATAAATGGCGGGCCTGTTCTTCAACAGTGCAATCATGCGGTGAATGGAGGCATCCAGGTCGACGATGGAATTGTCATAGGCATTGACGGTTTCTTCCAGACGGGCCTTGGGGTCGTCCATATTGCAGGATGCCGGGGTAAAACGTTCCGCCTGCGCGGGATAGCTGAACGCCATATGGCTCCCGTTATTGTAAATGATATAAAGCTGCCTGTTGCGGCCGAAGTTTTTCAGGGATTCCTCCATGACCAGGGAAGTTCGTTCCTGCATCATTCCGGGCGTCTGGTGCTGGAGCGGCGTCTGTCTCCGTTCACGGCAGTTCCGTGTCAGGATGCCCAGGGAATAATCATGAATGGAATCTCCGCTCAGGTCCATGATACGGACGGTGCGGAATCCGTGTTTGTTGAACAGGTCAATGAAGGAGGAGTGACCGGGAGTGCGGCGGCACAGTTCCGCATCCGTAAACATGCCGATGGCGGAAATTCTGGTCACGATGCCGAAGGAAGTGGCATGGGGGAAGGAAACGACGTTGGGCTCTCTGGAAAGCCGGGGCATTGTGTTCCGATGGTAACCGTTCAGGGGAAGATGGTCCCCCCGGACACTCTCCCCCATGTGGAAAACCACGGCCAGGTCGTCTGGGGCTTCGCACTGGGAAAGGGGCTCCGCGCAGGACGGAAGGTTCCGCAATGTGTTGAAACGCCCCGCATCCTGGGTGATGTATTCGTCCGCCAGTTTGCACGTCATTGCAATATCCACGAGAGGCCAGCCTTTTGCCTTGTCAGACGTGTAGTAAAGATAAAGGGGTTCCGAGCTGTAGGAGGCTGCCGGAATGCTCAGCAGCAGAAGGGCCGCGTACAGGCCCCAAATGCATGCCAGTGCGCCCCACGTGGCTTTTTGGCGCAGGGAACGGCGGCTCCAGTAGATGGCCAGGTAGATAAACCCGGCCAGAAGCAGGGTTCCTGCAATGGAAGCGGGGGTGCAGAAGGCGCAGGCTTCCTGGAAATTGGTCTCCGCCATGCTGGAAAGCACGGAAAGGTTCAGGACCAATCCGTACCGCATCTGCATCATGTACAGGCCCGCATTGAACAGAATGATGGCGGGAAGAAGGACATAGGCGGTGAAGCGGTATTTCAGGCAGAGAAGAATGGTGCCGCAGAGCAGGGATGCGGAGCAGGCGATGCCCATGCTGCTCATCAGCAGGCTTTGGCCATCGTTGAGCACATAGGGATTGGCCGCCAGCGCCGCCGCAAGCCCGGCTGCCCACAGGCAGCGCATGCGGCGGGGAATGAACGCGGCGCGCAGAGCCTGGCAGACAGCGGCCGACAGGCCGTATGCGGACGGATACCGTTCTGCGGAACCGGCGGATGCATGGGGAGGGATCATCGCAAAGGAGGGATAAAGAATGCTTCCTGCTTAAAGCGAAGAAAAATTATAAGAGTTTTAAAATGAATCGCAAGCAGAATGTTGGAGAAGCTTTTTCCGATGTGGGCCGCCTCCGTAAAAAGGGAAGGGTTTTCTTCCATGGACTGCTGCGGCAAAAACAGAAAACCGCCCGGAATGTTCCGGGCGGTTCCTGGGTGCCGAGGACGGCCTCCGGTGCTCAAACGGAATTTATCCGATGACGAGGAATTTTTCAGCCTTGGTGCCGCAGAGGGGGCACGCATCCACGCCTTCCAGAGATTTGAACGTGTCTCCGCAAACCAGGCATATCCAGTATTGCCTGGGCAGGGAACTGGTATCTCCGCTTTCCAGGGCCTTCAGGGCGACGGAATAAAAATCGGCATGTTCTTTTTCCGCTTCCGTGGCCCACGTGAAGGAACGGACGGCGGCTTTCTGCCCTTCTTCTTCCGCCACAGCGATGAATTCCGGATACATGCTTTCAAATTCATGGGTTTCCCCGGCAATGGCGGCTTTCAGGTTTTCGGCGGTGGTTCCTACATGGATCTGGATATCGATGGGCTCCATTGTTGCTCCCAGCTTTTCCAGAACCTTGTTGTGGTTGGCGGCGTGGACGGATTCCGCCTTGGAGGCGGCTTCAAACAATTTCTGAATAAGGGGCTGCCCTTCCTGGGCGGCTTTGGCGGCATAGGCCGCGTAAGTGGCGGAGGCGGTGCTTTCGCCCGTAATGGCAGCTTTCAGGTTTTCTATGGTCTTAGTCATCGGAAATAAATTTATAATAATTCTAAAAAGATGCAACTGAAAAAATCCTTCAAGGGAGGAAAAAACGCAAATTCCTCTTTCTGCGGCATCACGGGGAGCCGTTACACAATGATTCATTGACGCGTGCATGGCGAGCCTGTACAACGGAAACGTTATGAAGAGCATTGTAACAATTAGTTCGGCATGTGCCCTGGCATTTGCAGGTATGGCTTCCGCCCAGGAT
>ERZ1504707.511-NODE-511-length-10015-cov-2.979418_pt1 | contig 10015 bp, 8 predicted proteins | sample MGYA00572391_ERZ1504707 | MGnify/ENA primary metagenome ERZ1504707 (study PRJEB39906, sample SAMEA3182110) | gut metagenome | biome: human; feature: gut; material: Stool; isolation source: human stools | place: Canada | collected 2013-04-23 ...
GCCTCCCAGCGCAGAATGATGCAGAATCTCCCCCAGGCAGATGTGGTTATTACGAACCCCACGCATTATGCGGTTGCCATAAAATACGATCCGGAGGTGGCGGATGCTCCCATTGTGATCGCTAAAGGAGAAGATTATCTGGCGGCTAAGATCAAAGAGATCGCCAGAGACCATCAGATAGAAATCGTAGAGAATAAACCCTTGGCCAGAATGCTGTATGCCAATGTGGATGTGGGACAGGCAGTCCCTCCGGAGCTTTATCAGGCAGTGGCGGAAGTGCTGGCATTTGTATATCATCTGCAGGGGAAGATATAACTTAAGAAGAATTTACAAAAAAGACAGAAAGGAGGTCAGGCACATATGAAAATGAAAAAAGCGGATGTGGGTGTAGCAATTTATATCATGGCTGCCATTATCATGTTTATTGTACCGATTCCGGCCTGGCTTCTGGATATATTGCTGGCTGTCAATATTTCCATTGCGTTGACGGTTCTGTTCGCTACCATGTTCAGCAAGGAAGTGCTGGATATGTCGTTCTTCCCCACCATGCTGTTGTTTACAACAATTTTCCGAATAGCACTGAACACCTCCTCCACCAGACTGATCCTGCGGGACGGTAATGCCGGTAATGTCGTGGAGACTTTCGGCGAATTTGTAGGCGGCGGAGACCTGGTCATCGGCGTTATCATCTTTATTATTCTGATATTGATCCAGTTCATGGTAATCAATAAAGGTTCCGAGCGAGTGTCTGAAGTAACCGCAAGATTTACTTTGGATGCAATGCCCGGTAAGCAGATGGCAATTGATGCAGATCTGAATACGGGAGCCCTCACGGATGCGGAAGCCAAGAGACGCAGAGAGAAGATCCAGGAAGAGGCAAACTTTTTCGGTTCCATGGATGGTGCTGTAAAATACGTAAAGGGAGATGCGGTAGCGGGTCTTCTGATCACCACGATCAATATCGTGGGGGGTATTATTATGGGAATGACCAGGCAGGGAATGGATATTACAGCGGCCCTGAACAAATATGCGATCCTGACCATTGGTGACGGTCCGGTAAGCCAGATCCCTTCTCTGCTGATTTCACTTTCCACCGGTATTCTTGTGACCAAAGGAAGCAAGGATGCTGACTTTGGCACTACGTTGGTAAGCCAGCTGTTCGGTGTGCCGAAAGCACTGTACCTGGTAGGGGCCATGCTGGCTGTTTTAGGATTTGTGACACAACTGAACACGATCCTGTTCGTGGGTCTTGGCCTGGTATTTATCATTGTGGCGAGAAATATTGAGGGCACGATTGAGACGGCAAAGATTGAACAGGAAGTAGACAGTGAGGAAGCAGCTGCGGAGGAGATACGACAGCCCGAAAATGTCAACAGCCTGCTGCAGGTGGATCCGATCGAATTGGAATTCGGTTACGGAATTATCCCTTTGGCGGATGTGAACCAAGGTGGTGACCTGCTGGATCGTGTCGTGATGATCCGAAGACAGATAGCATTGGAACTTGGTACGGTGGTACCTATTATCCGACTGCGGGATAATATTCAGTTGAACCCGAATCAGTATATTATTAAAATCAAGGGAATTCAGGTCAGTGAGGGAGAGATACTGTTTGACCATTATATGGCCATGAATCCCGGGTATGTAGAGGAAGAGATCACCGGAATCCCTACCTTTGAGCCTTCTTTCCACCTGCCGGCGATCTGGATCACGGAAGGACAGAGAGAACGTGCGGAGAGTCTGGGATATACAGTAGTAGATCCTCCCTCGATCATTGCTACGCACCTGACAGAGATCATTCGTCAGCATATTGCAGAGCTGCTTACCAGACAGGATGTCCAGAACCTGATCAACAACGTAAAAGAGAACAATTCTTCCCTCGTGGAAGAACTGGTACCCAAGCTGCTTGGACTGGGTGAAATACAGAAAGTGTTGCAGAATCTGTTAAAAGAAGGAATATCCATCAGAGATCTGCTGACAATACTGGAAACCCTGGCCGATTATGCGCCAACGACGCGGGATACGGATATCCTTACGGAATATGTAAGACAGAGCCTCAAGAGAGCGATTTCTACGAAATATTTTCCTTCCCATGAGACGACAAGTGTATTGACACTGGATCCGAAGATCGAACAGGAAATTATGGGCAGCGTAAAACAGACGGAGACGGGAGCTTTCCTGAATCTGGATCCTGCCAGAAGCAAGGCGATACTGAACGCTGTGGGTGAAGAGATCAAAAAGCTGGAAAATATGGGGAAAACCCCAATTATTATGACATCACCCATTGTGAGAATGTATTTCAAACGACTGACGGAAGACTATTATCCGGATCTGGTCGTGGTATCTTACAATGAAGTGGAATCAAATGTAGAATTACAATCTGTGGGAATGGTCACAGCATAACAGGAAGAGTGAACCGACGCAGGAGTGAGGAGTAATATGATCATCAAGAAATACACGGGGAAAACGGAAGCAGAAGCTACAGAAGCAGCGAAAAAAGAACTTGGAAGCGGTCTCGTGATCATGAATGTAAGGGAAGTAAAAAAGAAGGGATTTTTTGCATTTCTGTCTCCGAAGCAGATAGAGATCACTGCTGCACTGGAGGAGGAAAAACCTCAGAAACCGCAATATGGAAGTATTACGCGCACGACGGATGCACCGGCGGAGAACAGAAATCTGTTTGTCAGAAACAGTACAGAGAATATAGAAAAAAAGCTGGACAGTCTGCAGACACTGTTGGAGAGTCAGTTAAACAGCAGACAGGCGACCGGGGAGGAGATAGGAACCCACCGGGAAACAGTCAGTGAAGAAAAAGAGAAAAAGGATCCGGAAGCGGAAACCCCGGAGAAGAAAGAGGAAGAGCAGAATCCGGAACAGGATAAATTTATCCGGCTGTTGTATAATAAAATGTTGGATAACGAGATGGACGAGAAATACGTAAACAGTATTTTGGAAGATGCCTCTAAAACCAAAAAAGCAGACCTGCCCTTTGATTATCTTCTGGCTAATATTTATCAGAAGATGGTATTGAAATTCGGAAAGTCAGAAGGGATTACGCCCTCTGCGGACGGACCGAGGATTGTATTATTTATCGGACCTACGGGAGTGGGTAAGACAACTACCATTGCCAAGCTGGCAGGAAAATATTGTGTGGAGGATAAAAAGAAAGTGGCACTGTTAACCGCAGATACCTATCGTATTGCGGCCGCAGAGCAGCTAAGAACCTATGCCAATATTTTGGAGACACCTTTCCGGGTCATCTATACCCCGGAAGAACTGCAGACTGCAGTGAAGGATTATTGGGATTGTGATTATATTTTTATAGATACAGCGGGGAGATCACATCAGAATGCGGATCAGCTGGAGAAAATGAAGGAAATGGTGGGAGCACTGAAAGACCCCGGAAACTATCATGTGTTTCTGGTTCTCAGTGCAACTACCAAATATAGGGATCTTCAGAGGATTGCAGACTGTTATGGTAAGATTGCGGATTATGAGCTGATCTTTACCAAGTTGGATGAAACGGAGGCAGTGGGGAATCTGTTGAATATGAAGCTTTATACCGGTGCACCGGTCGCTTATGTGACCTGTGGACAGAATGTTCCGGATGACATGGAAGTATTCAATCCACAGAAGACGGTAAAACAGATCCTTGGTGGAAAGGAATAAAGCTTAGACAGAAAGGCGCGGGAAAATGGATCAGGCGGAACAGTTAAGGATTATTAAAGCAAATAAGCAGATAAGACCGACTGCAAGAGTCATAACTGTCACCTCCGGAAAAGGTGGCGTTGGAAAATCCAATATGTCTATCAATCTGGCAATTCAATTTCGTAAAATGGGAAAAAGGGTCGTTATTTTAGATGCAGATTTTGGACTGGCGAATATTGAAATTATGTTTGGTGCAGTGCCAAAGCATAACTTATGTGATCTGGTATACGAAGGAAAAAGTATCAGTGACATCATAACCCAGGGTCCTATGGGAGTGGGATTTATCTCCGGAGGATCCGGAATTGCCGGAATGTCAAATCTGGGAAAAGATGCTCTTACCTGCATTATACAGAATCTGGCCGAGCTGGATGCCCTTACGGATGTGATCATAGTGGACACAGGAGCCGGAATATCGGACAGCGTATTAGAATTCCTGGTGGCGAGCGGCGAGGTGCTGCTGGTGACGACGCCGGAGCCTACTTCCATTACGGATTCTTATTCTTTGTTAAAGGCGTTGTACCGACATCCGAGATATGAAGAGGCCTATACCAAGGTCAAAATGGTGGCAAACAGAGTGGAAAATGTAAAAGAAGGCCAGGTGCTGTTTGATAAGCTGAATGCAGTGGTTACCAGATATCTTAAGACCTCCATGGAATATTTGGGGTGTGTACCACAGGATCCCCAGGTGGTGCAGGCAGTAATGCAGCAGGTGCCTGTGTCGATACAGAATCCGGGAGCAAAATCCAGTCAGGCATATCAGAGAATTGCGGAGAAATTGTGCGATAAAACACAGGAAGAACAACCGAGGCGCGGAATGGCAGCTTTTTTCTCCCATATTATAGGGACCAGAAACGGAGCTGCAAAACAGTCCAGATAAGAGAGGTACAAAATTATGTTGTCCAGATTTGTGGAAGAAGGTTCTAAAGTAGAGCTTCGGGCGCTGGAACATGGATTGGGAGAATCCGGAGCCGAAAATACGACAAAGGTTTACCAGAGCCGTGTACTGCAGATCCTATCGGAGGATACACTGGAGATTTCCATGCCAATGGAACAGACCAGACTGATCCTTCTGCCGGTGGAAAGCGAATATGATATGGTATTTTTCGAAGAGAATAGTCTGTATCAGTGTTTTTCCAGAATCGTAGATCGTTACAAAAGTAATAATGTATATGTGCTGGTGATGGAACTGACCAGCAATCTGCGCAAATATCAGCGGAGAGAATATTATCGGTTCAGTTGTGCACTGGATATGTGTGCGCGGAATCTGGAGGAAGAAGAAATCGAGGCACTGGAGAAAAATTCACCCTATGAGCTTCAGCCGGGACTTCCGTTAAAGCATAGTGTGATCGTAGATATCAGTGGTGGCGGATTGCGCTTCCTGTCATCTCAGAAATATGAACCCGGGAGCCTGATCCTGTGCAGCTACCATCTGCTAAAAGATGGGGAAAGAAAAAAATATGATGTGGTCGGAAAGGTTTTGGCAGTCAAGGAACTGGAAAACCGGAGGGGAATGTTTGAACACAGAGTCCAGTACTACAATCTGGACGTAAATACCAGAGAAGAGATTATTCGGTTTATATTTGAAGAAGAGCGTAAGAGCCGTAAAAAGGAGAGACTGAACTGATGCCAAAAAAAATATTGGTTGTAGATGATTCTGCACTCATGAGAAGAGTGCTCTGTGATATAATAGATGCAGACATAAGGTTTCAGGTAGTTGACAGAGCAAAAGACGGATTAGAAGCTTTTGATCTGTTGAGCAGAAACAGTTATGACGCGGTTGTCCTGGATGTGAATATGCCGAGGATGAACGGACTGCAGCTGTTGCAGGAATTGCGAAAATACAAGATACCGGCAAGAGTGATGATGGCGAGTACCGACACTATGGAAGGCGCCAGAACCACCCTGGATGCACTGGAACTGGGAGCTCTTGATTTCGTACATAAGCCGGACAGTGCAGTCGACTGCCGGGGAGAGAATTTCCGCAGAGAGTTTTTACGGACACTGAATGTTGTGGCTAACGGCAGAATGCCGTCATTCAATGAGGAGAAGAAAATTTCCGAAGAGAAGGGCACAGTCAGGGAGATGATGAAGATCATCAATCATCACCCGGTCAGTGTGGGCGGCAACAAAGTGGTGGCAATTGCAAGCTCCACGGGAGGTCCGAAATCTCTGCAATCGGTGATCCCTCTGTTACCGGCCGATCTGGATGCACCGGTACTGGTAGTACAGCATATGCTGGCAGGATTCACAGCATCTCTTGCAGAGAGACTGGATAATTTAAGCCAGATTCATGTAAAAGAGGCAGCAGAGGGGGAAGAACTGAAAAAGGGCTGGGTCTATATCGCCATGGGAGGAAAGCACCTCCATGTGGTAACCTCACCGGCCGGACGTCATACACTGCATTTATCGGAAGAACCTTACAGGGAAGGAGTCAGACCCTGTGCCAATTATATGTACGAATCCCTGCAGGACAGCCGCTTTGATACGGTTGTATGTGCAGTTATGACCGGAATGGGTGCGGACGGAACGGAAGGGATCGGTAAATTGAGAACTTCCAGGAAAACATACGTGATCGCACAGGATCAGGAGACAAGCATTGTATTTGGAATGCCCAAGAGTATTATTGCAGCAGGACTGGCAGATCAGGTGGTACCGTTAGACCAGATCGCCCAGGAAATCATACTGCATGTAGGAGTAAATTAAGTAATATATGCCGTTTCCGGCAATGCTGTGATCGGCAGAATGGAGGAAAAGATGGACGTAAGCCAATATCTTGAAATTTTTCTGGATGAAACAAATGAACATCTGCAGAACCTGAATACACAGATTCTGGAACTGGAGTCAGATCCCGAGAATATGGATAATATCAATGAAATATTCCGTGCGGCACATTCCCTGAAGGGTATGGCGGGAACCATGGGCTATAAGCGGATGCAGAATCTGACCCATGATATGGAAAATGTATTTTCGGAAGTGCGTAACGGCAATATTAAGGTGACACCGGAAATGATCGACGTACTGTTCCAGTGCCTGGACGCTTTGGATGAGTATAAAAACAACATCCAGGAGACCTCCGATGAGGGAACCAATGACAATGAAAATCTGATCAAAGCCCTGAATGATATTTTGAACGCTAACAAGACCGGACAGGAGCAGCCCGCAAAGGAAGAAAAAGCAACAGCACCCGCAGCGGAGAGCACCGGAACAGGTGCGGAAAAATGGAATGGCATTGCGTTTGATGACAGCCAGATCCGCGTGATCAAAGAAGCTATGAAACAGGGCAAAAATGTATACGGTATTAATGTTGTGGTACAGGACAGCTGTATCCTGAAGGCGGCAAGAGCTTTCCTGGTGTTCAAGGCTGTGGAGGAAAAAGGAGAGATCATCGTCTCCGTACCCAGCGCACAGGATGTGGAAGACGAAAAGTTCGATAAAGATTTCACTCTGATCGTTTTGTCCGATTATTCTCTGGATGATGTGATCAAGGCAGCGGAAAGCGTATCCGAGATCGCACAGGTGACCGGTGCGGTTCTGGAACTGGAGAAGACCAAGAATTATCATTCCGAAGAGGAGACACAGGAACCCGCACAGGAGAAAAAAGAAGAAGTAGCCGAGACAAAGACTGAAACGAGAAAAGAAGAGAAGAAGCCTGCGGCTGCTAAAGCTCCGGAGAAAAAACAGGTGAGCAAGCCTGTGGTCAACCGTACTGTACGTGTAGACATCGAGAAACTGGATTCTCTGATGAATCTCGTAAGTGAGCTGATCATTGCCAAAAACTCTCTGGTAGCTGCTTCCAGCAATGACCATGGCAACAATACGGCATTCAATGAGCAGATCGAATATCTGGAAAATGTGACAACCAATCTGCATGAATCCGTAATGAAGGTACGAATGGTACCTATCGAAAGCGTTGTAGTGAAGTTCCCCAGAATGATCCGTGATCTGTCTAAGAAGCTGGACAAGAAGATGGAACTGTATATGACCGGTGAGGAGACCGAGCTGGATCGTACCGTGGTGGATGAGATCGGGGATCCTCTGATGCATCTGCTGCGTAATTCCGCTGACCACGGTCTGGAATCCGCAGAAGTTCGTGCACAGCGCGGCAAGCCCGAGCAGGGATCTATTTTCCTGGATGCTTATCAGGATGGCAATAACGTAGTCATCGAGGTAAGAGATGATGGTAACGGTATTGATGTGGAAGCTGTTAAGAATAAAGCAATCGAACGTAATCTGGTAACCGTAGAACAGGCAGCAAATATGTCGGAGAAGGATATTATCAATCTGCTGTTCCAGCCCGGTTTCTCCACTTCCGAAAAAGTAACCGATGTATCGGGAAGAGGCGTGGGACTGGATGTCGTGAAGTCCAAGATCGAATCCTTAAGCGGTGAAGTAGAAGTGAAATCAAAATGGGGAGAGGGAAGTACCTGGACGATCCGTCTGCCTCTGACCCTTGCAATCATTCAGGCACTGATGGTAGTCGTAGGTGGAGAAAAATATGCGATCTCCCTGGGATCCATTCAGACCATCGAAGATATCTCACCGAAGGATATCAAACTGGTAGAAAACAAAGAAGTGATCAACTTAAGAGGAACGGTAATTCCCCTGATCCGTCTGACGGAAGTACTGGATGTTGAAAGTACCAGATCTACCGAGGATAATCTGATTGTGGTAATCGTCAAGAAGGGAGACAAAATGGCAGGTCTTGTGATCGATGAACTGATCGGTCAGCAGGAGATCGTTATCAAATCTCTTGGCAAATATATCAAGCAGTGTAAATTTATCAGCGGTGCAACGATTTTGGGTGACGGTGAAGTGGCACTGATCCTGGATGCAAATGCATTACTGTAAGGAGGGAGATGACGATTATGGAAGAACTTAGCATGAAAAATACGTTAAAAGCCGGAGATGAGCGTAAAATTGAGGAGGAATTTTTCCAGTATATTGTGATCCGCCTCGGTGATGAGCAGTACGGCATTGATATCCGTTACATAGACAACATTGTCAGAATGCAGCACATTACCAGAGTACCCAAGGTACCCGCATATCTGAAAGGTGTTATTAATCTGCGTGGAGAAGTACTGCCGGTAATGAGCCTCCGACTGAAAATGGGACTGGAGGCAGACGAATTGACCCGTGCTACCAGAATTATCATTCTGAAACTGGAACAGCAGGGCAGTGTCGGCATAATTGTGGACGAAGTGAAGGAAGTTGTCACTCTCGGTACCAGCGAGATTGAAAAAATGTCTCAGAATGCCGGTGAGAATAAAAAGAGTTTTATTACAGGTGTAGGAAAACACAATGGGGAACTGATCTCTCTTCTGGATCTGAATTCCATTACACTGGAGGAAAACGCATAAAGGAGATGGATCCATGGGAGATCTGAGTTTAGAGAAAGTTTCGGAAACATATCTGGATGTTTTAAAAGAAATTGGAAACATAGGTGCAGGCAACGCTATGACAGCACTCTCCCAGATGTTAAACTGCAAGGTGGATATGAAAGTACCGCAGGTAAAGCTTTTGGATTTTAATGAAGTCGGAGCACTGATGGGAGGAGAGGAACAGGTGATGATCGGTGTTTTCCTGGGGGTGGAAGGCGACATTACCGGAAGCATGATGTTCCTGGTGGAACAGAACAGCGCAAAACATCTTCTCCATAAGATCCTTGGAGATATGGTACAGCCGGAAGGTTTTTCAGAGATTGAATTTTCTGCAATGCAGGAGATCGGCAACATTATCACGGGAGCCTATCTGAATTCCCTGTCGTCTCTTACGAACCTGACGATTATCCCTACCCCGCCTTCTCTGACGCTGGATATGGCGGGAGCGATCCTAAGCGTTCCGGCAATTGAATTTGGAACTTTGGGAGATAAGATTTTATTGATCCAGTCTCAGTTTTACGATGAGGTGGAGATTGACGGTTATTTCATTCTGGTTCCCGATATTGAATCCTATCCCAAGATATTATCGTCTTTGGGAATATCTGTTGCATAAGGTGCTAAGAGGTAGAAGAAGGGGAGCAGAATGAGCGAGATTATTAAGGTAGGAATGGCGGATCTGAAGACCTGCGTAAGTCCCGACGGAGTGACGACTTTGGGATTGGGATCTTGTGTGGGAATTGCAATCCGCGATCCGGTGACGAAAATAGGCGGTCTGGCGCATATTATGCTGCCGGACAGCACTACGATACGTAACAGTAGCCAGAATATTGCAAAATTTGCGGATACGGGAATTGATGAACTGGTACGCCAGATGGAAAAACTTGGTGCGAGAAAGGCAAGAATGGTTGCTAAGATTGCCGGTGGCGCTACCA
>ERZ1504707.517-NODE-517-length-9954-cov-5.348217_pt1 | contig 9954 bp, 7 predicted proteins | sample MGYA00572391_ERZ1504707 | MGnify/ENA primary metagenome ERZ1504707 (study PRJEB39906, sample SAMEA3182110) | gut metagenome | biome: human; feature: gut; material: Stool; isolation source: human stools | place: Canada | collected 2013-04-23 ...
CCATGGCAGAAGTCATTTTAAAGAATATCAAGAAGATCTATCCCCATCAGGAGCCTAAGAAAAAGAAGAAGGGCGAGCCGGAGAAAAAGACCAACCTCCAGATCACGGAGGAGGGCGTTCTGGCCGTTGATAACTTCAACCTGCACATTCAGGACAAGGAATTCATCGTGCTAGTTGGCCCCTCCGGCTGCGGCAAGTCCACCACCCTGCGGATGGTGGCCGGTCTGGAGGAGATCTCCGGCGGCGAGCTGTACATCGGCGGCCAGCTGATGAACGATGTGGCCCCCAAGGACCGGGACATCTCCATGGTGTTCCAGAACTACGCCCTGTACCCCCACATGACCGTTCGGGAGAACATTGCCTTCCCTCTGAAGCTGCGAAAAATGGACAAAGCTGAGATCGATCAGCGGGTGGAGCAGGCGGCGGAGATCTTGGACATCACGGAGTATCTGGACCGCAAGCCGAAGGCCCTTTCCGGCGGCCAGCGTCAGCGCGTGGCCATCGGCCGTGCCATCGTCCGGGAGCCGAAGGTCCTGCTGATGGACGAGCCTTTGTCCAACCTGGACGCCAAGCTCCGCAACCAGATGCGGGCAGAGCTGATCAAGCTGCGCCAGCGCATCAACACCACCTTTATCTACGTGACCCACGACCAGACGGAGGCCATGACTCTGGGCGACCGTATCGTCATTATGAAGGACGGCGTCATTCAGCAGATCGGCACGCCGCAGGAGGTCTTTAACCACCCCGCCAACCTGTTTGTGGCCGGCTTCATCGGCATGCCTCAGATGAACTTCTACGACGCTGAGCTGGTGCTGGAGGACGGGCAGTATGCCGTGGTGCTGGACGGCGCCAAGGTGACCCTGCCGGAGGAGAAGCAGGCCAAGCTGAAGGCCAACGGCGCGGCAGCCGGTCCCATCACGCTGGGCGTCCGGCCGGAGCACCTGATCCTCAGCGGCGACGAGGGCTCCATGATCCACGGCACCGTGGACGTCAGCGAGATGATGGGCAGCGCCGTCCATCTCCACGTCAGCGCCTGCGGCAGCGATACCATCATGATCGTTCCCACCACGGAGCTGGAAAGCACCTCTGCATTCACCATCGGCAGCCCCATCGCCTTTACCTTCAACGGCGTTATGGCCCATCTTTTCGACCGGAATACCCAGAAAAATCTGGAAGTATAAAAAGAATTGAGACTGTCGATAAAGTGGTAAATTCTCCGCGACGGTAAGGAAGGGTGTGCGCGGGAAACCCAAGAAGGGTGTCCTGTGCCATTGAAATCCTTAGTTTTCAGAACTTTTATAAAGTTCTGAAAACTTGCCCAGCGGGGCGAAAAAACTTTTTCGACACGCTGTGAATTACTTGAAAGGATCATACAGCGCATCCGCTCGCCCCAGGTGTTGTCTGGGGCGAGCGGACCTGTTGGTTTCATGAGACTATGATGGATTACTTTCGTGAACTGAATTTTGTGTCTGTTGCTCTGCGGCTGCTGCTCTCTGCGCTCATCGGCTTCTCGCTGGGATTGGAGCGGGGACGCAAGCGCCGTCCTGCCGGGTGCCGGACCTATATGCTGGTGTGTATGGGAGCGACCCTGACACTGCTGCTCAGTCAATACGAATACATCATGGTCACCACCAAGTGGGCGTCTATTGCATCTGAAATCGGACTCCGGACGGATGTCTCCCGCTTCGGCGCGCAGGTCATCAACGGCGTCGGCTTTCTGGGCGCCGGTACGATCCTTGTCACCGGCCGGCGGGAGGTCAAGGGCCTTACCACCGCGGCGGGCCTCTGGGCCTCCGCCTGTATGGGCCTGGCCATCGGTGCCGGTTTCTATGAATGTGTTTTCCTGGGAACGGTGCTGATCTTCCTTTCCATGCGCTATCTCCCCATCGTGGAAAACACGATGGTGGAACATGCCCCGTTTTTGAACATCTATGTGGAGTTTGAATCGCTGGATCACATCGGTGATGTGATCGGCCGCATCAAAGAGCAGAACGCACAGGTTCTGGATGTGGAGGTTGACCACGGCAGGGGCCCGGGCTCCAGCAATCCCAGCGCGGTCTTTTCCCTGCGGCTGGCCAAACGCCATAGCCATTCCGACGTGCTGGTCTCCATATCTGAACTGGATTGCGTCTATACCGTGGAAGAATTTTAAAGGAGGGAGAAGATCTGATGCTGCCTATTTTTGATGGACTGCGTGACGTGACGCTTGCCTCCGTCACCACACGAATGCTGCTGGCTGTCCTCTGCGGCGGTCTCATCGGCATCGAGCGGGCTTACAAGCGCCGCCCTGCCGGCTTCCGCACCCACATTCTTATTTGCCTGGGTGCGGCGATCACCACACTTACCAGCCAATTCCTCTATCTTAATCTGCATTACTACACGGATATGGCCCGTCTGGGCGCGCAGGTGGTGGCAGGTATCGGCTTCATCGGCGCCGGTACCATCGTTGTCACCCGGCAGCATCGGGTCAAGGGCCTTACCACTGCGGCGGGTCTCTGGGCCTCCGCCATTATCGGCCTGGCACTGGGCGGCGGCTTCTATGAAGGCGCTCTGCTGACAACGGTTCTTGTATTAGTGGCAGAATCCTTCCTCTCCCGATTGGAATACCGGATCCTGGACCATGTGCCGGAGATCAATCTCTACATGGAGTACACCGGAAAGCCTTGCTTGGAGGAAGTCCTGCGTTTCCTGCGGGAAAATAAGGTCTCCCTTCAGGATATGGAGATCACCCGCAACTCCGACAGCGAGAGCCACAACGCCTGCGCGATCTTCTCCCTGCGTTTCAGCAAGGGCGTTTCCGTGGATGAGCTGCTGACCCATGTATCTCAGATCGAAGGCGTTATCACCGTTCAGGAATTGTGATCCCTTCGGAACCGTGTTATACTGATCCCGCGGCGGAGCTTGCCGCTGAATAGCCTGTTTTTGTTATTTTAACTGATGAGGAGCGGAATATGAAAGAATACGATATCATGGTAGTGGGTCCTGTCTCTCTGGACCACAACATCGATTATTTGGGCAACGAACGCAAAGAGGTGGGCGGCGCTGTTGTGGCTTCCGGCTTTGCCGCCGCCGGCAGCGGCGCAAAGACCGCCATCTTCTGCAAGTCCAACGCGGCGGACGCCGATGTGAAGGAGCGCTTCGCCGGAGTCAACGCAGACCTCTACTGGGCTGCGTCCAAGGCCACTTGCTCCATCCGCAACCAGTACTTCACCGCCGACAAGGAAAAGCGGGCCTGCACCTCTATGGGCGTGTGCGACCCCTTCCGGTTTGAGGAGCTGCCTCAGGTGAAAACCAAGGTCTATCACTTTGCCGGTCTGGTCTACGGCGATTTTGACGGCGCTCTGCTGACGGAGGCCGCCAAGCACGGCAAGGTGGGTCTGGACGTGCAGTGCATGCTGCGCCATGTGGAGCCGGATAAGTCCATGGCCTTCCATGACTGGGCGGAGAAGAAGGAACTGCTGCCCCTGATGGATTACTTCAAGACCGACGCCGCCGAGGCGGAGGTCCTCACCGGCCTGACGGACCGCGTAGAGGCTGCGAAAATGCTCCATGACTGGGGCGCCAAGGAAGTGGTCATCACCCACAACACCGAGGTGTTGGCTTATGATGGCAACAAGGTCTACACCTGCCCCATCAAGGCCCGGAACCTCTCCGGCCGTACCGGTCGGGGCGATACCACTTTCGCCGGATATATCGCCGAGCGTCAGCGGGGCAGCGTGGAGGAAGCGCTGAACTTCTGCACCGCCCTCGTCTCCCTGAAAATGGAGACCCCCGGCCCCTTTAAGGGCACCCGGGAGGACGTTCTGGCCTACATGAAGGAATTTTATTGATCGATCGAATACAACCAGCCCGCCCGGAATGTTCCGGACGGGCTGGCTTTTTTCTATCTGTGGTTGGCGGCGTGGCTTACCGGGTCAGCGGGTCCACGGAAATATCCATGTCGATCTCAAAGGCCCGGTTCCACGGGAAGTGGTAATTGGAAAGACCGATCTTTCCCCAATGGGCTGTGACGGTATCCACATGGGGCTTTAGGCCGATGAGCAAGCTGCTGCGCTCTAAATTTTTCAGCACCGGGGCGGTGGCCTTGTCCATCTCCGTTGTCAGACGGTCAACAATGGCGGGACGGTCCAGCTCCGGCAGGCAGAAGTTGTTGGCGTCACCGCCAAGATCATTCCGCACATAGGACAAAATATCCTCCCGTACCACGTTTTTATAGCAGAAATCCTTCAAAATGCTGTCAGCAAGGGTCTTGCAGAAGGCAACCTCCTCCGCCTGCGAGGTCCGGCCCTGAATGAGATGGGCATAGCGGGCTACACCGTGACTCAGGGCCGTGCCGGTGACGATGGCCATATCCAAAAACCCGGCGTAGCTCAACAGCTTGCCCAGCTCCGCTTTTTTCGTCAGGGCGTCATGGAAGGCAGTGCCGTACTGACCGTTGCTTGCATCGATGAGGATCACCGGCAGATCGGCCTTCAGACGTTCATTCAGTGTAGCGGTCAGCTCCTGGATGTACTGCTGCTTCTGGGCGGCGTCCTCCGGCTGGGTCAACACCAGCACATAGAGATCCGCTGGGGTGTCCTCCACCGTCAGGTCAAAGTAGCCCAGATGCTCCGCCACGATCTCCGTCAAGGGTTTGTAGTCATAGTCGCAAGCGGGGCGATCCTCCGTGCCGCCGAAATATTGTACGTTGACCCCTGCGCCGTTCCAGCTCACCTCATTGAGATACAGCTTGGTCACGGCCTTGAAAGCCAGATCATCTACACCGGAAAGGATGACATCGCCTGCCCGCAGACGAGCCTGCAAATAGGCGATCTCATTTTTCTGGATGCAGTCCTCGGAGGAGGAATCGTCAATGCCAATGAGCACATGGAACCGGTCGCCGCCGATCCGGCTGACGGTTTCCAACAGTTCTCCGCTGAGGGTCAGCTTGTTGATCCGGTGCTCCGTGTAGCGGAGGGCGGCATCGTACATCGCGCTGTCCTCAAAGCGCAGCAGATCGTGGCCGTCGGCGTCCGTATCGTAGGTGGCGCGAATATTTTCCAGCGTCAATTCGTCCCCGGTGAGGGTTTTCCGGGGTGCCGCGCCGATGGTCCGCATGGCGTTGTAGTATTCCAGCGTGCCGCCGGCGTAGCCCACGGTGGGGGCCAGCCGCATAACGCTGTCCAGCAGCCAGACCTCGTTGTTGGGGTCCTCCGCCAAAGCGGACAGCAGGCTTTCCAGCAAATCTGTCAGAGGCCACGGCTCACCGTCACGCTCTGTGGTGGTTTCCGCCAGACGGGAGGCCACCAGTCCACCATAGAGCAGCTGGTCCACGGAAAGAAGGTAGCGGTCACAGCCTGATGCCTCCTGTTCCAGCATCCAATCGTACAGGAGGCCGGGATAGCCGCTTTGCCCGGTCCAGGATTGTGTTTCCAGACCGTTTTCGGCGTAATAGTCCTCCATCTGCCCATCCAGCAGTGTTTTGAACATCCATTCCTCTGGCATATTCAGGACATACCCCAGACTTTCCGCCAGATATTCCACCCGGCCCACGTTGTCAGGCCGGTCATCCAGCGGAACGTAGGCGATCACGGCCCGGTCTGACTCTGCATCCGGCAGATCCAGCGGAGGGCGGGCACCGCAGCCGGACAGAAGAGTCAGACATAAGGCTGCTGCCAAGATTCGTTTTTTCATGGGTCCTCCTTTTGGGGTTTTAAATGGGCGTATTCCAAAAAGAGCGGAGCATTCGCTCCGCTCTTTTGTGATCTCCCTTACAGGCCGAAGCTGCTGAGGTCCAGACCGCCGGTGACGCCGTTCATGCTATTCTCCATGGCGTCATTGGCCTGACGCAGCGCCTCATTGACGGCGGAGACCACCAGATCCTGCAGCATCTCCACATCCTCGGGGTCCACGGCCTCCGGCTTGATGGTGACGGAGAGGACCTCTTTCTTGCCGTTGACCTTGGCCTCCACAACACCGCCGCCTACGCTGGCGGTAAACTCCTGCGCCTCAACGGCGTCCTGTGCCTCAGTCATTTTCTCCTGCATAGCGGCAATCTTCTGCTGAAGCTCCGCCTGACGGGCGGCTCCGGAAATTTTGCCGTTGGTGAAGCCACGGCGCGCACTGTAACCCATAGTAAATTTCTCCTTTTATTTGATTTCAATATTGTCAAACTGACTGCCGAATTGCAGCAGCTGCTTCAGATTTTCCTCCGGGGACGGCTTTGGCGGCTCTCCCTTCCGGAGCAGTAGCCGCACCGGCTGGCCGGAGACCTTTTCCGCCTCGGCGGACAAAACGCCCCGTACCCGGTCATTGTCCAAACGGTTTAGAGTGATCTCATCGGGTGCAAACACCGTTAGCTGATCGCCCTCCAACACGCCGCCGCACAGGTCCAGAAACGCCCGGTACATGGGAGGGATCTGACCCTTGCAGTTTTCGGACAGAGCCTTCCACCAGTCACCGCTGACGGGCGCAGCGCTGTGAACGGCCGTCTGTGGCTTCGGCGCTGAAGGAATGGAGGCTGCCGGCTTGGCCGGGACGGCCTTGGGCTGTGCGGGCCGGACAGGAATGGCGTCCTCGGGAATGTCAAAGACCCGTTCACCGGGTTCCTCCCGCATGGGCGGCTCCTCCGGCAGCGGCGGCTCGTCCCAAGGGGGCGGGTCCTCCGCAGGCGGTGGTTCCACAGGTTTGGACGCGGGCTTTGCAGGGGCCTGAGACACCGGTGCTGCCCCGATCGCCTTTGCGGCAGAGACGCTTTGGTTCACGTCGGCGGAGATCGCAGCGCCGCGGGCCGCTGCGTCCTCTAACCGGGTGATCCGGTTTTCCAAGGCGGTGAGATCGCCGCAGAGACTTTCGTCGCACAGCCGCAGGAGACAAAGCTCCGCATCGGTGCGGCGGTCGGCGCTGTAATAAAGATCAGCCGCGGCCTTTTGCAAGGTGGAGGCCAGATAGAGAAAACGGTTGGAGGGAACATCCTTGCCCAGCTGGTCCAGCGTGGCGCTGTCAAATCCGCCGGACAGCAGCGCTGCACCGCCCTCCGGGGCGGTTTTTCGCAGCAGCAGATCCCGGGTCAGGGTAGAAAGCTCACCCAATACAGCGCCTACATCCTTACCCCCGGCGTACAGCTCGTTCAGCAGCAGCAGCGCCGCCTGGGCATTCCGGTCCAGAATGTGCCGCATGAGCTGGGCAGTTTGCAGATTGCCTGCCAGACCCAACACCTCCAGCACCGCCCGGCTGTCCACTGTGCCGCCTGCGGCAGCACATTGATCCAGAAGGCTCAGGCCGTCCCGCAGAGCGCCGTCTGCCAGGCGGCTCAGCAGCTCGGCACCGTCCGCCGTCAGGTCGATGTGCTCCTGACCGGCCACATAGGACAGCCGCTGGGCGATGTCCTTGGGGAGAATGCGTTTAAAAGAGTAGCGCTGGCACCGGGAGAGAATGGTGGCTGGCACCTTGTGGAGCTCCGTGGTGGCCAGAATGAACATGAGGTGGGCCGGCGGCTCCTCTAAAATTTTCAACAGTGCGTTGAAGGCCGCCGTGGACAGCATGTGGACCTCGTCCACGATGTAGACCCGCTTTTTTACGTTGGCGGGGGCGTAAATGGCCTCATCCCGCAGGGCCCGGACCTGGTCCACGCCGTTGTTGGAGGCGGCGTCCAGCTCCAGAACATCCAGAAAGCTGCCGCTTTCCAGCCCCAGACAGCTGGGACACTGACAGCAGGGGTCGCCGTTTACAGGGTGCTCACAGTTGACGGCCTTGGCCAGAATTTTGGCGCAGGTGGTCTTGCCGGTACCTCTTGTGCCGGTGAACAGATAGGCATGGGAGGTACGGCCCTCTGCCACCTGCTTTTTCAAGGTCTCGGTGATGTGCTCCTGACCGATGACGTCGGAAAACACCTTGGGCCGCCATTTGCGGTACAGCGCCTGATGTGTATAAGAGACAGCGCCTGATACATGGAACACACCTCCTGAAAAATCGAATCCGCGGGAAGGAAAAGTGCGCGCGGGCAGCCCCCAAAGGGTGCCCTGCGCATATGAAAACATCCTCCGTTTGCAGACACGGAACCGGCGTCCTCGCGGCACATGGAACATCCCGCTTAATGCTGCTCGGTTCCCCGCCTGACATGGTTCACGGGGCTCCATTGCGCGAGACCGGCTCCGCGTCTGCAAGCGGAGGATGAATTGCGGAATCTATTATACGATATTTTTTCTGAATTATCAACTGGAAATTTCGTTTTTACCGGCAGTTGTGTCGGTGTTTCCGGGGAATACTTGCCTTGACAGAAGGAATGGAGTATAATGGCACCATAATTTTAAACTGGGATTGTTTACCCGAAAGGAGGGGCCATGGAGACCGTTGGGCGTTTCGCGCCGTCCCCCAGCGGGCGGCTGCATCTGGGAAATCTTCTGTGCGCCCTGCTGGTGTGGCTCTCCGCCAGACAAAAGGACGGCCGGGTCCTGCTTCGGGTGGAGGATCTGGATACCGCCCGCTGTCCCCGGAGGTACAGCGAGCAGATGGAGCGGGATCTCCAATGGCTGGGGCTGGATTGGGACATCGGCCCCGGAAGGGACAACGGCACCGGCCCCTATTACCAGAGCCAGCGGACGGAGATCTACCAAGCGGCACTGGAAACGCTGCGGGAAAAGGGCCTTGTTTATCCCTGCTTCTGTACCCGGGCGGAACTTCACGCTGCCTCTGCTCCTCACCGAGAGGACGGGCAGGTGGTCTATGCCGGGACCTGCCGCCGTCTCACCGCAGCGGAGATCGCGGAAAAAAGCAAAAACCGCGCCCCAGCTCTCCGGTTGATAACGCCGGAGGAGCGTTGGGGCTTTACAGACGGCCACATGGGCCGATACGAGGAAAATCTGGCGGCGGACTGCGGGGATTTTCTGCTGCGGCGGTCCGACGGGATGTTCGCCTACCAGTTGGCTGTGGTGGTGGATGACGCCGCCATGGGCGTGACGGAGGTGGTGCGGGGCGCTGACCTGCTGGACTCTACCCCCCGCCAGCTGTATCTCTATCATCTGTTGGGCCTGACGCCGCCGGTTTTTTACCATTTCCCTCTGCTGCTGACGGCGGAGGGCCGCCGCCTTTCCAAGCGGGACAGCGCCGTGGGACTGGACAGCTTGCAGGACAGGCTGCCCCCGGAGGAAATTTTGGGACGGTTGGCGTTTTTAGCAGGGTTCAATCCCTCTGCCGCGCCGAAAACGGCGGCGGAGCTGCTGGCGGACTTCGCGTGGGAGAAGGTACCGCGTCAGGATATCCGGATCCCGGCAGGACTTTTCTGTTAAGGTTTTTCAAAACGGCTTGTTTTGGCGGCGGAGCCGCGATAGGATCATGTGGAACCAGTGGGACGGCGCAATGCGCCGGAAAGGAGCACTATGCGGATCATTGTTGTGGGCGCGGGTAAGGTAGGCACCAGCCTGACCGCCCAGCTTATCCGGGAGCACCGGGTCACGGTCATCGATCAGGAATCCAAGCTCATAGAAAACATCATCAATGTCTATGACGTTATGGGCGTTTGCGGGAACGGAGCCAGCTATGAGGTCCAGAAGGAGGCGGAGGTAGGCAAGGCGGATCTGCTGATCGCCACCACCTCCAGCGACGAGATCAATATTCTGGCCTGCCTGGTGGCGAAAAAGCTGGGCGTGGCCCACACCATTGCCCGCATCCGCAACCCGGAGTATGAGACGCAGCTCCGCTTCATGCGGGGCGAGCTGGGCCTTACTATGTCCATCAACCCGGAGAAGGCAGCGGCCCACGAGATCGCCCGTGTGCTGCGGTTCCCGGCGGCCATGAAGCTGGAATCCTTCTCCAAGGGCCGCTTAGAGCTGGTGGAATACCGCCTGCCGGAGGGGTCCGCCCTGGACGGCGTGCGGCTGCTGGACATTTACCGGAACGCCCGGGCCAGAGTTCTGATCTGTGCCGTGTCCCGGAAGGGACAGACCACCATTCCCTCCGGTGATTTTGAGCTCAAGA
>ERZ1504707.524-NODE-524-length-9901-cov-3.424233_pt1 | contig 9901 bp, 10 predicted proteins | sample MGYA00572391_ERZ1504707 | MGnify/ENA primary metagenome ERZ1504707 (study PRJEB39906, sample SAMEA3182110) | gut metagenome | biome: human; feature: gut; material: Stool; isolation source: human stools | place: Canada | collected 2013-04-23 ...
TATAAGAGACAGCATTAACAGAACAAGAAGAATTATTTGCAAAGGATTGTAAACTGATAAATCTTAAATACGAATATAACGGTTATACCGGAGATGAGAGATGGGCGATTATTACGGAATTATCGGTAAAAGAGCTTTGGGAGAAGTATCCACTTGTTATAGAAAGATATTCTCCGTTTGTTCATCTTTCCATTGCACAGGGAGAGGTAATTGACGATGCAAACCGAAATGAGGACAAGTATGCAAAGAGAAGCAGTCGCACACTTGACTGCTATGGATATGACGATGAAATGTCATCACAGTTCCATAAAGAACTTGCCATTATGTTTGACGACCCGTTTGAAAGAGCAGAAGAAGAAAGGCTTGAACTGGAAAGAGAAGAATTGCGTCAGTGTGAAATTAGAAAAGCAAGAATAGCACTTTCAATGTTGCAGCCACTTCAAAGGGAACGCCTTATGAAGAATGTGTGTTGCGGTCTGAGTTCCAGAGTGATTGCAAAGCAGGAGGGCGTATATTACAGCTCCGTAGATAAGTCTATTGCTGCGGCAAAGAAAAACTTTATCAAATTTTATGAAAATCTCTGATTTTGGGTGTGCATTTCATACCCCTTTGTCCAAATGAGTGAAGGGGTTATTTCATTCCGGATACGAATGACACTTTAAAAATTTGATTCTTGTGAGGTTATGTATATGAAAGAAAAAATGATTTGTCGTGGGGATTTATTCTACTATGACTTTGGAGATAACAGTGGTTCAGTACAAAGCGGAGAGCGTCCGGTGCTTGTCGTTCAGGCAGACGATTATAACCAGAATGCTCCGACGATTATTGTTGCAGCGGTTACAAGTGTAATCAAGAAAAGATATTTGCCATCGCACATTATTCTTGGCGAGGAGTTTGGATTGAAGAAACCGTCAATGGTTCTTTTGGAACAGATACGGACAGTCAATAGAGAAGATTTGCGTGAATACATAGGTACGGTAGATGATGATAAACTTTTCAGGCAGATAAACGCAACTTTGAAAAAGACTTTTGGACTTTGGGTTTACAAGCCGGAGGGGAAAGAAAATATTCGTTGTCTATGCCCGAAGTGCCTGAATGATTACATCCACAATCCGGACTATATTGTAAGGCGACTTGACCCATTTGCAAAGCGAAAAGAAAGATGTGATAAGTGCGATGGGGATGGTTGGGATTATGTTGTTACCGACAGATATTCATCAAAGAAAGAAAAGAGGGGAAGCAATGACAGAAAATAAAATCATTATTCCTATCTGGAAGAAGTCCAATCTTACAGTAGAAGAAGCCGCAGCTTATTGTGGTATTGGCTCAAGAAAATTAAGAGAAATGTCCGACTCGGAGTTTTGCCCTTTTGTTCTTTGGAATGGAAGTAAACGACTGATTAAAAGAAGAAAACTGGACGAATATCTTGATAATGCGTATTCGATATAGCTGATTTGTAAAATGTGCGATGGGTCGGTTCGCATGATAGGCTCATCGTCATTTTTTAATTATCATAAGGGCAGAAAAAAACAAGGAGGTGCTTCCGTAATGGCAGATACAGAAAAGATTATCCGAAAAAAATATGATGTGCCGATATGGCATAAGTCTAATTTGACGATTGATGAAGCAGTTGAATATTCTGGCATAGGTAGAGAAAGACTGAGAAAACTAACAAGCCAAGAAGAATGCCCATTTGTTCTTCATATAGGAAATCGTCGAATGATTAAGAGGAGGATTTTTGATGAATACATTGAAAAACTTACTTTCCTTGAATGATGATGAACGCTTACTTGCCGAAGTAAGAACATATCAGGAAAAACTCATAAGCAATGCTGAAGAACCGATATGGGAAAGAAAGTGGCTGACAATCGAAGAAGCCGCAGCATATTCCGGTATAGGAAGAACGAAGTTGCGTGAGTTGTCTAATCAAGCAGGTTGTCCCTTTGCAATATGGATAGGCAACAAAATCCATATTGTGAGGGAACGACTGGACAAATATATAGATAAGCAGTTTAGAATTTAGGAGGATACAATGGCGACAAAAAGAAAAGATAAATCAAGGGTTGTTCTGAAAACCGGAGAGGTTCAGAGAAAAGACGGTACTTATCAATTTAGCTGGCAGGACAGCCAGATGAAAAGAAGATTTGTTTACGCAAGAACTTTAGATGACCTGAGAGAAAAAGAAAAGCGTATTCAGAAAGATAAATGTGATGGTATTAAGACCGAAGCACGATACACAACCATTGATGAGTTATTTGACCTTTGGGCAAATATGAAAAGAGGGCTGAAGAATAATACCTTTGAAAATTACAAATATATGTACAATACCTTTGTGCGACCAGTGATTGGAAGTAAAAGAATATCAACGCTGAAGAAATCAGATATTAAGAAATACTACAATTATCTTGTTGATGAAAGAAATTTGAAGCCTTCAACGATTGATAATATACATACGGTTCTTCATCAGGTTTTACAGATTGCTGTCGATGATGACTTCATCAGAAATAACCCGTCAGATAATGTGTTGAGAGAATTGAAAAAAGCACATTGTTTTCAGTCGGAAAAGCGTAGAGCGTTGACGAAACCGGAGCAGGAGCTATTTCTAAATTTCCTGAAAACCCACCCTGCATATGAACACTGGTATCCGGTCTTTGCAGTAATGATAGGAACTGGACTTCGTGTGGGGGAAGTAACTGGATTGAGATGGTGTGATATTGATATGGAAAGTGGAATGATTGATGTTAATCATACTCTTGTATATTATGACCACAGAACTGAGGGGAGTAAAAGTGGCTGTTATTTCAATGTAAATACAACGAAGACTCCGGCGAGTATGAGGCAGGTTCCAATGCTCGGTTTTGTGAGAGAAGCATTTGAACAGGAGAAACAGAAGCAGGAAGATTTAGGACTTCATTGCGAGGTCACTATTGACGGATATACAGATTTTATTTTCATCAATCGTTTTGGTCAAGCACAGCACCAAGCCACACTCAACAAAGCAATCCGAAGAATTATCCGTGATTGCAATGATGAGCAGTTTTTGCACAGTGATGAACCTGATGTGTTACTTCCTCATTTTAGCTGTCACTCGCTTAGACATACATTTACAACAAGAATGTGTGAAGCTGGAGTAAATATAAAGGTCATTCAAGACGCACTCGGACATTCAGATATTTCAACTACACTGAACATCTATGCTGATGTTACAAAAGAAATGAAAGCGGCAGAGTTCAAAGGATTGGATAGCTACTTCAAAGGATAATATTGGACTTCACATACAGAAAGAGAACATACAGAGTGTTGTGTGTTCTTTTTTCTTGTTCTGAAGCAGGAAAAGATAAGGCAGCGTTACTTTGATGTGGATTGACATTGTAAATAAGAGAAGTTATAATTTCTTGTATATGAATATGCTCTTGCATATACTACTATCGCCCTACATCATTTACATCATATTTTACATCATTTGCCCGCAAAGTGACTCAAAGTAGAGCAAAAATATGAAGTATGGGGGATAATTGGAATATGGAGAATTTAATAGTATTAACACCAGCTTGGTCGAGTATGAAAGAACCACAAAAAGGGTCCCGACAATGAAGACCCTGGAACCAAAGCGGGCTGAAAACAAAGCCGAAAAAGCAGCGGTAAATGGTTCTGCAGAGGATGCAACCGTGTCCGCTCCAAGCGTACAGATTGATCTTTCCAAGGTGAAAATCGAGCCTTTGTTTGCAGATGATGTAGACTTTGAGACATTCAGCAAGTCTGATTTCAGAGTGGTTAAGATCGAAGCCTGTGAGGCAGTGCCGAAGTCCAAGAAGCTCCTGAAATTCACACTGAATGACGGAACAGACCGGAAACGCACCATTTTAAGCGGTATTCACGAGTATTACGAGCCGGAAGAGCTGGTTGGTAAGACCTGTGTGGCAATCACAAACCTGCCGCCGAGAAAGATGATGGGCATTGATTCCGAGGGTATGCTGATTTCCGCAGTGTACGAGTATGACGGACGGGAAGGCTTAAATCTTTTGATGCTGGATGACAGTATTCCGGCAGGAGCAAAGCTGTACTAAAGAGGTCATTTACTACAAAAAATCGCGTTACTACAACTTTTCTACAACTTTTGCGCGAGACCCTACGAAACCGGATGAAGCAATATGAAAGGCGGATCTGCTTATAAAATGCAGATTCGCCTTTCTTTTTACATCAGCTTCATGTTCACACTAATGTTTTTTGCCTTCTCCTGCATATTCTCTTGTGTAATATGGGTATAGATGTCCATTGTAGTAGAGAAATCGGCATGCCCCATGACTTGCTGAATGAATTTAACATCGTTGGTGCTTTCGCAGAGCCGGGTACAGAAGGTGTGCCGCAAGTTGTGAACACTAAAATGAGGGAGCAAATCCGGTTCACGGTCTTCCAGTTCAGCCTGATCCATTTCCTCCATGTTGTAAGTTACGCTGATTCTCTCAATCGCCCGATTGATATTGTGGGCGCTCATGAATGAGCCGGTTCGGTTGCGGAAAACAAAACCGTGAACTCCTCCTAACACCAGTTGATCGTCTGGATACAATGCGTCGATGGTTTCAATCTGGAGGCGAAGCTGCTCGGCCACCTCTGGATAGAGGATAGGGATAATTCGTGTACCGCTCTCAGTTTTGGGAGTGGTAATGTGAAATCCGGCTTTTCCGTCAATGACCCGGTAGATTAAGTTGTGGTTGACGGAGATTGTGTTTTCGCTCAAGTTAATATCGCTTTTGGTAATGCCGGTACATTCTGCTACACGCATTCCTGTTCCAAGGAGCACAGTCATGATGGGGAGCCAATGGCTGTATGTAGGGGACTTGGCAATAAAACGCAGGAAATTCTGCTGTTGCGTTTTAGTGAGTGCGATCCGCCGTTTAGGTTTTGGAGCGCTGCCATCCGTCTTGAGCTTGCGGTAAATGCCCTTGCTGGGATTTTTGCGGATGTAATCGTCGTCCACGGCCATTTCAAGCGTAGGGTGAACAATGGTGTTGATGCTCTCCAGTGAGTTGATAGCAAAGCCGTGTTTCAGCAGTTTGGTATAAAACGCGAGAATATCACTTCTGTGGATTTGTGGCAGAGGCATGTTAGCGAAAGGCTCTTCTTTCACATAGAAGTCCCACAGGTAAAGATAATTTGCTCTGGTAGAGGGCTTCAGTTTGATGTTGTTATTCATGTAGACCTTGAACATATCATTCAGGGTAAGCTTCATGGCTTCCTGAGTACGGATGCCATCATCCTTATCTTTGTTGATCTGCTTTTCTTTGACACGAAGACTTGCGAGATCGGAGTCGTAAAGATATTTCTTTTTAGTGCCTAATTTGTAGACATACATATAGCTGCCATCTGCCCGTTGTGTTTCTCCGGGCCGAAGATTTCGCCCTTTGTTGTCTTTTCTCACTTTTGCCATTACTGGTACCTCCTGATTATAAAAGTGTAGTGCGCCTTACTGGCATGGTTATTTAGCCGGAAATATCATAAAGATATTCTTTGATACGCTGGACACTCCATAGGACACGGGTGTTCATGGTAATGCGTGCATTGGCAAGATCCCCAATCTGTACTGCAGTGTGCCTTCCACAGCACAACAGTTTGCAAAGGGTATCGGTATCAACAGCCAAGCACTGCTCCGGCGGTAGGTCATTCGGTTTTCTTTTCTCCATAATCGTCCTCCTTTTTTCGATTACAATGATCCCTTACGATTTGTAGAAGAAGGTTTTCAACAAAAACAATGAAAACGGTCTTGAGGTCAGGAAGTATTGAAATAACAAAAGAACTCTAATGGGGCCATTTCCTACGCCAGAACGGTTCTGCCGTGTATTTCAGGCTGCTGCTGTGCAACACTTCGATTATGGGCGCGCTTCTGTGGTCATCGCACACTGTCCAGAATTCCTGTATAACTCCCCATAGAGGTTATGAACTTGTCAAGGTACTAAAAGAGCGTAGGGATCATCCGGTATTACCAAATGATCCGATACATCCTATAAATAGGCGGGGAAGAAAGAACTTCTGCAAAGAGGAAAGAAAATTTAAAGAAAATCCAAAATCAATATATAGAATGTTTGAATTGACAAGCACTATATATTGTGTTAGAATTGCAATGTAATTGATTTTTGTGCGTTGCCCGTCAGGGTACACAGGCTTTAGGGCTTGTGTTGCGGAGTAATGACTGCATTGCACACGCTGTTAATTTTGTACTTGTGTCAGTAGTATCACTGCGCCTTTTCAGGCCGGTATATTGCTGGCTTTTTTTATTTTACGGGATTTACCCACCATTGCGAGAATGACATCGGTTCATAGGCAACTATGGACGCCAGGCTTTATGCCGTCTGTCATTCTCGCTTTTTTATTGCCTGTAAGCCTGAAAGGGCTTTAAGGATAAATCAAAACTGAGAAAGGCAGGTCATGTACATGAATGTGAAGCAGAAAAGAAAGCAGAATGGTCGGCGGGTCAAGCCGGCACACTCCACGGACTGGAAGATGAAGAGACAGGCAGTATCTTCGCTCCGGCCCCAAAATGTTGCACCAATGGCGAGGGCAGTTATTTTGCCCCGAAGATCACGAAGGGGGATTTGATATGTCTGGCAGCAATAGTGCTGAACGAAAGCGGCATGAACCGCTGGTGCTGGTAGAAACGGCAGATCTTTCGGAAGAAGACTGGCTGGATTACCGGCGCCGTGGAATCGGCGGCAGCGATGTATCAGCAATCTTTGGCACTTCTCCATTCCGGACAGCCAGGGATCTGTACTACGACAAACTGAACATAGCGTCAGTGGAAGATGATGAGGGCAACTGGGTTGCCATGGAAATGGGGCATTTGCTGGAGCCTCTGGTAGCAAAGATATTCGAGCGGAAAACCGGATATCGGGTCTACCAAATCAAAAAGATGTTCCAGCACCCACAGTATCCTTGGATGCTGGCTGATGTGGACTACTTTGTGGAACTGCCGGATGGCACCACAGCGATCCTTGAGATCAAGACCACAAACTATAATGCCAGAGATAACTGGTGGATGAATGGGAAGGAGACTGTTCCAGTCTACTATGAATCTCAGGGGCGTCATTATATGGCAGTAACGGATCTTGACCGATGTTTCTTTTGCTGCCTGTATGGTAACAACGAGGAGGAAGTTATTATCCGGGAGGTCAAGCGTGATTTCGAGTATGAGGCTGAGATGGTCTTTTTGGAGCAGTATTTCTGGGAAAACCATGTGCAGCGCCATGTGCCGCCGCCCTATACAGAAAGTGGGGCCTTGATTATTGAGAGCGCACGCAAACACTTTGGCCCGGCAGATAAAAATGCCCCGGCCGTTGCACTTGACCTGGATATGACTGCAAAACTTATGCAGTATTTGCGGCTTCTGGATGAAAAGAAAAATGCAGAGGTGTACTCCAAAGAAATCGACAAGGATATTCAGCGTCTGAAGGCGCTGTTGATTGCGGAAATGGGTACCAGCTGCACTGCAGTCTGTGAGCAGGAGGGAGTGAACTATACGGTTACCTATACCCCTGTTCGCAAGTCCGTCATCGACAAGGATAACCTGCTTCGGTTGAAACTGGAGCATCCGGATATTTACGAGCAGTTTGTTACAGTATCCGAATCCAGACGGTTCAGTGTTAGAGCCTCGATTATGGAGGCCGCTTAGTGAGGTGAAAAAGGATGAATTGTATTGGTACCTACGACGGGACGATTTTTTATAATCCTGCCAATAAGTTTTGTATCATCAGTGTAAAAACCGCAGACCAGAGTGTGCCAGCTGAGGCCAGGTCAAACAGGCGGTACAAAGACCATTTGATTCGCTTTACAGCTGTGGGGTATGAGATTCCACGGACAGATGCGGTAGAGTTGGAACTGGATGGTGAATGGGCAAAAGGCAAGTATGGTGTCCAGCTCCAGGTGGAGCAGTGGCGTGAAATTGTGCCCAGAACAAAAAACGGCGTAGAGGGCTACCTTGCCTCCGGGCTTATCAAAGGGATTGGTCCCAAAACTGCCGCAGACATTGTGGAGCGGTTCGGTGTGGACACATTGGATATTCTGGAACACCAGCCGGAGCGGCTGTTGGAGATCCGGGGCATTACGGAAAATAAATTGGAGGACATCAAAGCTTCTTATGCAGAAAACCGTATGCTCCAAGGAATTATGACCTTGCTGGCACCGTTTAAGATTACTCCCAAGACGGCATTGAAAATATATCAATATTTCGGCCCGACCAGCGTAGAGATTTTGGAAAAGAGCCCATTCGAGCTTTGCCAGATCTCCGGCTTTGGATTTCGGCGGGTAGATGCAATCGTACAAAAGAGCGGGGGCGATCTCCATGACCCCATGCGTATCAAAGGGGCTGTCTTTTGTGCGCTGGATGAGGGCAAGAGTAAACGAGGCCATCTGTACATCAGTTCTGAAGAACTGGAGAAATCAGCGCTGAAACTGCTCAATGAGAAGATACCTGTACCGGAGCTTCGCCTGCATCAGCAGGAAGTCAGGGATATGATGCAGGAAATGATCCTGAATGGAGCAATCGTTTCCGTGAAGGATAATATTTATCTTCCCAGAGTGTTTGCCCAAGAGGATGAAACGGCGCGCCGGATCGCCCAGCGTCTGGTCACCCAGATGCCAGTAGAGCATATTGCGCCGGTGCTGGAACAGGTCAAGGTTGAAATGGGACTGCGCCTGTCTGCACAGCAGGAGGCTGCGGTCTATGCAGCATTTAGGCATGGCTTGTCAGTGATTACGGGTTCTCCTGGTACTGGTAAAACAACAGTGCTGCGGACGATACTTGAGGTTTACCGGCGGCTGCACCCTGATGGCAAAATTGCTCTTATGGCGCCTACCGGTCGGGCAAGCCGCAGGATGTCGGAGAGTACCGGCTTTGAGGATGCCCGAACATTACACAGTGGTCTGGGACTGACCAGTGAAGAGGATGAGGGTAGCCGGAACAGAAAGTCAGAGCCACTGTCGGCCGATTTAATCATTGTGGATGAGTTTTCCATGGTGGATATGTGGCTTGCCGAGAAATTCTTTGAGCGCATGAAGGCAAATGCCAGAATCGTACTGGTAGGCGACCCAGATCAGCTTCCCAGCGTAGGAGCCGGAAATGTGTTTCGTGAGATCATCGAGACCCAAATCGTCCCGGTAACGGTGCTGGATCAGATTTTCCGTCAGTCGAAGGACAGTCTGATTGCCTATAACGCCAAATTTATTAACGAGGGCAATACCAAACTGTTTTATGGACCGGACTTTGTTTTCGTGTCTGGTGATAGTCAGGAAGACACCGCTGAAAAGATTACAGAACGGTATTGTTTGGAGATACAGGAGAGTGGCATTGAGAATGTGCAGATTCTTTCACCTTTCCGTTCAGAAGGCGCCGCGTCGTCGGAACAGCTGAATGAGACCATTCGTGAATTGGTCAACCCATTCCGCTCTGCGGAGGAAGAAATCAAGTTTGGCCCCAGGATATTCCGGGTCAATGACCGCATCATGCAGACCAAGAACACAGAAAAGGTCTCTAATGGAGATCTGGGCTTCATCCGGTATATTAAGGACACTGACCAGGGTAAAAAAATCGGCATGGATTTTGGCGCTGGCAGAACACTGGAATACGGCGTAAATGATTTGAGCAATGTGGATCTGGCTTATGCTACTACGATCCACAAGGCTATGGGCTCTGAGTATGAGACCGTTATTATGCCGCTGCTCAAAGCGCACACCATCATGATGTACCGTAATCTGCTCTACACCGGAATCACGCGTGCCAAAAAGCGGGTGGTTCTGATTGGGCAGAAACAGGTATTGTTTATGGCAATCCATCGTAATGAGATCGGCAAGCGGAATACGCTGCTGGGTATGCGTATTCAGATGTATTTCAAAGCCTACGCAAAGAAAGCCG
>ERZ1504707.559-NODE-559-length-9517-cov-3.879307_pt1 | contig 9517 bp, 4 predicted proteins | sample MGYA00572391_ERZ1504707 | MGnify/ENA primary metagenome ERZ1504707 (study PRJEB39906, sample SAMEA3182110) | gut metagenome | biome: human; feature: gut; material: Stool; isolation source: human stools | place: Canada | collected 2013-04-23 ...
GTCCACTACTGCACTGGCCTGTCTGTCAGCTTCCTTGACCTTCTCGATATTTTCCGGTGTAATTTCCATACTGTTATATGCCAGAATCCGGACAGCCCGCTGATTTTCCGATGTTTTTTCTAATGACATATCTGTCAGAATATCATCTACATTAGAAAATGCTTTCCGGATGCTGTCTCCCAGATCGCTTCTCGGTGCCGTCATCAGAGTCTCATAACGTTCGCCCGCTTCCTCATAGGCTTTCTGCATTGCAGCGCCTTCCTTATGGAAGTCAGAAACTGTCTCTGTGGCAGCATTCTGTTCCAGGCTATAGGGTCCCAGTACTCCGGCAGGCAATCCCGGCAATTCGGAAGCCACCTGCACTGCCTGGGTATAAGTCTCATATTTCGTCACTGCCTGAGACTCACCGGGAAAGTATTTTTCGGCAACCTCTGCCTCCGCCTTTCGCAGCGCTTCGATCAGCTGCTCCATGGGGGCTGTATCAATAGAAAAATCACTCTGTAAAAGCTTTACGTTCACTTCTGCCGTCATGCGAAGACGAATCTCTTCCAACTGTTTTCTTGCTGCCAGATTCTCTGCCGTGGCATTCCACTTTGCATCTGAGAACCAGTCCTGCAGCATTTTATCTGCTTTTTCATAAATCGTATCCTGTCTGCCCAGGTTCGCATACATCGGGGATTTTCCCTCCGCAATTGCCGCTGCTGCTGCCTGCGCAAAAGTGTCCTCCGTGACAGGATAGGAAATACCGTCCAGTTCCACAAGCTGCTGCAGCGTATCCGTGGTCAGCGCAAGGTCGGCACTTACCAGCCACTGTGCCTTCTGTCTGTTCTCATCGTTTACCGTCAATCCCGCATCCGCAATTACCTTGTCCATCTGCTCCTGCAGTTCCTGCGGAACATCATTATTCTGTACTTTCGCACCGCTGTTCTCTGCCACATAGAGGTTCCAGATCTCCGGTTCCAGTCCATTATCCACCAGGTAGCTGACCGCACCTTCTTCCGGTTCCTTCAGGGAAGCTGCCATATCCCAGGCGCTTTTCAGTTCATTTATATTTTCCTGTGTCAAAGGAAGATCCGCGGAACGGAACTGCTCTTCGATGCTTCGGGCTAAAGTATCACTTCCTACCGCTGCCGCCAGGGTATCCATGTCGATATCATCCGTATATCCTGCGATCTGCTGTCCGGAACGCACCAGCTCTGCCTTGATCTTATCCACGATGGTGACCGCTGTATCCTGATCCAGCTCTCTAGGATCAAATCCATCCTCACAGGCCTTCGCATAATCCTCCTGTGACATGGTATGCGACAGCAATGTCATATAGTCCTGCTGCAACGCCACATTAGCATTCCCGGCATCCTGCTGCAGCTCCATCAGAGATTTTCCTTTGTTGTTCTCTTCCTTTTCCAAAGAAGACATGGGCACTGCGGCCTGTCCACTCTCGTATACTGCCCCGAAATTCACATTTACGCTTTTTTTACTGCGCCATGTCTTGTCCTTGCCCCAGCTGCTTTTCTCTGTCCGGTTACTTTCTGTTCTATTGTCTGTTTCATTGATCGTCTGTTTCTGAAATGTTATCTTCACGCCTGTCGTCCTTTTCTGTACAGTTCCCAGAGCCCGCCGGTTCTGAATAGTTAAGAAAAAAGATGAGTGTACTTTGGATCACACTCATCTTTTATTTCGGTAGTTTTATGTAATTTCTTAACCTGACCTAGAACAGAAATACCGCTGCACCGTAGGGCGGCAGATCAAAGCTGATGGAGTAATCCTTATAATGATAAGGCTTTTTCTCCGCCATAATTTCTGCGGGAATCTCGTTGCCCCAGCCGCCGAACCGTTCCTCATCACTGTTCAGCAGAAGCTTATATTTTTTCTTCTTAGGCACGGGAACGGTATAGTTCTCCCATTTCATCGGGGTCATGTTAAGTACAAACAGCAGATTATTCTTGCCACTGGAACATTTCCGGACAAAGGAGTAAGTGCTGTGTTCCGCATCATCCGCGTTCATCCATTCAAAGCCGTCCCAGTTATTGTCAATCTCGTACAGAGCAGGGTATTTACGATACAGCTTTAACAGCTCCTTTACATAAGTATGTACGCCCTGATTCAGCTTCTCTCCTAACAGATACCAGTCAAGCTCACGCTCTTCGCTCCACTCTCGCTCCTGTCCGAAATCCTGTCCCATAAATAATAATTTCTTGCCGGAATGCCCAAACATGTAGCTATACCCCACACGAAGGTTGGCATATTTATCTGCCGGATATCCTGGCATTTTATTCACCATGGAGCACTTCAGATGCACCACTTCATCATGAGATAATGGCAGAATATAATTCTCGCTGTCGTTATAGCTCATAGCAAAGGTCATGGCGTAATGATCGCCTTTCCGGTACAGAGGATCCAGCTTCATATACTCGCAAAAATCATGCATCCAGCCCATATTCCACTTGAAGGAAAATCCTAAGCCTTCCTCCCCGATACCACTGGTAACATTAGGCCACGCGGTAGATTCCTCAGCAATCGTCAAAAATCCCGGATAAGTTCCACGGATCACTGAATTCAGATGATGGAAGAACTCAATGGCTTCCAGGTTCTTATTGCCGCCAAATTTATTCGGCAGCCATTGTCCGTCTTTTTTACCGTAATCCAGATACAGCATGGAGGCTACTGCATCTACACGGATACCGTCTACATGGAACTCTCTCAGCCAGAACAGAGCATTGGCTACCAGGAAGTTCTTCACTTCATTTTTGCCATAATTAAATATCTTCGTTCCCCATTCAGGATGCTCTCCCAAACGGGGATCGGGATGTTCAAAGATGCACTGTCCATCAAATTCTGCCAGTCCGTGTGCATCGGTTGCAAAATGTGCCGGTACCCAATCCAAAATGACTCCGACACCTGCCTTATGCAGTTTATTGACCAGATACATAAAATCCTTAGGCGTTCCGTAACGGGAAGTAGGCGCATAGTATCCGGTCACCTGATATCCCCAGGAGCCATCATACGGATGCTCCGCGATTCCCATAAGCTCTATATGGGTGTATTTCATCTCTTTCAGATATTCCACGATCCGGTCGGCGAACTCACGATAATTATAAAATCCTTCCGCAGTGCCATTATTGGGATGTTTCATGAAAGAACCGATATGGCACTCATAGATTGCCATGGGTTCCTTGTTCATATCTTTTTTATCCCGGGCTTCCATCCACTTGGAATCCTTCCAGTCGAATCCCGTGATATCCGTAACGATGGACGCTGTGCCAGGTCTGTATTCCGCATAATTGGCAAAAGGATCGGCTTTGTACAGCTTTCTGCCATCCCTCGCATAGATCAGGAACTTATACATTGTTCCTTCTCCCACGCCGGGAACGAACAGCCCCCAGATACCGCCCTCTCCCAGCTTCTGCATGGGATGCGATTCCTCGTTCCATTCATTGAATGTACCGATGACATTCACCTGTGCTGCATTTGGTGCCCATACTCCGAAATAGACTCCCTGCACACCATCTTCCGTCGACAGATGCGCGCCCAGTTTTTTATAAATATCATAGTGCGTTCCCTGGGCAAAAAGATACTGATCTGCTTCGGAAATAAATACCTTCTCCTGCGTCATAGCTGCGCCTCCCGCTATATATTTTTAACTATTCAGAACCCCATTCGCAAAATCGCATTTTCAATGCTTTCCTTTTGCTCATGTGGTTACTTCGCCCTATAAACATTGATAAATGTTCTTACGAATGCAAGCATTCGACGCCCATTCGTCAATGTTTACATGGCTCTGAATAGTTATACAAAATCTTTTTCAGTGAGGATGATCATATCCTCATCGTCATATCTCTTGGCAAACAGAACATCAAAGAAATGTTTTAATGTCTTTTTATTCGCATGAGCGATTGCTTCATCCACTATTTCTTTTACATCCACCACGGTAACTACATGATCTATCGTCTGCATATCCTCGATTCTGGTATGCAGTGCCAGAACACCCAGTTCATCGATGGAATATTCCCTCTCCCGTGCATACTGCCTTCCGAACGCTACCAGTGTATCATTGCTGAGTGCTTCGACATCCATGCGGGAAGTGAAGCTTTCCTGCAATTTCTCATACTTTTCCAGAAAACGATCTATCTCTTTCCTGGTATCTTCCAATATAATGACAATGCCCTGATTCTCCTGCTGCAGCGCTTTGTACATCGTGTCCACAGTTTTATTATTCATTTCCGATGCCTTACAGATGATAAGTGCACCGTTCTGCAGTCTGTTCAGGGTCTCGGCTGCATCTTTTTTGTTCAGCGCACGGCCGGAGATTTTGGCAACTTTTCCGGAGAAATTGCTGTCGGTAGCCTGAATCTCCCGGATCATATTTTTCGCAAGGGATAAGGTATCCATGCCTTCTTCACCGGTGATGATCACATTGCCGGTATAGGCAGCCAGGCTGATATTATCAATGGCTTTGACTAACTGTTCTCTTGCGGACTTACTCTGAATAAAGGGAGCATACAGCTCGCGCTCTTCTCTGGTAAGCGCACGGACTTTTGCCTTGTCTCTCTCCACTGCGGGAGGCTCCGGGGTCTGTGGCTGCTCATCCTCATGGACTTCTTCTACCGCTTCTTCCGGCTCCTCTTCAGCCTCTGCTACGGATTCCTCCGATGCTTCCTCGGTCTCTGCTGTGGTTTCTTCCGATGCTTCTTCGATCTCTGCTGTGGTTTCCTCCGGCACTTCTGGGATTTCTGCAGCCGGCTCCTGCGTCACTTCCATATCGACGACAGCGTCCGGTTCCTCTGTTGCGGATTCTTCTTCATATTCCGCTACGGCAGGTTCCTCTTCAAGTTCTTCTACCTCTTCAGTGTCAACGATATCCGTATCAGCAGGTTCTGGTTCTGGCTCTTCTTCAGAAACTTCCGCAGGAGCTTTTTCTGTTTCATCGTTTACATCCGCAATCTCTTCCAGCTCTTCAACTTCATCTGTATCCGTAACCGTATCAGCATCCACCGCTTTTTCTTTTTCCAGTTTTTCTAACAGGCCATCTCTTACCGCCTGTTCAAATTCCGTGAACATGGCACCGGTCTGCTGTAGTACATGCTGGCGGACTTCTTCTTCTCTCTTTTCGAGGTTTTCTTTCTTTTTACGCTCCCACTCTGCCAGAATGTCTTCAATATTGATCTGACCGGTAATCTGCTTCTCAATGCTTTCTGCCTCGGGCATTACCAGGCTGATCTGTCCGTCGGATTCCTGTGCCAGTACATTCGCCAGCTCCTTGGGAGGTTCCACCGGTGTAGTCGCTTCCGGCTCCACTTCTGCTTTCGATAATTCCGGCACAACATCCTGTTTCTTAAGAGATGCGGGTTCCTCCGGCAGGATTTCCTCGGTCTCTACCTCCGGAACCTGAGACAGGTCACCGATCTCTCCGGTCTCACCAAAGAATACCTCGGAACCTTCGATCTGCTCGGTCTCCGGCTCCAGATCATCCTCACTGACCTCTGCAATCTCCGGATAATCCAGAGATTCTGTATCGGAATCCATCATAGGTGCTACGATAGAACGGGTAATGGAGTCCGATGTCGCTTTTGCGGTATCTCCTTTTGGCTCCTCACCGAGGACTTCACGAAGTCCCGCTGCAAGTTCTGCCTGCAGATTGATGGTATTATACTGCCCCACATCCATGGTCTTCACATGAATATCGTAATCATCCTGTACCGGCTGTGTCGGTGTCTCCTGCTGTGCGGGTTGCACCGGATCATATATCTGTGTATCTCCGTTCACCTGATCATAACCGGAATCCTGTACGTAGCTCTGGTTCTGATCATAGCTGCTATCCTGTGCATAACTCTGATCCTGATCATAGCTGCCGTCCTGTGCATAACCCTGCTCTTGATCGTAGCTTCCGTCCTTGGCGTAACTTTGCTCATAACTTTCATTCCCGCTATACTCGTTATCCTGCACAGAGTTCTGCGACGGGATATGGCTTCCGGGCGCGTCGAACCGATGATCGTATTTTTCCTGCTGCTCCGGTGTCAACGGCTGATGGAGCATTTTCAGTTCCATTGCCTTAATAACGTATTTTCCCTCGCCAAACCAGAGGATCAGTTCATCACATTCCTCTACGCATCTGGCTGCCAGTCCGACTCTATGATACAAATAGGCCAGTTCATATGCCCATTTTTCCCTATAGTCTCTCTTCTTGAGTTCCTCCAGAACAGCAATTCGTTCTTCCAGACTCACATCCTGCGCCTCATACAATTTATACTGCAAAATGTACCTTCCCGGATCCTTGGGCGCCACCTGTACAAATTCCTTATAATATTCTATCGCCTGTACATATTCTTCCATTTTAATGGAAAGCTCGCACAGAGAATAGCAGATGGTCCTTCCACCGGGACGTCGCTCGTATGCTAAAAGCAACATATCTCTGGCATCCTCATATCTGCGATTGATCTTATAGAGGTCGCTGATCGTACACAACATCATGACACTTTTTACACGACGCCAGTCAATCGTGTCGGCAATTTCAGCCGCCTGTGCATATTCTCCCCGGCTGATCAGGTCTTTGATTTCTTCCGCTCTTAATTTATATTCACTCTTATCCAAGGTATTTCGCTCCCTTAACCTTTTCTTGTCCTAAGTCCCTTATTTCATCAAAGCAGACTGTCCCACTTTTTTCTTATTCAGTGTATCATAGTCACTATACGTATGTCAAAATCAAACTGGGGAAATTGTAGTGGAAATTACACGAACAATGAACCGCGCATAGGCATAAGGAAAGACAGCGATGGACGCTCGCGCACACATCGTTGTCTTTAATCACAGATATTTTCCCGTAATGCTGTCTGCATTGGCTGCGATCTGCTCCGGAGTTCCCACAGCAACGACCCTGCCACCGTCTTCTCCGCCGCCGGGTCCCATATCAATGATATAATCGGCATTGCGGATCACATCCAGATCATGTTCAATGACAAGTACCGTTGCCCCATTGTCTACCAGCGCCTGAAATACCTGCAACAGGGTCTGTACATCTAACGGATGCAGTCCGATCGTCGGTTCGTCGAATACAAATACGGAATCTGATTGTCCTCTGCCCATTTCACTGGCCAGCTTCAGCCGCTGGGCCTCTCCACCGGAGAGGCTTGGTGTCTCTTCGCCTAATGTTAAATATCCCAGTCCCAGATTTTTCAGGACTTCCAGCCGCTGATGCACGACTTTCCAATCCTCTGTCGCCTGCAATGCCGTTGTTACATCCATCTCCATCATCTGCGGCAGAGAATAACGTTTCCCCCGTTTGTTCTCATAGCAAATGTCCCATGATTCTCTGGCATAGCGGGAGCCGCCGCACTCCGGGCAGGGCACATCCACATCCGGCAGGAACTGTACGTCCAGACTGATCTGTCCGGTACCGTCGCAGACCGGGCATCTTAATTTTCCGGTATTATAGGAAAAATCTCCCGCCTTATATTTCTTATTTTTCGCATCCGCGGTTTTTGCATAAATTTTCCGTAGTTCGTCATGCACATTGGCATAAGTGGCTACCGTGGACCGCACATTGATGCCGATGGGGGATGCATCGATCAGTTTTACATGGGCGATGCCCTCTGCGGTGATACTTTTTACATGGCCGGGCAAATGTTCGCCGTTTAACTTTGCTTCCAGTCCAGGAATCAGGCTTTCCAGCACCATGGTGGTCTTACCGGAGCCGGAGACACCGGTAACGACCGTAAGTCTTCCTTTGGGAATGTCTATTTCCAGAGGTTTTACCGTATGGATGGCATCTGTGGACAGATGGAGCTTTCCCAGTGCAAATATTTCCTCCCGAGCGATGGGCTTACGGATACGCATATCCGCAGTCTGCGCCAGAAAAGGACCGATCATGGACTCTTTTTTTGCGATTACCTGTGGAATCGTACCCTGTGTGATCACATAGCCGCCTCCGGCACCGGCTTCCGGTCCCATCTCGATCAGCCAGTCCGCTTCGGACAGAATCTGGGTATCATGGTCTACCAAAATAATGGAGTTGCCGTCAGCGATCAGGTCATGCATCACCGCATTCAACCCCACAATATTCGAAGGATGCAGACCGATGGAAGGCTCATCCAGCACATAGAGCACTCCTGTGGTACGGTTCCGCACTGCACGTGCCAACTGCATCCGCTGTCTCTCCCCGGTGGACAGAGAGGCTGCCGCACGGTCTAACGATAGATAGGAAAGTCCCAGATCCATTAACCGCTTCGCCACGGTCTGAAAAGATTCACAGATGGATTCCGCCATGGGCCGCATCTCTTCGGGCAAAGAATCCGGCACTCCCGCTACCCAGTCCACCAGTTCTTTCAGGGGCATCTGACAGGCCTGCGCAAGCCCTATGCCCCGAAGTCTCGGTGCTCTGGCCGCATCCGAAAGTCTGCTACCTCCGCATTCCGGACAGATGTCCTCCTTTAAAAATTTTTCCACACGTTTCATGCCCTTTTCGTCTTTTACCTTTGACAGCGCATTTTCTACCGTGTATACCGCATTGAAATATGTAAAATCCAGTTCTCCCGCCTGATTGGTCTTTTTCGCCTTATAAAAAATATGTTTCTTCTCCGCAGGGCCGTGATAGACGATCTCTTTTTCCCGATCTGTAAGTTCCCGGAAAGGCACATCCGTCCGTACTCCCATTTCCCGGCAGACATCTGTCATTAAAGACCACATGAGACTGTTCCAGGGTGCCACCGCTCCCTCGTCAATACTCAGGGAATCATCCGGCACAAGAGAATCCAGGTCCACAGTCCGCACACTTCCCGTACCGCCGCATTTCGGGCAGGCTCCCTGAGAATTGAATGCCAGTTCCTCTGCGCTGGGAGCATGTACCTTCGCTCCGCATTCCGGGCACAGGATCTCCTGCTCCGCCGCTACTTTCAGGGTCGGAGACACATAATGTCCGTTAGGGCAGCGGTGGGATGCCAGTCTGGAATACATCAGACGCAGACTGTTCAAAAGCTCCGTTCCGGTTCCAAAGGTACTGCGGATCCCGGGAATTCCGGGGCGCTGATGCAATGCCAGCGCCGCAGGAACATAGAGGACTTCATCCACCTGCGCTTTCGCCGCACCGGTCATACGTCTTCTCGTATATGTGGACAAGGATTCCAGATAACGTCTGGAGCCCTCTGCATAGAGGACACCCAGTGCCAGCGAAGATTTTCCCGAACCGGATACCCCGGCGATCCCCACGATTTTGTGCAGGGGAACATCCACATCTATATTTTTCAGATTATGAACCCTTGCACCTCTTACCTTGATATGCTTTGGTTCATTGGTTTCGTATTCCATGACAGCATTCCTCATCTTTTGATTTCATTTATTAAAACAGATCCAGCATATTATCCAGATAGATTTCTTCTCTGACCTGCAGCTGGTACTCCGGTTTCGTCATATAGTACAGTAAAAATTCCAGAACCAGTGCACTGCCCAGTCCCCGACCCTCGATCTTATAATTGGAAAATCCCATAGGCTGATAGATCTTCTGAATGTCTTCCACGCTGATAAATCC
>ERZ1504707.574-NODE-574-length-9367-cov-3.385631_pt1 | contig 9367 bp, 8 predicted proteins | sample MGYA00572391_ERZ1504707 | MGnify/ENA primary metagenome ERZ1504707 (study PRJEB39906, sample SAMEA3182110) | gut metagenome | biome: human; feature: gut; material: Stool; isolation source: human stools | place: Canada | collected 2013-04-23 ...
AATCTAATGTCTGCATGACCATGATCGGCGGTAAGATCCTATACCGTAACGGAGAGTTCAACGTAGGAGAGGATCCGGAGCGCATTTACGCCAAGTGCGAAAAAATCGTAAAAAGACTGTTGACTGAGTAAGCAAAGAACTCAGAAGACATAGAAACGGAGTTCCCCGTGCGGCTCCCAGAATACTTAGGAGGGAAAAGATGTTAGAAAAAATCTTCAAACTGAAGGAAAACAACACCACGGCAAAAACAGAGATCATTGCCGGACTGACCACATTCATGACCATGGCTTATATTATAGCCCTGAATCCGAACCTGCTGACTGGTTTTGGCAAGGATACCATGCCGGAACTTTGGAACGGTGTTTTCCTGGCAACCTGTATTGCATCCGCAATCGGTACCATCGTAATGGCATTTCTGGCAAATAAGCCGTTTGCCATGGCACCCGGAATGGGACTGAACAGTTTTTTCGCAGTCGTAGTAACCAATATCGTAGCCCTTACCGGAATGACCTATGTAGCATCCTTCCAGTCGGCTCTGTGTATTGTACTGATCGAAGGTATTGTGTTCCTGGTTCTCTCCGTACTGAACATTCGTGAGAAGATCGTGGATGCCATTCCCCTGGGCGTGCGCCTCGGTATTGCACCTGCCATCGGTCTGATGCTGTTAAACATCGGTGTAGGCTCCAATGCAGGTGTCTATTCCGAGAACGGCGGACCTTTCTATGCTATGAGAGACTTCTTCGGTGCACTGACACCTTCACTGGCTAAGACAAATATGGGTTCTGGCTATTCCGCAATGGTTCTGTCCGTTGTCACCATGTTCGTAGGTCTGTTTGCTATTGTTGTTCTGACACAGAGAGGTGTTAAGGGTGCTGTATTACTGGGTATGCTGATCTCCAGCATCATCTACTGGGCAGGAGAGGCTATCTTCCTGGGAACCAATCCCTTTGCTTCTCTGGCAACCGCATCCTTCGTACCTGCTTTCGGAGATATGGCTTCCACCACACTGTTTAAGTTTGACTTCCGGGGATTTGCAGAGATTGGCTGGTTTACCGCCATCACTCTGATCATTACCTTCTGTATCATTGATATGTTCGATACCATCGGTACTCTGGTAGGAACCGCAAGCCGTGCGGGAATGCTGGATAAAAATGGCAAAATGCCGAATATGAAGCAGGCACTTTTATCTGATGCAGTAGGTACAGTAGCAGGTTCCTTAACCGGTACTTCCACTGTTACCACCTTTGTAGAGTCTGCATCCGGTGTAGAAGCAGGCGGTCGTACCGGCCTGACTGCACTGACTACCGGTATCATGTTCCTGGCATGTATCTTTATTGCACCCATCGCCGGAATCATTCCTGCGGCAGCTACCTCTTCCGCACTGATCTATGTGGGTGTACTTATGGTAGCAGGTCTTAAGAATGTAGATTTCGATGACATCTGCCAGTCACTTCCCGTGGCTCTGATGATGATCGCCATGCCGATCTCCGGATCCATCGGACATGCCATCGGCCTTGGGCTGATCACCTATACTGTGATCAAGGTATTTACCGGTAAGGCAAAGGATGTTTCTGTACTTACCTATGTATTATCACTGATCTTCCTGTTAAAGTTCTTTATTGTCGCATAAAGAATTTTGATACATAAGAAATAGAAAAAAAGGTCAGAATATGGGGCGGGCACTGCACGGGTGGTGCCTGCCTTCTTATATCCGGAAAAGTGAGAAATAATATGGAGTTTGTTGTATTTACAGGTGTATTGCTTTTTATATTTTTATTCATGATCGTACAGGAACTTATGCAGGCAAAAAAAGAGGAAAAAATATTCCGGAACTCTCTCTTGGAAAATTACGGAAAAGAACCGCCGAAGGAATATTCGCTGGAGAGATTTGCAAGGCTTGGCAGTTATCTGGAACGACATAAGGAAGAGAAACAGTTAGATGATATCACATGGAACGATCTGGGAATGGATGAGGTATTCTGCCGGATCGACCGGACATTGTCAGCGGCAGGAGAGGAATACCTGTATTTTACCCTCCGGAATATCTTCTGCGGGAAGGAAAAGCTGGACCATTTGGAGGAAGTGACCGGATGGTTTTTGGAGCAGGATGATACCAGGATCCGGGTACAACTGTTACTGAAAAAATTGGGGCATCTCGGGAAATACTCTCTCTATGATTATCTGGATAATCTCGACTATCTGGGAGAGCGTAACAATCGGAAGATCCTGCTTGGAAATATTCTGTATCTGCTGTTTGCCTCACTTTTATTCGTGCAGCCGGCGGTAGGGATCCTTGGGATCGTGGTGTGTATGCTGGGACATATATTGACATACTTTCGTGAGAAAAAAGTGATCGAACCGTATATTACAAGCTTCGCCTATGTGCTTCGCATGATCGATGTCTGTGAGGAACTGGGCAGACAGAAGATCCCCGTGTATAAAAAAGAATTGGAGGATTTAAACGAGGCGCTGAAAAGCCTGCGGGAATTAAAACGGGGTTCCTTTTGGGTAATGGCAGGAAATCAGGGGAAGATCGGTGGGAATCCGTTAGATATTATAGCGGATTATCTGCGGATGATATTGCATCTGGATATCTGGCAGTTTAATCTCATGCTTCGGAAATTAAGACTAAAGACCAATGAGGTGGACAGATTGTTAGGGATCACCGGCTATCTGGATATGGCAATCTCGGTGGGAGGCTTCCGCAGGTCCTTAGAGGGTTACTGTATTCCACAGCTGGAAGAAAATGCGAATAAGGTGTATCTGCATATGGAAGGCGGATGGCATCCGCTGCTTACGCATCCTGTGAAAAACAGTATCCGGGCAGACAGAGGTGTGCTGCTTACTGGCTCTAATGCCTCCGGAAAATCCACATTTTTAAAAATGGTGGCAGTAAATGCCGTTCTGGCACAGACGATTCATACCTGTACAGCGGAAAGTTATCACGCTCCGGTATTTCGGATCTTTTCTTCCATGGCGCTGCGGGATAGTATACAGAACGGCGAGAGCTACTATATTGTGGAGATCAGGTCCCTTAAAAGGATCCTGGATGCAGCACAGACAGAGACGGCTCCGGTGCTTAGTTTCGTGGATGAGGTTCTGCGGGGAACCAATACCGTGGAACGTATTGCCGCAGCTACGCAGATATTGATACATTTGTCTGAAAGCGGAGTGCTTTGTTTTACTGCGACCCACGATATCGAAATGACGGAACTATTGAAAGACTGTTATGACAATTATCATTTTGAGGAAGTGATCCGGGACGGCGACATCAGTTTCCCTTATGAACTGTTACCTGGGAGGGCAGGCACTAGAAATGCGATCCGGTTGCTGGCTCTCATGGGATACGACAAAGAGATCACGGAGAGAGCTGCGACGCAGGCGGAAGACTTTATACAGACAGGAAAATGGTCGGTGCAGACTCTTTTGGGGAATACTTGACGTTTGCGCCATATCGTTGGTATACTTCATTTAATAGAACCTCACGAAAAGACATTAGGAAAGCATAATAAGGCATAAAGGAGAAAAAATATGGCAGTCAGCTTTTTGAATTCATTTTTATCTTATCTGGTAGTATTGGTAGTGATCGCGGCAGTAGGCGCTGTTGCTATTACCCTTGGAATTACACTTCGCAAGAAGAAAAATAAAAAAGAGGGAATGCAACAGGCAAAGGAGTCCGCTGACGGAGAATAAGGGTTATGGCAAAATCGTCAGGACAGAAATTAAAGCTTTTATATCTGATAAAAATGCTGCAGGAGAACACGGACGAGAATCATCCAATGAGTACTCCGGATATTATAAAATACCTGGAGAATCAGGGAATCCATGCGGAACGGAAGAGCATTTACAGTGACATGGAGAGTCTTGCGGACTTCGGTTACGATGTGGTACAGGTGCAGAGCAGGCTGGGAGGCGGTTATTACCTCGGCAGTAGAGAGTTTGAACTCCCGGAATTAAAGCTGTTGGTGGACGCCGTACAGTCCTCCCGCTTCATTACCACGAAAAAATCCAGAGATCTGATCCGGAAGCTGGAGCAGATCGCCGGGAAAAACGATGCCGGCAAGCTACAGCGTCAGGTCTATGTTGCAGGCAGGATCAAGACGGAGAATGAGAGCATCTATTATAATATCGATGCCATTCATCGTGCCATTCAGGAGAACAGGCAGATCACTTTCGTGTATCTGGACTGGAACCTGCAAAAGGAACTGGTGCCCAGACCCGGTGGGGATAAGTGCGTCAGCCCCTGGGCCCTGATCTGGCGGGATGAAAATTATTATCTGGCAGCCTATGACAGTGAGGCCAAAGTTATCAAGCATTACCGGGTGGACAAAATGGGACAGGTGGAAGTGACGGTAAGTCCCAGAGAAGGGGTAAAACAGTTCTCACAGATCGACGTGACCTCCTATACGAACCAGACCTTCGGCATGTTTGCAGGGGAGGAGAGTGTGGTCACCATGGAGTTCCCGAAGCGCCTCATCGGTGTGGTACTGGACCGGTTCGGCAGAGAGGTGGATATCCGCCCTATGTCCGATACCATTTTCCGGGTGCGCGCGAAGGTGGCCGTCAGCGGACAGTTCTTCGGATGGCTTGCGGGAATCGGACCGGATGCCAGGATCGCAGCGCCGGAAGCAGTACAGAAGCGTTATGTACAGTGGCTTTCGGATATTTTGCGGGAACAGTCGGAAACTGCAGATTAAAAATTTATCCAAAATTTCACTCCTTTTTTTGTATAGTTTTCTAAAGGATCCCTCGTTGACAAGGCAGGGATTCTTTTTTATACTGATAGATAGCACCCACAATATATTGCTATCTGATACAGACAAACACCATATATGGTATTTGTAAACGCTATCGTAAGTAAGGGAAATACAGCAGAATCCGGGCGTTTTCCGGACATTATCGTATGAAGGGAAGAGAAAAATGAGCAGCAATTTTGAACATGACCATGAAGAAAATGAAGATTATGGCAAACAGTTCAGACCGGACAGGGAGATCTATGTCGTAAAAAAGGACGGGAGCAAGGAGCTTTTTAATGTACAGAAGGTAATCAGTGCAGTAGGCAAAAGTGCATACCGCGCCCTGACGAAATTCACCAAAGAAGAAAAAGAGCAGATCTGCCAGTATGTGGTAGATAAGGTAAACGAACTGGAAGTGGATGAAGTTCCCATTCCCATTATGCACAATATTGTGGAAAGTGCCTTAGAGCAGGTGAAGCCGATCGTCGCAAAAAGCTATCGCGATTATCGTAACTATAAGCAGGATTTCGTACGGATGCTGGATGATGTCTATAAAAAGAGTCAGTCCATCATGTACATCGGAGATAAGGAAAATGCCAACACGGATTCCGCTCTGGTATCTACCAAGCGTAGTCTGATCTTTAATCAGCTGAATAAGGAACTGTATCAGAAATTCTTCCTGACCACGGAAGAGATCCAGGCATGTCGTGACGGCTATATTTATGTGCATGATATGTCTGCCAGAAGAGATACCATGAACTGCTGCCTGTTTGATGTGCAGAATGTCCTGACGGGCGGCTTTGAGATGGGCAACATCTGGTATAATGAGCCGAAGACTCTGGATGTGGCATTTGATGTTATCGGCGATATCGTCTTAAGCGCTGCCAGCCAGCAGTATGGCGGATTCACCGTACCCAGCGTGGATCTGATCTTAGAGCCTTACGCCGAGAAATCCTATAATAGAGCCCTGGCAAAATACGAGAGACTTGGAGTAGCCGCAGATGTGGCGGAGAGAGAAGCGCTTGCGGATGTGAAGAAAGAATTCGAACAGGGCTTCCAGGGATGGGAATATAAGTTTAACACCGTGGCAAGCAGCCGTGGCGATTATCCTTTTATTACTGTGACTGCTGGAACCGGCACCGGTAAATTTGCCCAAATGGCAACGATTACTATGCTGGAAGTCCGCAGAAAGGGACAGGGCAAAAAGGATCATAAAAAGCCCGTTCTGTTCCCGAAGATCGTATTTTTATATGATGAGAATCTGCACGGTCCCGGTAAGCCGCTGGAAGATGTATTTGAAGCCGGCGTGGAATGCTCTGCCAAGACCATGTATCCCGACTGGCTGAGTCTGACCGGTAAAGGCTATGTGGCAAGCATGTACAAACAGTATGGAAAGATCGTATCTCCCATGGGATGCAGAGCTTTTCTGTCTCCCTGGTATGAGAGAGGCGGCATGCATCCCGCAGACGATAAGGATCAGCCGGTATTCGTGGGCAGATTCAATATCGGTGCGGTATCCCTGCATCTGCCCATGATCCTGGCAAAAGCGAGAAAAGAGAGCAGAGACTTCTACGAAGTGCTGGATTACTATCTGGAACTGATCCGTCAGCTCCATATCCGTACCTATGCTTATCTGGGTGAGATGCGTGCATCCACCAACCCGCTGGCATATTGTGAGGGCGGTTTCCTGGGCGGACATCTGAAGCTGACAGACAAGATCAAACCGTTACTGAAATCTGCAACGGCAAGTTTTGGTATTACAGCGCTGAATGAACTGCAGGAACTCTACAACGGCAAGTCCCTGGTAGAGGATGGGGCCTTTGCTGTGGAAGTACTGGAGCATATCAATCAGAAAATTTCAGAATATAAGGAAGAGGACGGCAACCTGTACGCCATCTACGGAACTCCCGCAGAGAATCTGTGCGGTCTGCAGGTGAAGCAGTTCCGTAAAAAGTACGGTATTATTGAGGGCGTATCCGACAGAGAATATGTCAGCAACAGCTTCCACTGCCATGTGACAGAGGATATTACCCCCATTCAGAAACAGGATCTGGAGAACCGTTTCTGGGATCTGAGCAACGGCGGCAAGATCCAGTATGTAAAGTATCCGATTGATTATAATACCGAGGCAATCAAGACACTGATCCACAGAGCTATGGACATGGGCTTCTATGAGGGCGTAAATCTGTCGCTGGCATATTGTGATGACTGTGGACATCAGGAGCTGGAAATGGATGTATGTCCTGTCTGCGGCAGCCGCAATCTGACCAAGATCGACCGTATGAACGGCTATCTGTCTTACTCCAGAGTACACGGAGATACGAGACTGAATGATGCCAAGATGGCGGAGATCGCAGAGCGTAAGAGTATGTAGATATGTAGAGACAGGATGGACAGATAAATGAGATATCATAATATAACCAAGGACGATATGCTGAACGGCGATGGTCTGCGGGTCGTACTGTGGGTAGCAGGATGTAACCATTGCTGCAGAGAATGTCAGAATCCCATTACGTGGGATCCCGACGGAGGGCTTTTATTTGATGAGGCTGCGAAACAGGAGATTTTTGAGCAGCTGGAGAAGCCATATATTTCCGGAATCACATTTTCCGGCGGAGATCCCATGCATCCCGTGAACCGCGCTGATGTGAGAGAGCTGATGCATGAGATCAGAGAAAAATACCCCACGAAGACGATCTGGATGTATACCGGAGACAGTTGGGAGGACATTTACGATCTGCCGATCATGCAATATGTGGATGTCGTGGTGGACGGAGAGTTCCATGTGGAAGAAAAAGATGTAAAGCTTCTGTGGAAGGGCAGTAAGAACCAGCGGGTGATCGATGTGAAGAAGACACTTGCCGGAGAACATCCGGAAGATGCAGTACTGCACTGCGGAGATTATAAGTAAAGGAAAGATTAACCATGCATAGAATTGCTAAATTTCATTTTGTGAGTCCTGCACAGTTTATGACTGCCATGCAGGAGGAATATCCGCAGTATACGGAGGAACAGATCAAGGAAATGTACGAGGCTCTGAAGCTTCCGAAGAGAGCTACGAAAGGAAGCGCCGGATATGATTTCTTTGCCCCGTTTACTTTTAAACTGACACCCGGAGAGACTATTAAGATCCCGACCGGTATCCGGGCGGAGATGCAGGAAGACTGGGTACTGCAGATCTACCCCAGAAGCGGACTGGGCTTTAAATACAGACTGCAGATGAACAATACGGTTGGCATCATTGACAGTGATTATTTCTTTTCGGACAATGAAGGTCATATTTTCATGAAGATCACCAATGATTCTAACGAGGGCAAGACAGTGGAGATCCCTGCAGGAACCGGATTTGCCCAGGGAATTTTCATGCAGTACGGTATCACAGAGGACGATGATGCGGAAGGCATTCGCAACGGTGGCTTCGGAAGTACTACAAAATAATTCATAAGAGTAAAATCCCCCGAATGGGACATGATGAAGTTGTGATATGTACCCAAAGGGGGATTTTTTATGCCACAGAACATGCAGTATGTCGATGGACGGATGGAACTTAGTTATGAGGATACTAAATGTGACAAAATGTATCACTTTTGTTGGCAAAATTGAAAAGGTTGCCTGTCAATGATATAATGGCGCAAAAGAAGAGCCATAAAATTTATAATATCAGGAGGCAATCAATGTTTAAAATCGTTACAGACAGTACAGCAGATCTCCCCGCAGAATATCTGCAAGAACATGACCTTGGATGTATAAATCTCAGTTATATTATGGATGGTGTGACTTATGGGCAGGGACAGGAACTTCCCGAGAAAGAGTTCTATGCACTGATGAGAAACGGCAAAATGCCCACCACTTCCCAGGTGAATCCGGAGGAAGCAAAGAATCATTTCCTGAAATATTTAAAGGAGAACAAAGAGATCCTGTGCATCGCCTTTTCTTCTGGATTGAGCGGTACCTATAACAGCTGTCTCTTATACACATATAACAGTATGCGCGTAGCAGCGGAAGAGATTATGGAGGAACAGCCGGATTGCAGGATCATTGTCATTGACAGCCTGTGTGCTTCTTTGGGAGAGGGACTGTTAGTGCATAAGGCAGTTACCTTAAGAGACCAGGGGAAGTCCTTGGAAGAAGTGGCAGAGTGGGTAAAAAATAATCGTCTGCATCTGGTGCATGTATTTACCGTGGATGATCTGTATCATCTCTATCGTGGGGGTCGTGTCAGCAGGGCGACAGCAGTCGTGGGAACATTAGCAGGTATTAAACCAAAGCTCCATGTGGATGATGAAGGACATCTGATTGTCATCGGCAAGGTGAGAGGACGGAAAAAATCCCTGCATGCATTGGTGGATTATATGGAAGAGAAAATGGGTTCTTACCGTGATCAGAATGATATTGTGTTCATCAGCCACGGGGATGATCTTCCGGCGGCGGAACTGGTAAGAGACCTGGTGAAGGAGCGGTTCGGAATCGACAGCTTCCTGATCAATTATGTCGGACCTACCATTGGATCCCATTCCGGTCCCGGAACACTGGCGCTGTTTTTCATGGGAGAGGAACGGTAAATTGAGAGTTAGTTAAATACATTGGCAAAATCCACGAACTCCCGGAGCATGCGATACACATGTCTCGAT
>ERZ1504707.582-NODE-582-length-9290-cov-4.547049_pt1 | contig 9290 bp, 8 predicted proteins | sample MGYA00572391_ERZ1504707 | MGnify/ENA primary metagenome ERZ1504707 (study PRJEB39906, sample SAMEA3182110) | gut metagenome | biome: human; feature: gut; material: Stool; isolation source: human stools | place: Canada | collected 2013-04-23 ...
TAGTGTTACACTAAGTACTACTACTAGTAAACTAGCAACCACTAATATTGTTTGTTTTTTTTGCATACATTATTCCTCCTTTTATTACATAACAAAAAATGGGTAGAATGATTCTATCCATTTTATTTCATGCAAAAAACAATTTAACTTTAAGTTAGTTAGAAGATATAATAACCCCCCCCGTTTAGTACTTTATTTTGTACTAAAGAGAAAGAAATATAACTTAATTTATTTACAAAATTATTAGTCATATTTTGTGTCCTCCTTCTACCTTAAACTACTTTAATTTTAACATTATCACATAAACAAGTCAAGCGATAATTGACTGCTTTCTGGCATATCATCAAGTGCACCAAGTCCTCTTAGTTTATCAATCAATGTTTGACTGACTTTTCCTCTCATTTGTAAGTCTTCAATACTTATAAATGCACCTTTATTTCTTTCTTCAACAATTTTCTTTGCAGCAACATCTCCCATTCCATCAATTGCTATAAATGGTGGAATAAGTCCTTTTTTATCAGGTGTAACTTTAAACATCAAAGCATCACTTTCAGTAATACTAATATTTGTAAAATAGAAACCTCTTTCAATCATTTCGTTACACATATATAAACTTGATAATGTATCATCTTCTTTGTTAGATCTATCAAATCCTTTACTCTCCAAAAGTTCTATTTGTGCTTTTACTGAGTTTAAACCATTTTTCATTGCATTTATATCAAATGAGTGCTCACGAATACTTAAGTAAACTCTATAGTAATATATTGGATGATATAGTTTAAACCAAGCAACTCTTATACCATTGATAACATAAGCAGCAGCATGGGCTTTAGGAAACATGTACTTGATTTTTTCACAACTCTTTATATACCACTCTGGTACTTTATGTTCATTAAGAAGTGCCTTATATTCAACCCATTTTTCAGGTTCTTTTCCTACTTTACCTTTACGAATAAACTCACTCATTTTAAATGATTTACCTTTATCAATTCCACAAGATATAAAGTAGTTCATTATATCGTCACGACAACCAATTACCTTAGAAAATTCACAAGTTCCATCAAGTATTAAGTCTCTAGCATTTCCATTCCAAACGTCAGTACCATGGGATAATCCTGATATTTTAATTAGATCTGCAAACTTCTGTGGTTTGATTTCTTGAAGCATGTTTATTACAAAGTTTGTACCAAATTCTGGTACACCAAGAGTACCTGAGTAACATTTAATTTGTTCTCTAGTAACTCCTAAGGCTTCAGGACTATTAAACAAGCTTATTACTCCTCTGTCATCTAAAGGAATATCATTTATATCTATTTTAACATCATCACTTAAATACTTTAATACAGTCGGATCATCGTGTCCAAGTATATCTAGTTTAAGTACATTTTCTTCAATATCATGGAACTCAAAATGTGTTGTAAACCAAGCAGCTTCTGTATTTTCAGCAGGATATTGGTATGGTGTAAAATCAAATACATCTTTATAGTCAGGTATAACAATAATTCCTCCAGGATGTTGTCCACTTGTTCTTTTAATACCTGTAATACCTTTTGCAAGACGTTCAATTTCACATCTTCTCATAGTAATACCTTTGTCTTCAGCATACCCTTTAACAAAACCATAAGCGGTTTTTTCTGCAATAGTTGAAACTGTTCCAGCACGATATACATTCTTTTCACCAAACAATACTTTTGTATAGTTATGAGCTTCAGCTTGGTATTCACCACTAAAGTTAAGGTCTATATCTGGTGTTTTATCTGCATTAAATCCTAAGAATGTTTCAAATGGAATATTTTGTCCTTGCCTTTTCATAAGAGTACCACATTCACACGTTCTTTCTGGTAAGTCAAATCCAGAGTCATAGTCGTTTACTAATGGAACTCCGTCTATTTCAAATAAACTTTTTTTACAATTAGGGCAAACATAATGTGGAGGAAGCGGATTAACTTCTGTAATACCACAGAATGTTGCAACCAACGATGATCCTACACTACCACGAGATCCTACTATATAACCATGCGCATTTGAGTTTTCAACTAGCCTTTGGGCAATTAAATAAATAACATCATATCCACCATTTATAATACCAGTAAGTTCTTTATCGAGCCTTGTTGCGATTATCTCTGGAAGAACTTCGCCATACAACCTATGAGCATTTCCGTATACAGTATCTTTTATTATTTGAACTGAGTTTTCCATTCTAGGCGGGTTAAGTCCAGGTTTGACAATTTCTACTGTACCAAACATATCAGCAACTTTATTAGAGTTAGTTACTACAATTTCATAAGCCTTTTCTTCAGGCAAAAAGTCAAACTCTTTTAACATTTCATTAGTAGTCATTAAGTATGCATTAGGTATAGTTTTAATACTTGGCTTATTTAGTGGATGTAAGCCTCCTCCAGATTGTTTAGTTCTAACAAGTATTTCTCTATATATATTGTCTTCTGGATCAAGTGTATGCACGTCCCCCGTAGCAACAACCATTTTTCCTATCTTATCAGCACATCTTATAATCTTATTAATTAAAGCATACAAGTCACTCTTACTAGACACTTCACCACTTTCAACCAAGAATTCCATTATACTAGGTGGATTTATTTCTATAAAGTCATAATACTTCATTATTTCCATTAACTCTTCTTCAGTATTTCTCTTAGCCGCTTCAAATACTTCACCGAACACACATCCTGAACCCAAAATCAAACCTTCTCTAAATTTGTTAAGCAAGCTTTTTGGTGTTCTAGGAGTTTTATAGAAATACTCAGTTGTTGCATAACTTATTATTTGGAACATATTTCTAAGTCCTATATTATTAATTGCATAACAAGTTAAATGATAAGGTCTGTTATTTTTAAAAGCTAAAGTTGGATCAACCATATTTCTTAAATCACTTATTGTTTTATAATTACTTCCTAAATTTGCTATCATTTTCCAAAATACTAAAGCAGTCCCCTCAGCATCATAGTCAGCACGGTGATGACCCGACTCATCAAAGTGTACTCCATATCTTTTAGATAATGCAGTTAAATTATGTTTTGTAGCATCAGGATTTTGTGCTTTACTTATTTCCATAGTATCAATTACTACATTAGAAAATTCCCCTAAATTATATTTTTTATAAGCACTTTCCATAAATGATATATCAAATCTAGCATTTTGCGCTACCATTGGTAAGTCACTAATCCATTCTTTAAATCTCTTGGTTACATTTTCTTCATTATCTTTATCCTTTAACATTTCATCAGTTATATTAGTTAAATTAACTATTTCACTTCTCAAGTTCATTCCAGGATTAATTAACTCATCAAATCTATCAATAATTTCCCCATTTTTAATTTTAACAGCACCTATTTCTATCATTTGGTCTCCTGCTGTAGCATTAAAACCGGTTGTTTCTGTATCAAATACAACGTAAGTACTCTCTAGTAATGGATAATCACTATCTTTGTTTATTATTAATACTTCGTCATCCACTACAAAGAGTTCTACTCCAAAATATACTTCCAAATCTTCTTTAGCCTTATATACTTTAGGAAAACATTGTATCCCATTTTTATCAGTTATACCAATACCCCTCATACCTAAACTTCTTACTTTTTTAAGTAATTTCTTAGGCTCAATTAACCCATCCATTTGACTCATTGTAGTATGACAATGTAATTCTACTCTTTTAACTTCAGCATCATCTACCCTTTTAACAGTATTTCTATCAAATGTTTCAATATCCCTAATATTAAATACTAACTCTCCAGCAAAAGTATCATTTTTAACATACCCTTTCATTTTATACCAAGATCCTTCAGTAACTCTTTTCATTAAAGTTTTAGTAATTTCTTTATCTTTAGTAAATACTTTTGCAAATAAACTATCAGTGTAATCACTTATCTTATATGTAATTATATTAAACCCTTTAGCTGTTTCTTTAAGTTCCACCCCAAAAACAAATACTTCTATAGTAACATCATTCATTTCAGCAATTATATTTTTAAGTTCAAAAGTTTTACCTTTAATTTCATTACCAAATATCAAAGTACTCTCTTTCTTTTCTAAATTAACATCACTTGCTTTATAATCACTTTGTTTAATAAGTAAAGATGCTTCATTCTTTTTCTCTTCATCAAGCACTCCTTTTACTTCTAAACCAAGATAACCCATTCTTCTTAAAAATGCAGTTAATTTAGGTTTAATATCATTAATTTTATCTAACTCTACATTATTAGATACTTCTATATTTATAATATTATCATTTATTTTAATATCTTCTTCTTTAATACTAGTTAACATAGGACACTTTTCTTGATATTTTTTAAATATATAACTAACATAATCATTTAGATATAAATTACTATCATGTTTAAATACATAATAAACTCTTCTAGCTTCTTTAATGCTTTCACTAAGAGTACATATAGTATCAAATAATTTAACATCTATCATCATAGGTAAAGTAATATAAAGAGTCCAACTTAAGTCAGTATTATCTACGACTACATTCTCTAACTTAGCCCCTTCAAAACATTTCATAAGTTCATTACTTAAATTTATTTTATTAAAATATCTTACCAATTTACTATCCATGATAATACTCCTTTTCTATAATTATTATATCAGTTATATTTCTTAATTTAAAGTATTGACTTTTACTTTTTGATAAAATTATTTATCAACTGTTGACTTGCACTGACATATTATGTATAATGTAAGTGTAAGGAGGAAAAGAAAATGAATAACACGAATTTAACTATTCGAATTGACAGTAACTTAAAAAAAGAAGCAGACAATTTATTCAAAGAGTTAGGAATTAATATCTCATCAGCAATTACATTATTTCTAAAACAGTCAGTTAGAGAAAAAGCTTTGCCATTTGATGTAGCTGTCAAAGAAGAAAAACCATCAAGAGAAATGAAAAAGTTATTAAAAGAAATAAAAAATATTGAGGATGGTAAATCAAAATTGTATGACAATTTAGACGAATTATGGAAGGACTTGAAGATATGACAGAATTAAAATATAAAATAACTTACACATCTAAATTTAAATCACAATTAAAAAAACTAAAAAAACAAGGTAAGGATTTGAAAAAAGTAAAAAATATTATAGAAAAACTTGCTAAAGGAGAAAAATTAAATTATTCCTATAAAGATCACAAACTTATAGACAATAATTATTTTCATAATTTCAGAGAATGTCATGTTGAACCAGACTGGCTACTCGTTTATCAAATAAATAAAGACAAATTGATAATATATTTTATAGAAACCGGTAGCCATTCTGAAATATTATTTAGATAACATATTTGTGAGTATATAAAAATAGATAAGTGGTGATCACTTATCTATTCATTTTATCAAATTTCTTAAAAGCATCATTATTAGTTAAATCAGTTTTACTAAGTGCTTCAAACAAATCCTTTTGTTCTCTAGTTAATTTATTAGGTAAAACTAAATTAAGTACAATATAAAGGTCTCCTATTTTTCCAGTTCTAGCATTTTTTATACCTTTACCCTTAGCCCTTAACACATCACCTGTTTGACTTCCAGAAGGTATTTTAAGTTCTATCTCACCATCAATAGTTTTAATAGTTCTCTTTCCACCTAATATTAATTCAGTAACAGTAACAGGTAAATCTACATACAAATCATCTTTTTCACGCTTATAGAATGAACTAGGGCTAACTGTAAACTCAATATATAAGTCACCATTACTTGCACCATTTATTCCAGCTTCACCTTTACCACTCATACGAACTCTGTCTCCCGTATCAACTCCTCTTGGAACTTCTACAGTATAAGTTTTTCTTTGTTTAATTTTACCACGCCCAGAACAAGTTCTACACTTAGTTTTAAAACTATATCCACTTCCTCCACAATTTGAGCAAGTTACTCTAGATCTTATTGCACCAAATATTGTATTTTGAGTTTTCTCTGTAACACCTCTACCATTACAATAAGGACAAGTTTCTTTATCAAATCCCCCAAGACCATTACAGTCTGGACAGCTTTCTACAACATCTAAAGTAATATCTTTTTTAGTACCAAGCGCTGCTTCCATAAAGTCAATTTTCATTTCATATAATAAGTCTGAACCACGTCTAGAAGAAGTACCTTTTGATTGTCTACCACCAAATAAGTCTCCCCAACTAAATGAAGAAAAATCATTTCCTCCAAACATATCTTCAAACATATCCGAAAAATCAAATCCACTAAAGTCGTATCCTCCACGACCTCCATTAGCACCTGGATTATCAAATGCATCAAATCCATATTTATCGTATTTTGCTCTTTCTGTAGGATTACTTAATACTGCATAAGCCTCTTGTGCTTCTTTAAACTTTTCAGCACCACCTTCTTCTTTACATACATCTGGATGGTACTTTTTTGCAAGACGTCTAAAAGCACTTTTAATTTCATCAGCACTAGCACTCTTACTAACACCTAATACTTCATAGTAATCTCTCTTATTCATAGTTACTCCTTTATCTAAGAACAAGTAGACTAGTTACTTTACTAGCCTACTTTTTAATAATTATTTTTCTTCAAAGTTTGCTTCTTTTACATTATCATCACTACTTGTATTTTCATTAGTTGTTTGTTCCTCTTTAGAACTATTTTGTGCTTGTTGTGCTTTTGCTGCTTCTTCGTATACTCTAGAACTTAATGCCATAGCCTTTTCAGCAAGCTTATCTTTTGCAGATTTAATCTCTTCAATGTTATTTTCTTCCATTGCTTTCTTAGCTTTATCAATTAACTCATTAATTTCAGTTTTTTCACTTTCAGTTACTTTGTCACCTAAATCTTTGATAGCTTTTTCAGCAGTAAATATCATTTGTTCAGTTTCATTTTTAACTTCAGCTTCTTCTTTTCTCTTAGCATCTGCTTCTTTATTTGCTTCAGCTTCTTTCATCATCTTATCTATTTCTTCTTCAGTAAGGTTAGTACTTGAAGTAATAGTTATCTTTTGTTCTTTATTTGTACCTAAATCTTTTGCTTTAACATTAACTATTCCGTTAGCATCTATATCAAAAGATACTTCAATTTGTGGTACTCCTCTTGGTGCTGGTGGAATATCTGAAAGTTGGAATCTTCCAAGAGTTTTATTGTCAGCAGCCATTGGTCTTTCACCTTGTAAGATATGAATATCTACTGCAGGTTGATTATCTACGGCTGTACTAAATACTTGACTCTTTGTTGTTGGAATTGTTGTATTTCTTGGGATTAATACAGTCATTACATTACCAAGTGTCTCAATACCTAAACTTAATGGTGTAACATCAAGTAGTACTAAATCTTCAACTTCTCCAGTTAAAACTCCGCCTTGAATAGCAGCACCCATTGCAACTACTTCGTCTGGGTTAACTTCTTTACTTGGTTCTTTACCAGTTTCACGTTTAACAAGTTCTTGTACACATGGAATACGTGTTGATCCACCTACAAGCAATACTTTATCTAAGTCACTTGAACTAAGGTTAGCTTCTTTTAAAGCATCTTTTACTTGTTTAGTTGTGCTTTCTACTAAATCTCTAATTAAATCTTCAAATTTAGCTCTTGTTAATGTAACATCTAAGTGAAGTGGACCATTAGTACCTTGTGTAATAAATGGTAAACTAATATTAGTTGTAACAGCACTACTTAAGTCTTTCTTAGCTTTTTCTGCAGCATCTTTTAATCTTTGAAGAGCTAGTTTGTCTGTACTTAAATCTATACCATTTTGCTTTTTAAATTCTTCTACTAAGTAATCGATTATTCTTTGATCGAAATCATCTCCTCCTAGTTTATTGTTACCAGCTGTAGCAAGTACTTCATACACTCCATCACCTATTTCTAGAACAGATACATCGAATGTTCCTCCACCTAAATCATATACTAATATTTTTTGATTCTTGTCTTGTTTATCAATACCATAAGCAATTGCTGCAGCAGTAGGTTCGTTTATTATTCTTTCTACTTCTAAGCCTGCTACTTTACCAGCATCTTTTGTAGCTTGTCTTTGTGCATCATTAAAGTATGCTGGAACAGTAATAACTGCTTTTGTAACTTTATCATTTAAATAAGCTTCAGCATCTTTCTTTAACTTCATAAGAATTTGGGCACTTACTTCAACAGATGTAACGTCTTTTCCATTAACATGGAATTTATGATCAGTACCAATATATCTCTTGTTACTTCTTACAACGTCACTACTAGTAATAGCTTCGTTTTTAGCAACAGTACCTACTTTAATTTCTCCATTCTTATAACTTACTACACTTGGTGTAGTTCTTTCACCTTCAGCGTTTGTAATAACGCTTGCTTTACCACCTTCTAATACTGCAACACATGAGTTTGTAGTACCAAGGTCTATTCCTATAATTTTACTCATAATTAATCATTCCTCTCTTTTCTATATATTATTTTTAAATTTTTTATCGCGTCTTTCTTTAAAAAGTCGCTTTCATCACTCTTGAAATCTTTTAATGGAAAACATTCTTCAATAAGTTTAAGTATTTCATCCATAGTATATCCGTTACTTTTAAGTTCTCTCATTTCAAGAAGTAATCCTATACTCATGTCTCTTACTTCTTCTTTATTTAAGTAGTATAACTCTTCTATACTCATTGTATAAGGACCAATCATACCACCAAACAATAAAAACTTATAAATATTATCCATAAACTACCTCTTAAGTGTTTTTAATGTACTTTTAATTAAGTTAGTTCTAGTTAATTCATCTAAACCATTAAAATGTTTACTCTTATTATAACTAATTACTTCTTCTATTATTTCTTTATCTGTTTTACCATCATTTTCTAAGCTTACAACATACAACATTAAATCTAACTTTGCATTATTATATAACTTATCAAAATCAACACATTCTTTTTTAACTTCTTCAATTAAATAAGAATTTTTAACAAACTCAGGAAACAACAGAGTTCTCATAACATCTTTTTTGCTCATTACTTATTTACCTTTACCATTGCAGGCCTTACAAGTTTATCCTTATAAGTATATCCTTTCTTTAATACTTCTAAAACTACATTTTCAGGTTTAGTTTCATCATGTTCAGTTAGTACTGCTTCAGAAATACTAGGATCGAACTCTTTACCTTCAACATCAATTGGTTTTACTTCCATTTCATCTAGTAAACCAATAAGTCTTGTATAAATCATTTTAAAACCTTTTAAGAAATTACTTACTTCATCAGATAAATCATTATCATCCATCATTATTGCTCGTTCAAAGTCATCAGTTACATCTAAGATCTTTTTGATTAGCTTTTCTCCATCATATTTTAAAAGACTAGCTTTTTCT
>ERZ1504707.583-NODE-583-length-9289-cov-4.963613_pt1 | contig 9289 bp, 10 predicted proteins | sample MGYA00572391_ERZ1504707 | MGnify/ENA primary metagenome ERZ1504707 (study PRJEB39906, sample SAMEA3182110) | gut metagenome | biome: human; feature: gut; material: Stool; isolation source: human stools | place: Canada | collected 2013-04-23 ...
TAGCCGCCGTGGTCACAGCCCAATGCGATTTTCATAGTCATTTCCTCCAAATAATCGTTTTTTTCGGATGATGCAGGGTCAGTATACACCGCCCTCCGGTAAAAATCAATTCTTTATTACAGTGCGTGCCAGACAGGCATCTGCTTTTCAAAGGTGCAGAACCGGGTAAAGCCGCACTCTTTCAGCAAAGTCTGCCGCTCCCGGATGAAGCGGCCCACATGCTCCGGGCTATGGGCATCGGTGCCCAGGGTGATGAGTTCACCGCCCAGTTCCCGGTAGATCCGCAGCCACTTGGCGTCCGGCAAGGGCGTATTGCCCCGGTTGACGTTCAGCTCGATGCCTCGCCCGTTTTCGATCAGAGTTTTCAAAATTTCCCGGATCTCAGCCTCATAGGGATCAAAGCTGGTATGAAGCCCCCGCATCTCATTGAAATACCGCAGGGGCAGAGTCAAATGGCCCAGAACCGTAAAGCCGCCCAGCTTTGCCAGCGCTAAAACCTCTTCCAGATAATCTCCCAATGCGGTCTGAGCCTCCGCCTGATCCTTGGGCGTGTAGAGATACAGATCCTCGCTTCCGAAGCGCTCCGACAGCAGGTGCACCGAGCCGATGATGAAATCAAACTGCGGCGCGTCCTCCAACAGCTTTTTCATGTGGGCCGGGGCCTTCTGCGCGTCGCCCATCTCCATGCCCAGCCGCAGATGGATGCGGTCCCCCAGCGCGGCCTGAACGTTGGCGAAATCCGCTGTCAGCCCCGACCAGTCATAGGGCGGGCGCAGTTCATTGGACCCCCAGGTCAGGGGCTCCACATGATCCGTAAAGCAGATCTCGTCCATTCCGGCATCCAGTGCGGCCTGAGCCATCACCGTCATGGGATCATGAGCATCGGGAGAAAACTGCGTATGGGTATGGTAATCTGCCAGATACATACCTTGCCTCACTTCTTAAACTTCTTGAAGAACTTCTTCCGTTCCTCGTAGTTGTTATCACCTACGGATTCCGCGAACTTCTTCAAAGCTTCCTTCTGCTCCCGGTTCAGGTTCCGGGGCGTTTCGATATAAACAGTCACATACTGGTCGCCCCGGCCCCGGCCGTTGAGCTCAGGAATGCCCTTGCCCTTCAACCGGAAGGTAGTGCCGGACTGAGTGCCCTCCGGCAGGTCATACTTCACCTTGCCGTCAATGGTGGGGATCTCCAGCTCCGCGCCCAGAACTGCCTGTGCGAAGGTAATGGGTGCCTCACAGAGGACGGAGGTACCCTCCCGGCGGAACAACTCGTGGGGGCGGACCGTAATGGTGATGAGCAGATCACCGGACGGGCCGCCGTTCTTTCCGGCGTGGCCCTGCCCCCGGATGGAGATGGTCTGGCCATTGTCGATACCTGCGGGGATCTTGGCCTGAATGGTGCGGCGCTTGCGCTCTAAGCCACTGCCCCGGCAAGCGGTACAGGGGGTCTTGATGATGCGGCCCTTGCCGCCGCAGCGGCCGCAGGGAGAGGTTGTGGCGAACACACCCATGGGTGTCTGCCGCCGCACCTGCACCTGACCGGAGCCGTGGCAGTCCGGGCAGACCTCGGGCGAGGTGCCGTCGGCACAGCCGGAGCCGTGACAGACCGCGCAGGTCTCATAGCGGTCCACGCTGACCTCTTTCTCGCAGCCGAAGGCCGCCTCCTCAAAGCTGATGGTTACACTCAGGCGGATGCTCTCGCCCCGCTGGGGCGCGTTGGGGTTCCGGCGCTGAGCGGAGCCGAAGCCACCGCCGAAGAAGCTGCCGAAAATATCCCCCAGATCGCCAAAGTCGAAGCCGCCGGCACCGTAAGCACCGCCGCCGGCCCCCGCTCCGTAGTTAGAGTCCACACCCGCAAAGCCGAACTGGTCATAGCGGGCTTTTTTATCAGAGTCGGAGAGTACCTCGTAGGCCTCGTTGACCTCCTTGAATTTCTCCTCCGCCTCTTTATTGTCAGGATTCAGGTCCGGATGATACTTCCGGGCCATCTTCTTATATGCGCGCTTGATCTCGTCCTCGGATGCGCTCTTGTCAACGCCCAGGACCTCGTAATAATCACGTTTTTCTGCTGCCATACTTGCTGCTCCTCTCAGGAATCACTTAAGGATCAGGAATCAGGAACCGGCTTCCCCGTTCCGGATTCCTCATCTCTAAGTTTGCTCCAAAACGGCCCCAATGGGGCGGGGAATGATCCCCGTCCCATCGGTTCCGATCCGTATAGGTTTTTTACTTCTTGTTCTGGTCGTCATCATCCACGACCTTGTAGTCGGCGTCATAATACTGACCGTCCTGCGCGCCGCCGGCCTGCTGGCCGCCCATGTCGGGGCCAGTCTGGGCACCGCCCTGAGCGCCCTGGGGGTTGGCCTGCTGATAGAGCTTCTCGCTGACAGCGTAGAAAGCCTGAGTCAGCTCATCGGTAGCGGTCTTGATGGCGGCTGTGTCGGTGCCCTTCAGGGCCTCCTTCAGCTTGTCGATGCCGGCCTGGACCTTGCTCTTATCCTCGGCGGGGATCTTGTCGCCCATCTCATTCAGGGTCTTTTCGCTCTGATAGACCATCTGATCGGCCTGGTTGCGGGTCTCCACGTCCTCTTTCATCTTCTTGTCCTGAGCGGCATACTGCTCGGCTTCCTTGACAGCCTTCTCAATATCATCCTTGCTCATGTTGGAGGAGGAGGTGATGGTGATATGCTGCTCGGTACCGGTGCCCAGATCCTTGGCGGAGACATTCACGATGCCGTTGGCGTCGATATCGAAGGTGACCTCGATCTGAGGCACGCCACGGCGGGCGGGAGCGATGCCGTCCAGATGGAAGCGGCCCAGGGACTTGTTGGCAGCAGCCATTTCACGCTCGCCCTGAAGGACGTTGACCTCCACAGAGGTCTGGTTATCCGCAGCAGTGGAGAAGATCTGGCTCTTCTTCACAGGGATGGTGGTGTTGCGGTCGATCAGCTTGGTGCACACGCCGCCCATGGTCTCAATGCCCAAGGACAGGGGGGTGACATCCAGCAGCAGCAGGCCCTTCACGTCACCGGTGAGTACGCCGCCCTGCAGGGCTGCGCCCATAGCCACACACTCGTCGGGGTTGATGCCCTTGAAGCCTTCCTTGCCGGTGAGCTTCTTGACCATGTCCTGCACGGCCGGGATACGGGTCGAGCCGCCGACCAGAAGGACCTTGGAGATGTCATTACCGGTGAGGCCAGCGTCACCCAGAGCCTGGCGGACGGGGCCGGCGGTAGCCTCCACCAGATGCGCGGTCAGTTCGTTGAACTTGGCCCGGGTCAGGGTCAGGTCCAGATGCTTGGGGCCGGTGGCGTCTGCAGTGATATAGGGCAGATTGATGTTGGAGGTGGTCACGCCGGACAGTTCGATCTTGGCCTTCTCAGCAGCCTCCTTCAGACGCTGCATGGCAACCTTGTCGCCGGAGAGGTCCACATTGTCGGTGCGCTTGAACTCGCTGACCATCCACTTCATAATGCACTCATCGAAGTCATCGCCGCCCAGACGGTTGTTGCCTGCGGTGGCCAGAACCTCGATAACGCCGTCATCAATGTCCAGGATGGACACGTCGAAGGTACCGCCGCCCAGGTCATAGACCATGATCTTCTGGGACTGCTCCTTATCCACGCCGTAGGCAAGAGCGGCTGCGGTAGGCTCGTTGATGATACGCTTCACGTCCAGACCGGCGATCTTGCCGGCGTCCTTGGTGGCCTGACGCTGGGCGTCGGTAAAGTAAGCGGGAACGGTGATGACAGCCTCGGAAACGGTCTGGCCCAGATATGCCTCAGCGTCGCTCTTGAGCTTCTGCAGGATCATGGCGCTGATCTCCTGAGGGGTGTAGGCCTTGCCGTCCACGTTCACCTTGTAATCGCTGCCCATTTCACGCTTGATGGAAGAAATGGTGCGTTCGGGGTTGGTGATGGCCTGACGCTTTGCCACCTGGCCCACCATACGCTCGCCGGTCTTGCTGAATGCCACCACAGACGGGGTGGTGCGGTTGCCCTCTGCGTTGGGGATGACGACGGCTTCGCCGCCCTCCATGACAGCCACGCAGCTATTTGTTGTACCTAAGTCGATACCGATAACCTTAGACATAATAAATTCCTCCAAATTTATCTGAATTTTTATTGATAGCTATTTGCATACCCCGGCTTTCACCGGCGCTTGGATTTACAGACGATCCAGCGGCGGCATGATGATCGCCGCGATCAGATACAGAATCAGTCCGCTGCCGCCCAGCAGTGTGAACAGCGCCCAGCCCAGCCGAACCCAGGTGGGGTCCCAGCCGAAATACTCGGCGACACCGGCGCACGCACCGGCGATCATCCCGTTCTGGGGATCACGGTACAGCTTCTTATCCATAGAAAGCTCCTTTTAGTTGGCCACCTGTACGATGGCGTGGCGCAGAACCTTGCCGTTGAGTTCAAAACCCGCCTGGAACACCTGGGCTACAACGTTCTCGCCCAGATTCTCGTCCTCAATGTGCATGACGGCGTTCATCAGCTCCGGGTCAAATTCCTTGCCCTTGGCCTCGATCTCCTTGACGCCCTCCTTGGCAAGCAGTTCCTTGAACTGGTGGAAGATCATCTCCAATCCCTTTTTGTGGGGATCGTCCTCGCCGCCCTCAGCGGCTGCGGCCCGTTCCAGATTGTCATACACCGCCAGGAAGGTCTTGATGGTGTCGCCCTTGGCATCCTGATAGATGCCATCCTTTTCCTTGGTGGTGCGCTTGCGGTAGTTGTCATACTCGGCAGTGAGGCGGGTGAACTGATCCTTCACGGATTCCAGCTGCTTGACAGCCAGCTCCATCTTCTCCACCTGCTCCCGGGTAAAGGTGATGCCCTTTTCCTTCTTTTCTTTCTTCTTGGCCTTCTTTTCCGGCTCCTGATTCTCCGGAGTCTTTTCCTGCTCCGTCTCCGCCGTTTCCGCGGTCACGGGAGTCTCCTCTAAAGGCTCTTTGGTTTCTTCGCTCATGTATCTGTATCCTCCTTCGGGGGTAGTTCTTGTTTTTCCTGTTTGCCGAACAGTCTGGTCAGCCCATCGGCAAAGCCCGTCAGCCGGGCGGCCACGGTGGCGTAATCCATCCGGGTAGGACCGACCACGCCGATCAACCCCCGCATATCATCGCCGATATCGTAGCTGGCCACCACCACGCTGGTGTCCTTCAACGCGTCGCTGACGTTTTCCGGCCCGATCAGGATCTTCATGGGACCCTCGTCCGGCACCGGTAGCTTTTCCTTATCGTCCGCCAGAAAGCTCATCAATTCATGGGCTTTGTCGGCATCCCGGAACTCCGGCAGCTTCAAGAGCTGATTGGTGCCCGCCATGATGAACTCCCGATGGTTGGATTCCTCCAGAACGTCCACAGCGTAATTCACTGTCTGGCTCAGCAGCAGAAACAGCTGCGGGGTAATGCCCTGCGAAATAGCCATCAGCTTCTGGTTCATCTCCTTGATGGAGATTCCGGTGAAGTGTCGGTTCAAAAGCTCCACCAATGCGGCCATCTGGTCCCGGTCCACCTTCAGCTGCATCCGCAGCAGCTGGGATTTCACCCGGTTGTCGCCCATCATCATGACCACGATGCAGCTTTTCTCATCCACCGGCAGCAGATCAAAGCGGCTGGCGGTGATGCTGCCCTTTCCGGCAGTCGCCACATAGGCGGGGTAATTCACAAAGCTGCTGACGGCCCGGCCCGCCTGAGAGATTACTCGGTCCAACTCCTCCATTTTCATCTGGAGGGACTGGTTGATCTTTTCGGTCTCCGCTAAGGAGAGCCGCTGGCGCTCCATCAGCTCGTTGACATACAGCCGGTAGCCCTTGGGGGACGGAACCCGGCCCGCCGAGGTGTGGGGCTGTTCCAGATAACCAAGCTCCACCAGGTCGGAAAGCTCATTGCGGATGGTGGCAGAAGAAACGCTGCCGCCCATTTCCGCGGCAATGGCCTTGGAGCCTACCGGCTCGGCGGTGCGGATGTAATCCTCAACCACCACTTTCAATATTTGCTTTTTCCGGTCAGTCAAGTCCACAAAAAGCACCTCAAATCATGTTTAGCACTCTTTCTCCCTGAGTGCTAAACGCAGTTTACCACCCCTGCTATCTAAAGTCAATGGGGGCAGGTAAACAATTTGTGAACAAAGGGAAAGCAAATGATGAACTTCCCCCTTTCCCGCCGGTTTTCATACGAAAAGTGCCCCGGCCGAAGCCGGGGCGCACGTATCACCGAAAAGAGGTTTTCCCTGTCACTCAATCAGCCGCGCTTTCACCAAAAACGGCCGAAGGGTGGTAAACAGGGTATAGAGCAGAATTGCCTGAAAGGGCAGACAGATCAGGTTTTTAATGGCGCTGCCGCTGGCGGTGACGTACCACGCCTTGCCGCTGAGAATAGCCATCCAGAGTGCGCCCAGGATCACATTCTGGATATTGGTCAGCAATTTCGCCCAAAAGACTCTACCAAACGTAATTTTCGACCTGTAGAAAAACAGAGAGTATACAAAAACGCCCAGCATGGTGGTCAGGGTATAGCCGGGAAAGAAAGGATAGCCGCCGCCACCGGTGATGAAAAAGCTCAGCAGATCCTCCGCCACGGCAAACACAACGCCCAGTACAGGTCCGCAGGCCCATGCGCACACCGCCCGGGCCAGGAAGCCCCAGGTGATTTTGGCACCGCCCCACAGGGGCACCGACGGAATGGCGGCCAGCGCCATGCACAAAGCGATGCACAGCGCCGCAAAGGTCAACTTTCGGACGTCTTTCAGCTCATTGGCGGCTGTGCGCCAATAGCCGACGGAAAAGGGATGGGGATACATAAAAAATTCCTCCTTCTGTGGGCAGTTACGCCGCACAGAGGAGGCCGGGCAAGCACCGCCCGCCGGTTCCGGTATGCGGCAGCGGGATGCGAAGCACACACTGCGGAAATCTCCTTTCGTCCGGCGGACAACTCCCCGTTCCTCCGGCACTGTGGCCTGTTGGCCGACACGCGTGCTTCTACTCTGCCTCTATTTGGTAGTATTTTACTATGCCTTTCCCAAAAATGCAAGGCCATCTCCTTCCCGGCTTGGATTTTTCCGGAGATTTTTTCGAAAAGGCGCAAAATCCAGAGGAAAGCAGAACATCCGATCGGATGTTCTGCTTTCCTCTGGCACCCCGGACTGGAGTCGAACCAGCGGCCTAACGCCTTAGGAGTAGATTCCGCGAGGTCTGTACCGCTTGCCACCTTTGGCCTCAAACCCTTGCTATTTCTCACTTTTTTCAAGCTCTTCCGCTTACTATTTGTCACTGTTTTTTGCTAATCACGGCCCCTTTTGAGGGCCCCAATTAGCAGACAATTAGCAATGGGCCGGAAACGCGTTCGGTGGTTTGGGGTTCGTTTTTCTTTGGGTATGCCCTCAAAAACTGGCTTTTTCCCGGTTCAGCCGATCCATTGTCGCTATCTCCTGTTTCTGGTTGTGGAATATAAGGCAACGCCTTTCCATAGAGATCCGCATTGGGCAATATTCGCCTAACGCTTTTCTATGTATTGTGAAACGGAAGTACGGCTTTTCGGTTTGTCCGATTGGCTGTGCTCCCGCTTTTTTATTTGTTTTCGTCATTATCAGGCTTTTCCGTTTCCACTACGCTTTCTATCATGTCAACGACTACGGCATTAAGCTGTGCGGCGTTCTGCGACGTAATGACCGGTCGCCCGGTATCCTTTTCAATATCCTGTCGAACCTGACCGGCATAACTGCCGCCACGACGGGCGATCTTCTGACTTTCAGAAAACCCTTCCGGCTGATGTGCTTTTGACAGTTCTGTGGTTGTTGCCTCCCCTATATTCCTCGCTCCGATTTCTTGAAGCAGATAAAGACCGAGCGGGTGTAAGTTCTCCAACTCCTCCGCTGGCGTTCTCGCCAATTCAATGTATAAATGAATCGCCCTGTGCTGACGTTTGTGGTCAGCACAGGGCGATTTTTTATACCTCAAACAACTTTGAAACAGGCACATCCAGTACCTCCGCAATTTTGAACAGTGTTTCCATAGACACGCCAAAGGGCCGAGCGTATGCAGTCTCTGTGGTATAGAAATGGTGGTCAGATAACACATGACTACCTGAAGCATATAAGGAAAACCATTCGTCAGGAGATATTCGAGTACCTGGAGAAGTTGCCTGTAAACATAGAACTTACTCTGAATAATAGGAAGTTCATGCTCGATCGATCAGCCTGAACCTTCTTATTATGACCTCTCGCAATACCGCTTCTCCGTCCTGTGCAGACGTGAGCTGTGTTCGCAAATACTTTTTTGGCGCATTTTTTGGAAAAAAGTCTCTACAAGCCGAAAACCGTCCGTTATAATAGGCAAAAAATACGGCAAAACCGCCAAAAGGCGGTGACGCAAAGTCAAGTGTCTAACTGGGAGCATCCCCACATGATCGACCGACCGCACTCTTTACAGGGCTCGGTCATTTTTTTATGCAAAGCGAGGTGAAGGGCCGTGAATCGCGTGTTCCGCGAGGAAAAGAAATTTTTGATCTCCCTGCCGGAGGCACTGCAGATCAGCAGCCGCCTTTCGCAGGTCATGCTGGAGGATGCGCATAACGGCATCCACGGCTACCGCATCCGCTCACTCTATTTTGATACGATCGACGACACGGACTATTACGAGAAGGCGGCGGGCGTAGAGCTGCGGCGCAAGCTGCGCCTGCGCTGCTATGATCCGGCGGCAGACTTCGCCATGCTGGAGATGAAGCAGAAGCAGGGTGCAAGCCAGCTCAAGCGCTCTCTGCGCGTGACACGGGAGGATGCCCAGACGCTCACGCGCGGCGACTACGCGCCGCTGCTGCGGTATCCGGAGTCTTTTGCCGCGGAGTGCTACGTGCTGATGCACAGCCGGTGCTATCGCCCCAAAACGATCGTAGAATATGACCGCAAGGCATTTATCGCCAAGGAGAACAAAATACGCATTACCTTTGACAGCCGCATTGTTTCCACCGAGAGCTGCTTTGACCTTTTTTCGCCGCGGCTGAACATGAACCCCGTGCTCGATCCGTACTGCGTGGTGCTTGAGGTCAAGTACAACGGCTTTCTGCTCGATTATCTTCGCGAGCTGATCAACAGCGTGGATCGCAGGGAGCTTTCTGTCAGCAAATATGTGCTTGCCCGCCAAAACGGATGTCAGACAAGGCTATAGGAGGAAAACACCATGAGACAACAGATCCTGAATCTTTTTACCACACCCCGCGATATGTCATGGGAGGATAACCTGGTCTTTTGCTCCAGCAATGGCCGTCCGATGGAAAGTCAGGTGATTAA
>ERZ1504707.601-NODE-601-length-9058-cov-5.677108_pt1 | contig 9058 bp, 7 predicted proteins | sample MGYA00572391_ERZ1504707 | MGnify/ENA primary metagenome ERZ1504707 (study PRJEB39906, sample SAMEA3182110) | gut metagenome | biome: human; feature: gut; material: Stool; isolation source: human stools | place: Canada | collected 2013-04-23 ...
AAAAGCCTCCGCCGTTTGGCGGAGGCTTTTTATGTGCTGCCCTCTTGATTTATATGTAAGCGGTTACATAAAACGCAGCTGAAAAGGACTTTTACATGGCGGATGCCTCTAATATTTTTCGCCAGTATTCGCAGTCATTTGTGTATGTGTCAAAAGCAAAAGCCGTGCGGCCGCAAGCCGCATTGTCCATTTTGTACAAAGAATACAGGGTTCTTTTTGCATCAAATGTAGAAAAAGCACATTCTTCATTGACGCATTTGGAAATATGTGGTATTACATTGTCAATGTAAGCGGTTGCGCATATGTGTTCATTGTTTACACTGCCATAAGTTGGAGTGTTTACACAGCGTCTGACCGGATGCCGCCTGTCCATGCTAAACTGCGAACCGCCTACATAGAAATGGATTGCGGGCCCGGATAGAAGTCAGGACAACTGGTGCTATGAGTTGGTCCGCAGCTTGCTTCCCGCAAAGAGGAACTGTCCAAGGTTCCCGCAAAGCCGTGTTTTCTCTTCCGCAGTGCGGAATGGAAATAAATAATGGATGAGAAGGAGAAACGATTTATGAAGAAATCCACTAAGCGCCTGTTCGCCGCTGTGCTGGCAGCTGCCAGCCTGCTTGCTCTCACCGCCTGCGGCGGCAAGACCGAGGAACCCAAAACCGATGACAGCGCACAGACCGAGCAGCCCGCCGAATCCTCCGGCAGCAAGGAACTCTCCGTTTACACCGCCTTCCCCGAAAGCGAAGTCATCTACTATTTCAACAAGTTTGAAGAAGAGACCGGCATCAAAGTCAACTATGTCCGCCTCTCCGCCGGCGAAATGCTGACCCGTGTGGAGGCCGAGAAGGACAATCCCCAAGCAACGCTGATGTTCGGCGGCTCCACCGATAACTATATCGCCGCTGTGGACAAGGGCCTGCTGGAAGCCTACCAGTCCCCCAACCTGTCCAAGACCCCCGATACTTATCTGGATCCCACCGGCACCTGGAACCCCATCTATGTGGGCTGCATCGCCTTCGCCTGCAACGCCGACTGGTTTGCCGAAAAGGGTCTGGAATATCCCACCAGCTGGGAAGACCTGCTGAAGCCCGAGTTCAAGGGTGAGATCATCATGGCCCACCCCGCCACCTCCGGCACCGCCTACACCGTTCTGGCCACGCTGGTTCAGCTCAAGGGCGACGATCAGGTCTGGGACTATCTGGAAAAGCTGAACACCAACATGAGTCAGTACACCAAGTCCGGCTCCGCCGCTCCCAATGCCGTGGCCATCGGGGAGGCCGCCATCGCCCTCACCTTCTCTCACGACGCCCTGCAGCTGACTCCCGAGGGCTATCACATTGAGCTGAGCTTCCCCACCGACGGCACCGGTTATGAGGTCGGCGCCATGGCCCTCATCAAGGGCGGCAAGGCCGACGAGCAGGAGAACGCCAAGAAGTTCATTGACTGGATGACCTCCGAGGCCGGTCAGGGCTGCTACGCCGAAAACGACTCCTTCCGCGTTCCCACCAACACCGCCGCTCCTGTGGCCGACGGTCTGGTGACGCTGGATGAGGTTCCCGTGATTGATTATGACGCCGTTTGGGCTGCCAGCGTCAAGAGCGAGTACTGCGAGCAGTTCGAGAATAAGATCGCCACCAAGCCCGAGGGCTGATCCCAATAGATTTCTGATTGATTTCCCGCAAACGGGCCTCCTCCCCCAAGGGGAGGGGGCCCGCATACCAAGACAGAGAAGGCGGAACTCCCTTGCGCAGCTTTCCCGCCGCTTTTGACACTCTCACTCAGGAGGAACGCTCATGGCAAATGCCACTACCCGCGCAAAGCGCCTCAATGAAACGAAGATGATCCTGCGCCAGCCCCTGCTGCTGATTGCCATCATCCTCTCGTTCGCGCTGTTGCTGCTGTTCGTCATCTATCCTCTGGCCAAAACGCTGATCTACAGCCTTACCGATGAGACCGGTGCCTTCTCTCTGGCCAATCTCATCACCATCCTGCAAACGCCCCGGTACGGCAAGGTCTTCGGCCGCACCATGGCGCTGGGCCTGATTGTGGCCGTCATCGCCACCTTCATCGGCTATGTCTTTGCCTATACCGTCACCCGGGTCAACGTACCGGCCAAGGGCTTTTTCAAGACCATGGCAACGCTGCCCATCCTCTCCCCGCCCTTCGTGCTGTCCCTGTCCATTATCTTCCTCTTCGGCAAGCAGGGTCTGATTTCCAAGAACCTGCTTGGCATCACCGGCAGCAGCGTATACGGCCTCAAGAGCCTGATTGTGGTTCAGGTGATGAGCTTCTTCCCCATCGCCTACCTGACCCTCTCCGGCATTCTGGCCTCCATCGACGCCTCTGTAGAGGATGCCGCCTGCAACATGGGCGCCGGACGCTGGAAAACCTTCTGGACGGTTACCTTCCCCCTGTCCCTCCCCGGCATCATCTCCGGCGCGCTGCTGGTGTTCATCCAGTCTCTGGAGGACTTCTCCAACCCGGCTACCATCGGCGGCGACTACACCACCCTCTCCATTGAGGTCTACAACATTATCACCGGCAGCTATGATATGCGAAAGGGCTCCGTGCTGGCGCTGCTGCTGCTTCTGCCCGCAGTCATCGCGTATCTTCTCAATAAATACTGGGTCAACAAAAAGAGCTTTGTCACAGTCACCGGCAAGCCCACCCAGGCCCGGAAGCTCATTGAGGAACCCCACATCAAGTGGCCCCTGTTTGCTTTCTGCCTAATCGTTTCCGCCATCATCATTCTGTTCTACGGCACGGTAATTTTTGCCTCCTTTGTCCGCACCTGGGGCGTGGACTTCTCCCTGACGCTGGATCAGTACCGCAAGGCGCTCCAGTACGGCTGGGACAGCCTGAAAAACTCCATGACGCTGGGCCTGATCTCCGCCGTGATCGGCGGCCTGCTGGGCATGGTCATCGCCTACATCACCGCCAAGCGGAACTATTTCGGCAAGCGCTTCATTGAGGTTTCCTCCGTCCTGATGTTTGCCGTTCCCGGCACCGTTCTGGGCATCAGCTACATCCTGGGCTTCAACTCCAAGCCGCTGGCCCTCACTGGCACTGGATTGATTCTGGTGATCGTGTTCACCTTCCGGAACATGCCGGTAGCCATCGAGTCCGGCACCACCACCCTGCTGCAGATCGACAATTCCATTGAAGAGGCCTCTACCATTCTGGGCGCCGACACCGGCTATTCCTTCCGCCGCATTACGCTGCCCATGCTGAAAAGCGCCTTCTTCTCCGGCATCGTCTACTCCTTCACCAAGGCCATTACCGCCGTCAGCGCGGTGATCTTCCTGGTCTCTCCCCGGTGGAAGCTGGTCACCAGCAACATCTACTCCCTGTTCGACATGGCCAAATACGGTCAGGCGGCCGCCTTCGTCACCATGATGGTGGGCATCCTGCTGGTGTTCATCGGCCTGTTCAACACTGTCATTAACTTCCTGCTGGCGCCCCGTTCCAAGGTGCCCCAAGCTAAAACGAAAACGGAGGAATCAAAATGAGCCAAGAGAAGAATGAGAAGCTGGGCTTCAGCAAGAAGAGCTCCGGCGTGGTTCTGAAAGATGTGACCAAAATTTTCCAGCAGCCCGATACCGGCAAGGACTTCGTGGCTGTTGACCATATCAATCTTGAGATCAAGGACGGCGAGATGGTGACATTGCTGGGCCCCTCCGGCTGCGGCAAGACCACCACCCTGCGGATGATCTCCGGTTTTGAGTATCCCACCAGCGGCAACGTGTTCATCGGAGACCGAGACGTAGCCAAGATCCCCCCCAACAAGCGGGGCATCTCCATGGTGTTCCAGTCCTACGCCCTGTTCCCCCACCTGAACATCTGGGAGAACATCGCCTACGGTCTGCGTGTGGCCAAGATCCCTCAGGATGAGATCATCCGCCGCACCAATGACGTAGTGGAGCTGATGCAGCTCAAGGGCATGGAGAAGCGGTTCCCCAACCAGCTCTCCGGCGGCCAGCAGCAGCGTGTGGCGTTGGCCCGCGCCGTGGTCATCGAGCCTTCCGTGCTGCTGTTTGACGAACCCCTGTCCAACCTGGACGCCAAGCTCCGCGAGAGCATGCGGGATGAGCTCCGCGCCCTCCAGCAGCGGCTGGGGATCACCTCTCTGTACGTCACCCATGACCAGTCCGAGGCCATGGCCATCTCCGACAAGGTGGTCATCATGAAGGACGGCGTTATCTGCCAGCAGGGCACTCCTCAGGAGATCTACGAGCAGCCCGCCAGCCGCTTTGTGGCAAACTTCATCGGCAAGGCCAACTTCATCGACGGCATCTTCAAGGGCCGTGACGGCGAGGCCGCGCTGGTGGAGATTGGTGGAAAGACCTTCTCCATCCCCGCCCCCGGCAAGATGGAGGGTGTGGAAGTGGGCGGTGCCTGCTGCCTGACGGTCCGCCCCGAATCCTTCCTGCTTACCAAGGATGCCGGTGCTCTCCCCGGTACCGTTTCCCGTGCCACCTATTACGGCGCCAAGATCGAGTACGAGGTCATGCTGAATGAGCAGCCCATCATCGTGGAGGTCTACAACCCCCAGCTGACGGAGCGTTTCAGCGTGGGCGATACCGTCACCATGAGCCTGATCGAGGGCTGCGTCCGGGTCCTGAAGTGATCCGATCGACAACAACGCAAGCATCATAATGATAAAAAGGACACTGGCTTGTTATACAAGCCAGTGTCCTTTTTGCTGTCATTTTGCTGTTATTTGCGATTTTCGTCGCGTTTTACAGCTTTTCCATGTGTTTTCCGGTGCCGCTTTGCTCCACCGGCAGTCCAGTCAGGCAGCGGCGCAGCATATCGTAGGCGTGGTTGGCAGCCAGATCCTGAATGCGATCCCGGCGGCGCTTGCCCAACTCCAGCTTCCGGCACCACGTCCCATCAGGGGACGCCAGACCCACATACACCAGTCCCACCGGGTTGTTGCGCTCGTCCGGGTCCGGACCGGCCACGCCGGTGACGGACAGGCCAATGTCAGCTCCGGTGATCCGCAGGGCATTTTCCGCCATGGATCGGGCACATTCCTCCGACACGGCGCCGTATTGGTCCAGAAGCGTCTGTGGCACCCCCAGCACCTCTGCCTTTACGCTGGTCCAGTAGCTCACCACGCCGCCCCGATACACACTGGAGGCCCCGGACAGGGCCGTGATCCGGGCGGCTATCTGGCCGCCGGTGCAGCTTTCCGCCGTGGCGAAGGTCCAGCTCTTTTCCTTCAGGTGTGTCATGCAGACGGTCTCTAGATTGGGGATATCCACGCCGTACACCACGTCTCCCAAATAATCCGTCACCTCTTTTACCACCGGGACCAGCATGGCCTCCGCCGCCGCTGCGCTGTCCGCCTTGGCGGTAGCGCGGAGCCGGACCTCGCTGGGCTTGGCGTAGGTGGCGAGGGATGGATTTTCCATCCGGGATATCCGCTCCCGCATCAGATCCTCCATAGGGCTTTCCCCAAGGCCGAAGGTCATAATGTCATGGGACACAATGACCTCCTTGGAAAGTCCCCGCAGATAGGGGACCGCCCAGTTTTGCAGCATGGTCCGCATTTCAAAGGGCGGACCGGGCAGCATCAGCACGTGCACCCCCTCCGCTTCAAAGGCGCAGCCGGGAGCGGTGCCCACCGGATTGTCGAAGATCACGCAATCGGCGGGAAACTCCGCCTGCTGGCGGTTATTTTCCGGCATGGTCAGGTGGACGTTCCGGGCAAAATAAGTCCGAATATGCTCCAGCACATCCTCCCGCAGGACCAGCGGCTTGCCGAAGGTCTCGCAGACGGTCTGCTTGGTAAGATCGTCATAGGTGGGGCCAAGGCCGCCGGTGGTAAGGATGACGTCCGCCCGCTTCCGGGCGATCTTCAGCGCCTCCCGCAGCCGTTCCGGGTTGTCCCCTACCACGGTATGCCAGAACACATTGACGCCAACAGCAGACAGCGCCCGTGAGATCTCGCTGGCGTTGGTGTTGGTGATATTTCCAAGAAGCAGTTCCGTACCGACGGCAATGATCTCAGCGGTATGTGACATAACAGATGCCTTCTTTCCGATCCGGTCAGGGCTTTACCCGAACCCAGGTCTCGCCCTCCAGGGCCTTGGCCACCAGGCCGTCAATATCCAGAACGGACTCGGCCTTCACCACGTCCTCCAGCACCGGCCGGGTGGCGGGGTGGCGGGGGGTGAACACGGTGCAGCAGTCCTCATAGGGCAGGATGGAGGTCTCGTAGGTGCCGATCTCCCGGGCCATGCGGATGATCTCCACCTTGTCGGTGCCGATGAGGGGCCGGAGGACCGGCATTTTCGTCACGTCCTCCGTGACACCCAGGGCCTTGATGGTCTGGCTGGCCACCTGACCCAGAGATTCGCCGGTGACCAATGCGGAGGCGTGGGACTTCCGGGCCACTGCCTCTGCCAGCCGCATCATAAACCGGCGCATGATGAGGGTAAAGTATTCCTCGGGGCACTGACGGCGGATCTCCTCTTGGATCTCCGTGAAGGGAATGATGTGGACGATCATCCGGCCGCAGTACACCGTCAGCAGCCGGGCCAGCTCCAGCACCTTGTCCAGCGCCTGCTGGGAGGTATACGGGGGAGAAACAAAGTGCACCATTTCCAGCTCCACGCCCCGGCGGGCGATCATATAGGAGGAAACGGGGCTGTCCAGACCGCCGGAAAGCAGGCTCACCGCCCGGCCGCCCATACCGATGGGCAGGCCGCCGGCGCCGGGGACGGAGGGCGTGTGGATATAGGCGTACTTCTCCCGGATCTCCACATAAACCGTAAGATCAGGATGGTGCATATCCGCTTTCACGTTGAAGAACTGCCCCAGCTCGCCGCCTACATACTGGGAGATCTGGATGGAGTTCATGGGGAACTGCTTGTCTGCCCGGCGGCTCTCCACCTTGAAGGTTCTGGCCTTGGCAAATTCATCCGCCAGATAGGTCTTGGCGGTCTCCACAATGGCGTCCATCTCCTTGGTACAAGGGACGGCGCGGGCCACCGTCACGATGCCGAACACCTGACGGGCAGCCTTGAAGGCGGCCTCCATGTCGCAGTCCTCGGTCTGAGGCTCCACATAGATAGTGCTCTGGCGAATGTAGATCTGGAAGCTGCCGCAGGGCTTCATCCGGCGGCGGACATTGCTCACCAGCTTATCCTCAAAGCTGCGGCGGTTCAGGCCCTTCAGCACCACCTCGCCCAGCTTCAAAAGCAGGATCTCGTTGTTGTTCATAATCAATCCTCCGTAAGAGTTCATAAAGCGCATATAGGATACCACATTTTTCTGCTCAGCGAAAGAGGTCCCTTCGGTTTTTTCCCTGTTTTTCAGCCAGTTTTCCCTCCGGATTTGACGAACAGGCCGCTGTCTGCTACAATAGATGGGAGTTTTTCCCAAAACCGTCTAATAAAGTCCAAAAACGGATACCCTTTTCATAAGGAGGCAGATAGATGAAACGAACGATTTTGAAAAAGCTGACCGCCTGCCTGTGCCTGTGCGCGGTGCTGAGCGGGGCGCTTACCGTTCCCGCCGGGGCGGCTTCCTTTCAGGATGTGCCGTCCAACCACTGGGCGGCAACTGCCATCGACCGCTGCGCGGCTCAGGGATGGTTTCAGGGCAAGACCGCCGATACCTTCGGCGTGGGCCAGCCCATGACCCGGGCGGGCTTCGCCGTGGCACTCAGCCGTTTTTTCGGCTGGCAGAGCGGTGAGACCTACTACCGGATCTTTTCGGATGTGCCTCAGGGCGCCTGGTATGAGCCGGCCCTCCGGGCCTGCTATGAGCACGGGGCAGTCACCCGTCAGACCGGCGATTTCCGTCCCGGCGATCCCATCACCCGGGAGGAATTGGCAGTCATGCTGATCCGGGCCTTGGGCTACGGGCCCATCGCCGGCCTCGCGGAGGATGATCCGCTTCCCTTCCGGGACGTGACCACCAACAAGGGGCATATCGCTATGGCCTACGAGCTGGGTCTGGTCAGCGGTATGGGGAATGATCTGTTCGTGCCGGATCGGTACGCCACCCGGGAACAGGCTGCTGTCATGCTCAGCCGCCTGTATGACAAACTGCATCCTGCTCAGACCGCAAACGAGGCCATGGTCCTTCTCCGCTCCGGCGAGGAAGCGGAGGACCTTTCCGGATATCAGACCGTCATACTCACGGCGGGAACGCTGACCGGCGGTCAGAACCCTCGGCTGGCTTTGAGTGTCAGCAATACGCAGAAACAGGTCATGGAAACAGCAACCGCCTCCGGCCAGACGGTCCTGCTGGGTATTTCCGGTCAGTCCGGCGTTTTGAAGAGCACCGCCGCCGCAGCCACGGCAGTTACTGAAGCATTGACCGACAGCAGCTATGACGGCGTTTATCTGAACATCACCCCGTCCGCTGAAAATGGCGACGCCCTGGCTGCCTTCGTACAGGCGCTCCGGGCCGCTGTGCCGGAGAAAAAGCTGTATGTGGCGGCAAGCGCCCCGGCCCGCAGGGAAGCAATTCCGGACTATCAGGCCCTCGGAAAGGCCGCAGACCGGATCGTGCTGCAGGTGTCCGGACATGAGGACACGGACGGCGCTGTTCCCGTATATGCCATGGAGCCTTTGGAGACCGTCTACTACGCGCTCAGCGCTCTGAATGACCAGATCCCCGGTGAGAAGCTCGCCCTGCTTTTGACGGCGGAGGGCCACGGCCGGAAGGGTACCGGAAAACCCACCGCCTTCAACGGAGACGCTGTGGCCGCACTGGAAGCCCAAGGCCGCACCTACTATTCTGACCGCTACGCCTGCGCCTATCTGGAGACAAAGGATACGGTGGTCTGGTATCTCAACGAAAAGGCGCTGGAAGCCCGCCAGCAGCTGCTGCGCTGCTTCGGCGTATCCTCCTGCTGTCTCTCCACCCCCAACGGTACTTTACACACCCAAGAAAGCTGAGCTTTCAAATCCGGACAACAAAAACCGCCTTGCTTTTCAGCAAGGCGGTCTTCTTTTATTCAATTACAGGTACTTCCGCATACCATCGGTAGCAGTTTCCACGTCGCCGCTGATGGTGACGGTGAACTTGATGTTGTTCC
>ERZ1504707.623-NODE-623-length-8780-cov-4.186017_pt1 | contig 8780 bp, 9 predicted proteins | sample MGYA00572391_ERZ1504707 | MGnify/ENA primary metagenome ERZ1504707 (study PRJEB39906, sample SAMEA3182110) | gut metagenome | biome: human; feature: gut; material: Stool; isolation source: human stools | place: Canada | collected 2013-04-23 ...
GATCTACACCTCTCTATTCGTCGGCAGCGTCAGATGTGTATAAGAGACAGAGCCTACACGGTCCGGCCGCAGATCCTGCACCATGCCCTTCACGCCGGAGGAAAATTGCAGAATTTCACCGTAGGCCGCGTGTTCCAATCCGCTGACGGTGGCGATCTCGTCACCTACCGTCAGAACGCTGCCGACCTCCTCCGGCGCGGCATCCGGCTGCCAGTTGCGGACGGCCTCCCGCATCAACGGGATCACGGAGACCCCGGCGGGGTTCAGCTGCTCCAGCCGCTCCCGGAACTGCCGCAGACGGCCCTCCAGACTCCAGTCATACAGGTCGGCGCCCACTTCCATCCGAAAGCCCTTTTCCAGCGCGGGGTCCTGTTCCCAACGGAGGGGAACCTCCTGTCCGTACTGCTTTTTCAAAAAGGCCGCAAAACGGTTCCGCTGCACCTCACTGGGGGCGTCCGCGCTGCGCAGGACCGCTTCCAGTACCGTTTCACGCATGGGACTTCCCCCTCTCCGCCGCGTCCAAAAACTGATCGAACGCATCGCCGTCGGATTGCAGCACCAGCTTTTCCGTGGCTGTCACTGCCAGATCCTTCAGCTCCTTCTGCGCGTCGGACAGTAGCTTGTCATGCTCCCGCTGGGCAGCGGCATGGGCGTCCGCCAGAATTTGCTCCGCCTGTGCCCGTGCGTCGGACAACTGCCGCTGCATGGCGGCGTCCGCCGACTTCTGGGCGGCGGCGAGCTTTGCCGCAGCGTCGGCGTCGGCATTTTTCAACTGCTGACGGACCTCTGCCGCTGTTTTCTCCGCGTCTGCCAGCGTCTTTGCCGCTTTCGCGTCCTGCTCCTGATAGTACTGCTGCCGCTTCTCCATAAACGTCTTGACGGGCTTGTAGAGCAGCAGATACAGCCCGCCTGCCAGAATCACAAAATTCAGCAGGTGCAGTAAAATTTGCTGCCAATCAATATTCAACGGGATATTCACGGTTTCCCACCTGCCTTACTTATAGGACGAAGATGATCAGAATGACGACCAGCAGCGCATAAATGATAGCGGTTTCGATAAAGACCAGTCCCAGCATCAGCGTGGTACGGATCTTGCCCTCCGCCTCCGGCTGACGGGCGATCCCCTCCGCAGACTTGCTGACGGCAACACCCATGGCCACGGCGCCGCCTGCGGCGGCAAGGCCGATGGCAATACCCGCAGCGATGGACTTGGACCCCGTGGCGTCGCTCTGGGTCTGGGCGGTTTCCGCCGCAGCGGGTGCGGCAGCGGTATCCGTGGAAGACGCGGCCAGTGCGGGGACCGTCAGGGACAGCACCACCAGCAGGATCAGGAACAGCGCGGGGACCTTTTTCTTAAGCAGTTTCATAGTTATTACCTCCAAAATGATTCGATCCGTAAATGATTGGGACGGTCATGCCCGCCCGGACGCCGGTTCGGGACGCTCCGATACCTCGCCATAGAACAACGCGGTGAGCATGGTCAGAACATAGGCCTGGATCAACGCGTGAAGCAGGGTGAACAGCACGCCCACCAGCACCGGCAGCACATAGCTCAGCTGCACATAGTAATAGACCAGCTCCGTTACCAGCAGGCCGCTGAGCAGCGCGCCGAACAGACGGAAGCTCATGGAAATAGGCAGCGAGAATTCCTTCAATGTGCTGCCCACGCCCTTCAGACCGTTGCCCGCGATCCCGCCGGAGAGGATCACAAGATAGGATAAGCAGCCAAGGGCGATGGCACCGTTTACGTCCGACAGCGGCGCAGGAAGGGTCACGGAGCGGCCCGTGGTGGTGACGGCCTGCAAGCCCAGCAGCTCAAACAGCGTCCCCACGAAGATATACGCGCCCGCGCCGAAGATGTAGGCCCCCAGAAATCCGTTTCGCTGAGGACTGCTGGTTCTGGCCATGCCGTCAAACAGGCTTACGGCCTGCTCCAGCAGCAGTTGGAACCGCCCCGGCACCAGCTTGAATTTCGGGATGACAAACACGCGGATACACGCCGCCGCTATCAGCAGGATAGCGGATACCGTCATGGCGGAGATCAGTCCCGGATTGACGTTTTTCCAGCCGAACAGGCTGATCTGATTTTCCTCATGCAGGACCGCGTCCCGCATGGCGGTCTGAATGGTCTCCGCTTTTCCCGGCGGCGCCGTCAACAGACTGCCCGCGAACAGGACCGCGATGAGCAGGACCCATAGGATTATAAATTTCTTTTTGCTTTTCATGCTGATAGCCGGTCTCCTTTCCACACCGGAATACAGGCGCTGCGGTCTGCCCTGACCGCGTCCCATTTTCCGGCGTGACCGTTAAAGGACTTGTCTTCTAAGAACGCCCGTATTATACTGTTCTAACAGAAAGATGTAAAAAGTATATTTGATATGTTGGACATATCTGAATGATATGGCACGGAGGCGAAAAAAGTGGCTGTTCCCTACGATTATTACCGCATTTTTTACTATGTTGCCCAACACAAAAGCTTTACCAAGGCCGCCGAGGCTTTGGGCAACAACCAGCCCAACATTACCCGCTGCATGAACAATCTGGAGCAGGATCTGGGCTGCAAACTGTTTGTCCGCACCAACCATGGCGTCTCCCTGACCCCGGAAGGCCAACGGCTTTACAGCCGTGCTGCCGTAGCCTTTGAACAGCTGCGCCTTGGCGAAAGCGAGATCCGGGCGGATTGCAGTCTGCGGACCGGCAGCATTTCCATTGCCGCCAGCGAAGCCGCGCTCCATCTGACCCTTCTGGATCGCCTTGGCGCGTTTCACCGGCGGTATCCGGGGATCCACCTGCGGATCACCAATGATTCCACCCCCCGCGCCATGGAAGGGCTGCTGCGGGGACAGGTGGACTGCGCGGCGATCACCACGCCCTGTCCGGTGAGAAAGTCCCTGCAGGAAACAGCGCTGGTCTCCTTCCGGGAGATCCTGATCTGCGGTTCGGATTTTCATGATCTGGCCGTAGAAACACGGAGTCTGCGGGATCTGGAAAATCTCCCCTTTGTGTGCATGAGCAGAGGGACCAGTACATATACCTTTTATCAACAGCTGTTCTTAAAGCACAATCTGGCTTTTCATGTGGAAATGGAAGCCGGCACCATGGATCAGGTCCTTGCGATGGTGCAGAGCAATCTGGGCGTCGGTTTCTACCCGGAGTCCATGGCCGCTCCCGCCCTTGCCGCCGGGACGGTGTTCCAGATCCGCCTTGCGGAGCCGATCCCGGAACGGTTCGTCAACCTGATCGAGGATACATCCCGCCCTCAAAGCGTTGCCATGAAAGCCTTTAAGAAAATGCTGCTGGCCCCGGAGGAAGAGTAAAATACCGGAGAGGAAATTGCTTCCTCTCCGGTGTTTTTTTGGGATGGTTTTGCGTCTGCCGGTATGGGGCTTTTGCGCCGTCAGTCGCCCAGCGCCTGCTTCAGATCGGCGATGATGTCATCCGGGTCCTCCAGACCGACGGACATCCTGATCATTCCGTCGGTAATGCCGGCGGCCTCCCGGATCTCCTTGGGGATCATGGTGTGGGTCATGGCGGCAGCCTGCTCCACCAACGTTTCCGTATCGCCCAGCGAGACGGCCAGCGTGCAGAGCTTCAGGCTGTTGATGAACTTCTTACCGGCCTCCAGACCGCCGGCCACGTCAAAGGAGATCATGCCGCCTCCGCCCTTCATCTGCTTCTTGGCAATGGCGTACTGGGGATTGGATTCCAGGAAGGGATAGCGGACCGTTTCAATCTTCGGATTGGCCTCCAGCCATTTGGCGATCTTCAGAGCGCTTTCATTGTACTGCTTCATGCGGACGCCCAGCGTCTTGAGACCGCGGCACACCAGAAATGCTGTGAAGGGCGCCATGACGGAGCCGAAGTGCATGAGGGTACCCAGACGGCACTCCCGCAGGAACTGCTCATCGTTGGAGATCACCGCGCCGCCCAACAGATCGCCGTGGCCGCCGATGTACTTAGTGAGGCTGTGGATGACTGCATCCACGCCCAGATCCAGCGGGGTGGTGTTGTAGGGCGTGGCAAAGGTGTTGTCGATAAAGACCTTGATGCCGTGCTTATGGGCAATCTCCACCACGGCGGCAATATCCACCAGCACCATGGTGGGGTTGGCGGGAGACTCCACATAGATCAGCTTGGTGTTGGGCTTGATCAGGCCTTCCAGCTGGCTGAGATCGGCGGCGTCAAAGGTATCGTGGGCGATCCCGAAGCGGGGCAGCCAGTCGCTGGTCACGTCCTCCGTGCCGGAATACTTGGCCTTGGTGAAAATGGCGTGGTCGCCACTTTTCAGCAGCGCGAAAATCGCGCCGGAGACAGCGCCCATGCCGGATGCATAGGCCACGGCCCCCTTGCCGTGTTCCAGCGCCGCCAGTTTCTGTTCCAGATAATCCACAGAGGGATTGGTGATCCGGCTGTATGCAAAGCTTTCGGCGTAGTCATCGCAGGCCTTCACCGCATCGTCCGTGGAATCAAAATAGAATGTGGACGTCTGATAAATGGGCGGGATCAGGGCACCGTACATATCCCGCGGCTCGCCGGCGTGGACCTCTACCGTGTTGAATTTCAGATCTTCATGCTTCAAATCAGGGTGCTTCAAAACTAACTGGCTCATTTAAAATACCTCCCGTCGGTTGTGTGACTGCACAATATATACCTACTGACTTACTTGGTGCATTGAGCATAGCACAACCACCCATAGAAACGGAAATATCCGAATGTTATCGCTGGCAATAACATTCGGATATTCTTGTTCAGGCTTCGGGAAGATCCCGTCCGTATTTTTGCAGAAGCTGGATAAAGCGTTCCGCGGGCTGCGACAGCGTATGGGCCTTCTGGCAGACCCAGCCGATGGTGATGGGATCGTCAAAGCCCTTGATGGGACGCTTGATCACCCCCTGCGCCCCGTTGCTTTCGGAGATGAAGCCGGTACCCAGATCATAGCCCTGACACTGCTGCATGACCATCAGGCTTTGATAGAGTCCGTTGACAATGGTGACCTTCTGGGGATAAAAGTCCGGCACCAGCATCTCCTCCTGCAAAACGGAGGGCGCGTCGGAGTCCAGCTCATACATGATGCAGGGATACGGGTGCAGCTCCTCGATCGTCAGGACCTCCTTGGAGGCCAGAGGATGGGACTTATGGATAAACACATAGGGCTTGCTGTCAAAAAGCGGGTGAAATTCCAGATTGTTGTCGCCAAAGACACGGTTCATGTGCTTTCGGCTGCGGCTGCTGATGAACAATACGCCCAGCTCCGTGGTTTTGTCCACGACCTGCTGGATGACCTCCGGGCCTTGTCCCACCAGAAATTTATAGGTATAGGATTCCTTTTGATAGGTGTTCTGATAGGCCATCATGGCGTCGATGACGAAGCAGTAATGCTGGCTGCTGACGCTGAGGGTTTCGTGGGTCTTGCTCAGATCCTGTGAAAAGTGCTGGGAAATATGCTCAGCGTCCGTCAAAAGCCGCTCTCCCATGTTCAGAAGCTCCCGGCCCTCAGCGGTCAGGGTGATCCCGGCAGCAGAGCGGACGAAAATCGTAATCCCCAGCTCCTCCTCCAGCGCGCAGACCATTTTGCTGATGCCGGGCTGGGAGACATACAGGACCTGAGCGGCTTTGCTGAAGGAGCCGCATTTTGCCACCGTGGAAATATACTTCAACTGGAGCAGTGTCATACCAAGTGCCGCCTTTCCTATTTTTCGATGGATCTCTCGTATTATAGCACAAGAAATTCAAAATGCGCAACTAAAATCATACCATAAAGGTTTACTTTAATAAAAACAAACATTTTCGCGGCACAAAACAGCATTTTTTTAAAAAATGCACGATTATGAGGCGATATACACAAAAGTAATTGCAGTTTATAACATTGGTTTATTGGACAAATCCGACCTTTGCGGCTATCATAGAAAACAGCAAGCGGTTCTCAGTTTTTCAGTGTGCAAAATAGAGAAATAGGGAGGAACTTACTTTATGCAAGAGAAAAAAATCAAATTTACCGACGTATTGTTCGTTGGTCTGGCGTTCTTCGCCTCCTACTTCGGCGCGGGCAACCTGATCTTCCCGCCGATGCTGGGCCTGCAAAGCGGCAGCAACTGGCTCAGCGGCATGATCGGTATGCTGGCCTCTGGCGTGGGCCTGCCCATTCTGGCCATCATCGTGCTGGGTATGTGCGGCTCTGTCCAGAAAATCTCCGACCATGTGAACAAGAAGTTCTACACCGTCATGATCGGCGCCATCATGATCCTCTGCTGCTGCGTGTCCATCCCCAGAACCGCAGCCGTCGGCATTGAGATGGGCCTTCAGGGCATCTGGCCCGGCGCGCCCTATCTGGTTTTCGTCATTCTCTACTTCGTGATCGCGTTCCTGTTCGCCAAGGACCGCGGCACCGCACTGGATAAGGTCGGCAAGATCCTGACCCCCATTATGACCATCATCCTGTTCATTCTGGTAGTCAAGGGCGCTGTCAGCCCCATCGGTACCCCCGGCGCCGCCTCCGTGGATAACGCCTTTGTTAACAGCTTTCTGGGTGGTTACAGCACCGGCGACGTTCTGGTGTCCTTCCTGGCTGCCGGCGTGTTCTTTGACAGCATCAAGCGCAAGGGCTACGAGGGTGAAGCCTTCCGCAAGGCCCATGTCCGGGCCTGCCTGATCGCCGCCGTCTGTCTGGCTATTGTCTATGGCGGCCTGCTGTATATGGGCGCCTGCGTCAGCACCGAGTACACGCCCGACAGCATCAGCAACGCCAACCTCCTGCTGGCGATCATCCGCTCCAGCGGCGGCCAGATCGCGATTTACGGTCTGTGCCTGTCCGTGGTGCTGGCCTGCCTCACCACCGCCATCAGCCAGATCACCGCAGTGGCAGATTTCTATGAGACCGCCACCCACGGCAAGCTCTCCTATAAGGTTCTGGTCATGATCGTCCCCATCGTCACCACCATCGTCGCCAGCTTCGGTCTGGATACCATCGTGAGCCTGACCTCCCCCTGGTTCTCCTTCTTCTATCCCATCACGCTGGTGATGACCATTCTGGGCATCTTCGAGAAGAAGATCCCCAATGACGGCGCGTTCAAGGGCGCTGTGTACTTCACGGTGATCTACGCCGTTCTGGATCTGCCCCACGAGTATGGTTTCGGCTTCCTGGACCCTGTTCTGAATCACATCCCCCTCTATGGTCTGGGCTTCGGCTGGATCGTTCCCGCCATCGTGGGCTTCATCGTGGGTCTCATTGCCTGGAAGGGCAAGGGCCGCACGGAGACCTGAGCAAACTGTTTCTGAGCTTTATACCGTATTGGAATGGAACGCGCAAAGCGCGTAAGGAGGAATTTCTATGTCCATTGAAAAAGGCGACGCGACCAAATATGTCCATACCGGCAACGGCGAGCTGTGCTATGAGCTGAACAAGGCTCTGACTGTGCCGGAGACCTTCCCCATCTACCTGTCCTCTGCCTATATCTTCGATTCCATTGATCCCATCGACAAGATCTGCGACGAGGGTGCTCCCGGCTATGCTTACTTCCGTCTGGGCAATCCCAACGCCGACGCCACCTCTCAGATCCTGGCCGCCGGTGACGGGGCCGAAAAGGGTCTGGTATTCTCCTCCGGCATGGCGGCCATTACGACCTCCATTCTGGCAACGGTGAAACCCGGCGATCACATCGTGGCCTCCCCCATCATCTACGGCGAGGCGTTCTACTACCTGAAGTATGAGCTGAAGCGCTGGGGCGTGGAGACCACCTTCATCGACTTCAACACGCAGGATGTGGCGGACTATATCCGTCCCAATACCAAGCTGGTATACGGCGAGACCATCGCTAACCCCCTGATGAGCGTACCGGACATCCAGCATCTGGCGGACGTGGCTCACGCCAACGGCGCCAAGTTGTTTATCGACAACACCTTTGCCACTTCGATCATTGCCAAGCCCATCAAGTACGGCGCGGATCTGGTGATTTACAGCGCCACCAAGTATCTGGGCGGTCACGATGACCTGGTAGGCGGCGCGGTGGTCGGCTCCGAGGAGATCATCAAGTCTCTGAGCTTCTACCTGGGTCTCTACGGCGCGAATCTGGGCGCCACAGAATCCTGGCTGCTGGCCCGGAGCCTGCGGACGCTGCCCCTGCGGGTAAAGAAGATGGCTGAAAACGGTCTGGCACTGGCCAAGTTCTTCGAGAGCCATCCCAAGGTGGAAAAGGTCTACTACCCCGGTCTGGAGTCCTCCCCCAGCAAGGCGCTGGCCGACAAGCAGTTCGAGGGCAACGGCTACGGCGGTATGCTCTGCGTAAACTTCAAGGGCGGCCAGAAGGAGATCGACAAGCTCATCAGCAACTTGCAGCTGGTACGCTTCGTACCCACTCTGGCCGGCGTCGGCACCACGCTGACCTATCCGCCCAGAGCGTCTCACCGGGATCTCAGCCCCGACGAGCTGGCGGCCATCGGCATCACCATGGGCCAGATCCGGCTTTCTTCCGGCCTGGAGGATACCGACGATCTGCTGAATGACTTCGATCAGGCGTTGGCAAAGATGTGATCCAGCGAAAGCAACACTGCGATTTTTCAAAAGAGGGACCGTTTCAAAACGGTCCCTCTCAGCGTGTCGAAAAAGTCTTTTCTCCCCGCTGAGCAAGTTTTCAGAACTTTATAAAAGTTCTGAAAACTAAGGATTTCAATGGCGCAGGGAAACAGGCGAAGCGCCGCCGGTGGCGGATGAAGCAAGCCTGCTTCGAGGAAGGCTCCCAAACAGCGGATATGCAGTATCCGCTGTTTGGCTTGAGCCGACGGTG
>ERZ1504707.628-NODE-628-length-8742-cov-3.755266_pt1 | contig 8742 bp, 5 predicted proteins | sample MGYA00572391_ERZ1504707 | MGnify/ENA primary metagenome ERZ1504707 (study PRJEB39906, sample SAMEA3182110) | gut metagenome | biome: human; feature: gut; material: Stool; isolation source: human stools | place: Canada | collected 2013-04-23 ...
AGCCGTACTCAGCATCACAACCCACACACGGCAAACCGTCTCCATCAGCTCAAGGAGCGTCTTCTCCCTCCGTCCGCAGTCAACCGCAGACGCTCAAAATCTACGGACTACACCTTTCCCATAAGGAAAAGGAGAAGTCCGTAGCCCACCAAGAAGTGGAAGACAGCCTCGCAGCAGCGAAGCAGTCTTCATCCGCCAAGTCGCACGACACCACCAAGTCAAAGACCTCCGTTCCATTCACGGCAAAGCTCTGCATTGCCCTCCTGGTCATTATAGTGGCAGTCGCCATCATAGCCTATATCCGTCGCCGCAGCTCCGGCAGACCCACCCACTTCGGTCACAGGCTCCCTCAGTCATAGCTATTCCGTTCAGTCGCACACTCCATCACGCTTATTCTTTCGTTCAGTCGCACACTCCTTCACGCTCTATTTATTGTTCGGTCGCAAGCTCCCCAAGACGTGGCTCCGGCTCCGGCGGTTCATTGTTTGATGGCGAGGACCAGCCATTGCATGGCTAAGTGAAATTGTGTGTGCGTTCATTCCGTTCCGTCAATTTGGTCTGCAGTTCCGAAAAGAGTATGCCACTTCCCTGATCCACGCCGCAACTCTTTTTCTCGGATGTGAGGAGGACACGTCTCCTTTGTCGACAAGTCCTCCATACATTCGAGAAAAGTGCGAGCACGCGAGTCACGGCATGGGGTAAGCAACACACACATTTCTCCACAGCTGCCCAAATTCCCTCCACTACATTCCACGCCCCACAATTTCACGGCTGCGCCGGTCCTCGCCACCGAACAATGAACACGCCTGCGCCTCCGCGGATGATGCCGCATCACCCAGACAAGCAACGCCTCAGGGCGAGCTTGTCTGACCTCCTCGTCATCATCCCCACGTCATTGCATTCCGTCCGTCGTCACCACATCAAAGATGTCATTTGGCTCTGGTACATCAGAGATGTCTTGTTTATTTATTTATAAAGTCAAACAGTGCGTTGCACCCTTTGACTTTCAGAAGGTGCGGACACACGCTACGTTGTTCTCCGCGTGAGTCCGTGAAGCTGCGCTCTGTAGTCTTTCATTTCGCCCTGCTTAATCCTTCAGCCGAAAGGCAGCGGCTATCTACACTCCCGTAACCGTCCGTTCCGTATCCGCCCCCTTTCGTCTCTATTGGAGGTGCGAAAGGATGTGCGTTCCGTTCCATTGCGTGTCCGTTCCGTGGTAGGCTTGACTCCATCCGCCAAGCCTGCACACTGCACTTCCACTTCATTACACTCCTCTCCACATCCATTCGCTTTTGGTAAGGCAGAGCTTTTCGTCCCTATAAGGCTGCGCCTTCATGCCTTGTAAAGCTCCGCTTTCTATATTCTTCAATGCGAGACAGCCGTCTTACCAATGGCAATCGAGATTGCTATAGGTAAGGCGGCACTCTCGCTTATTCAATAGGTACGGCAGAGGTGTGGGATAAAAGGTAATTCGTCTAATGTCGGCTGAAGACCGACAGACGAATTACCTTTTGTCCCTCACCACAGCCCCATTACCGCCCGATGCTCGGGCGTGCTGTGGCGAGCTTTTTGCGCCTGTTTTCTGCCTGTAGTGTCCGCTTTCGTGCCTTAAAAATGTGGTGATGCCGAGACCTTCGCTCTTTTTTCCGCTTGCGTGCCTTAAATGGCGTGGCGTGGCGGTTTGTGATGATGCCGAGACCTTCGCTCTTTTTTTCGCTTGCGTGTTTTTCTGCAAATTCAGCTTTTTGCGAAACTTGGCACTTTTTACGAATAAAAGCAACTTGTTTTTAATATTTGTTTACATATTCCGCATTGATAGTGGCAAGGTGTCAGACAGGCGATGCAGGGCGGTCGGGGGCTCTTTATCAAGAGGGGTTAAGGGCACATCCCTTAACAACCCTGCAACGACTTGAAAATCAAACGTTTGATTTTACAAGCCGTTAAAAATGGTAGGATTTCTTCGGCTTTCAGGTGCCTGAAACGCTCGTAAATCCTTTATTATCCGTCTTTTGAGAGCCATTTTAAGGTGCTTATTTTTGCACTTAAATTAACCCTCAAAAATGAAAGACGTATGTCATCAATTAATACCAACGCAACCGTAACGCTGACAGTGAACGGAAAACAGGCTGAAGATATGCTTGTAAAGCTCAAGGCGCAGGCTTCCAACCTCGAAAATGCAATAGAGAAAGCTGCAAAAGCAGGAAACAAGCAGCAGCTTACGAAGCTGAAGCGTGAGCTGAAGGAAACCAATCGCCAAATCTCGCAGATTGAGAGTGCGGCGCAGGGCGTGGAGCACGCTCTGCAACGGCTTGATGAAGCATCGCCGAAGGAACTGAACAGGGTGCTTGTACAGCTGAAACGAAACCTCAATGGCTTGGAGCGTGGTTCAGAGGAGTGGAACAAGCAATGCCAGGCTATCAAGCGTGTAAAGGCGGAGATTGCAAGCATCAACTCGCAGCTGCGAGAGAATGAAAGTTTGTGGGAACGCATGAACCGAAAACTCAACGACTGGCAGACGGCGCTGGCAGGCATCGCGGCTGCTATAACCGGCATCATCCTCGCCGGTCGGTCTGCGGTGAGTGCCTTCGCGGATATGGACCAGGAGATGGCGAATGTCCGCAAGTTTACCGGAATGAACGCTTCGGAGGTAGAGGATCTGAACGAGGAGTTCCAGAAGATAGACACCAGAACGGGGCGTGAGGAGTTGAATAAGTTGGCGCAGGAGGCGGGTCGATTGGGCAAAACATCGCAGGAGGATGTATTGGGATTTGTAAAAGCTGCCGACCAAATCAATGTGGCTTTGGACGACCTCGGTGATGGGGCTACGCTGACTCTTTCAAAATTGACAAACATCTTCGGTGACGAGGAACGCCTCGGCACGGAGAAGGCTCTGCTTGCCGTGGGTTCCGTTATTAATGAGTTGTCGCAGAACTGCACGGCTTCTGCTCCTTATCTCGCAAACTTTACACAGCGCATGGCTGGCGTGGGTGCCCAGGCGAAGATGACTATCCCGGAAATCATGGGCTTCGCTGCGGTGCTGGATAGCTAGGGACAGGCGGTGGAGATGTCGGCAACTGCTGTTTCCAAAGTCATCATGGATATGTTCAAGGAGAACGACAAAATCATCAAGGCTACGGGTCTTAATGCTAAGGAGTTTAACGAAACGCTGAAGAAGAGCACTAACGAGGGACTTCTTATGTTGCTGGATCGTCTACACGAATTGGGCAACATCGACGTACTGGCACCAGTCTTCAAGGATATGGGCGAGAATGGTGCTCGTGCTGCGCAGGTGATTTCTGCTCTTGCTGGCAACCTCGATATGGTGCGGTGGGAGCAGGAGGAAGCTACTAAGGCTTTTGCGGAGGGTACGTCTGTCACAAATGAGTTCAATGTGCAGAATACTACGGTGCAAGCAGGACTTGACAAGGCTCGCAAGGGTGTGACGGAGATGGCAGTGGCACTCGGTGAGCAGCTGCAACCGATTATGAGCCATGTGCTTTCTTCCACTACTTTGTTATTGAAGTTCATGTCCACTTCCATCACCTTCATCAAGGAGAACGCAGGTACACTCGCCACTCTTACTGCTGCTTTCATCGCTTACAAGATAGCGGTGAACGCCAGCAATATAGCGTTCAAGGCGCATTATGCGTGGCTCGTCATTTCAAAGGCTGCGACTACGGCATACAAGACCACGGTCGCCACATTGCACGCTGCACACCTGCTTCTTCAGATGGGGCTCGCCAAACTGCAGGGCAACTGGGTGCGACAGTCATGGCTGATGTCGGACCTCAAAAAGCAGGGTGCACTGCTCGCGTCCGGATATGGTGTGATAGCTGCCGGAGCCATCGCTCTCGGAGTGGTTCTGTATAAGCTATACAAGAAGATTACGGAGGTGTCGCAAGCAGAAAAGGACCTGCAGGACATCAGAAAGCGTGGGCAGGAAGGCATCATCGACGAGAAGAACAAGATTGATGCGCTTATTGCGGTGGCTCGAGATGAAACGCAGTCGCTGAAGGACAGACACACGGCGATTGACGAACTCAACAAGATCATTCCGGAATACAACGGACAGCTGGACGACACCACTGGCAAGTACAAGGAGAACAAGAAAGCGCTCGACGACTATATAAAATCGCTCATACGAAAGTACGAGATTGAGGGTGCCAAGGACAAGCTGAAGGAGATAGGAAAGGAGCGTGCAGAGCTTAAGATTGAGCAGAAGAAACAGCAGAAGATAGTGGACGAGGACGTGAAAAAGTCCGAGAAAGACAAGTATCTTCCTTCTGCATACGGAGGCGTGGCGGTCGTTTCTGCGAACGGTCCAAGAGTCAGGCACAAGTGGGCACTGGAGAAAACTAACGCTAAGCTCGCTGCACTCGATGAACGCGAAAAGGCGATTACCGACGTGTACGGCGACGACATCAAGAAGGATGCCGTGGAGGAGGTGAAGAAGCAACAGACCGAGACGAAGCAGGACACGGACTTCAATCCTGGATCCAACGACAAGAAAACGAAGACCGAGGACGTGCTGAAGAAGGAGAAGGACTGGAAGACCAGGGAACAAGCTCTCAACCGTATCGCATACGCCAAAGGTGAGAAGGACTTCGAGGACTACACGAACCGCATGACGGAAATTGATATCGAGTATAATCAGAAGGTCATGGCGAACAAAAAGGCATCGACGGAGCAGAAGATGGAGGCTGAAGCATCGTACTATGAGGCGAAGAAGAAGCTCGTTGATGACAAGAATGTGCAGTCGGCTAAGCAGGAGAACGACTATTACAATGAGCTTGTTGCTACGGAGAAACAGCGGTACATTGATGGAAAAGTAGACCAAAAGACGTTTGATGATGCGCTTGAACTCATGGAGTTGGAGCATCTGCGCCGTCTGACTAAGGTCTACACGGAAGGCTCGAAGGAGCTGCTGCAAGCGCAGAAGAATTATCAGAATAAGCTCGTTGAAAACCAAAAGCGTAATCAGACGACCGTTGAGGACAACGAAAAGAAGCATCAGAAGGAGCTTGCCAAAATCAAAGAGGACTACTTCGGAGATAACAAGTCAGAGAAGAAAGAGAAGTATGATAAGGACTCTTCCGCTTTAGATGAAGTATATGCCCAAGAAATAAAAGCAGCCGGCGACGATGCAAAGGAAAAGCTGCGCATCGAGGAAGCGTATCAAAAGGCAAAGGTGGCACTGGCGAAGAAGTACGGCCAGGAGTACAACGACACGAGCAAGAACTTCCTCGAAAACATGACGGAGGACATCACGGAGTGGCTGAACTCGGCCCTCGGACAGGCGGGGCAAGGCTCTTTTGACACGCTGACATCGGGCATGTCTTCAATATTTTCGGGCATGACTTCACTCATTCAGGCGGAACTGGAGATACAGACTGCTGCCATCGAGAAGCGGTATGACAAGGAGATATCGCAAGCGGAGGGTAACAACTACAAGGTGAAGAAGCTCGAGGAGCAGAAGCAGAAGGAACTGGCAAAGAAAAAGAATGAAGCGAACAAAAAGATGTTTGCAATGCAGGTGATACAAGCGGTGGCGCAGACGGCACAGAATGCCATCTCGGCGTATGGCTCGGCAGCGGCAATTCCTCTTGTGGGTTATATCCTGGCACCAGTGGCTGCTGCAATGGCGGTGGCTGCAGGAGCAATTCAGATTGCTGCAATAAAAAAGCAGCAGCAAGCGAGTGAAAGCCAAGGTTATGCCAAAGGTGGCTTTACTCCGAAAGGTGCCAAGTTCCAAGAAGTAGGCGTGGTTCATGCCGGGGAATGGGTGGCTTCGCAGGAGATGCTTGCCAACCCTGTTGCGCGTCCTATTATCAACGCCCTGGACTATGCGCAGCGCACTAACACCATCGGATCCTTACGAGCCGATGATGTGAGCCGGACCATTGCGCCAGCTTCATATACAACACCGAATCAGCAGCCGATCGTCGTGCAGCAGCACTCGGACGGGCTGGCTACAGCGGCAATCGTGCAGAATACCAAGGCGATGAAAGACTATGCGGACACTATGCTACGACTGCAGCAGAAACTGGAGGAGCCGTTCGTCACGGTCAACACGGTTACCGGAGACACTGGTATCAAGAAGGCGCAGGATGAATACCAAACGCTGATGAGAAACAAGTCACCAAAGAGCAGACGAAAATCATAATTGAACAATTCATCATCGGCACAGCCGACAATTCAACATTCAAAACTCAACATTCAGCTTATGCAAATAACAATCAATGGCAAACAAGCCTATCTGAAGAAGAACACTTCGTTTGACTTCATCTTCGAGAACCGACTGTTTACGGGTAGCGACAGCTACACCATGACCATCACCTTCCCATTGAAGGGATGCCCGGAGAATATCGCTATCTTTGGACACATACATCGCGCTGACTTCACCAGCTCTAAGGTGGCGTTCGATTGTGACATACGCGATGGTGCCTTCCTGAAGTCTGGCTCCATAACTATCACGGAGATTTCGGACGTAGAAGTGAAAACGCAGTTCTTGGAGGGAAGAAGTGAACAGAATTTTAACGAAACTTTCGATGACATCTATCTGAATGAGCTGCAACTGGGATACCCGGCAAAGCGAACCGGAATCACTTCCAGCTCACTTATCTACGGATTCGGATATGTGCCGCTGCCGTGGGTGAACAACCACTCTGGAAACATACACAACCCCTGCATTGTAGGATCACACGCCGTCACCGGATTCGAGTTCCCGAAGGAAGAGCACACTTTCCAGCCATACCTATTATATATATTGAAGAAGATATGCAAGGAAATCGGGTATACGCATGACTTCTCGGAAATAGAAAAATCACAATACAAATACCTGCTCATCTGCAATACACTTCCGGCTTCATGGGAGATGTGGAATTTTGCAAAAGCGCTGCCACACTGGACGCTCACGGAGTTCTTCGAGCAGCTTGAAAACTTCCTCTTCGGTGAGTTCGACATCTCACACAAAGCCAAGAATATCTCATTCCACTTCTCAAACAAGATGGCGGAAACGGCAGGAAACGTGCTCATTGATAAGGTAGTGGATAGCTTTACAGCAGAGGTGTCTAAGGAGGACGAATCGAAGTACCTGGCTTCATGCAACCTCAGATATGCAGACAACAACGCACTGCTATGGGATTACTACACCTGTGACTGGTACATACGGGCGAACAGACAAAAGGCAAGGTCGTTCCCCGACATGGTCACGCTCATTGATGCTGTGAAGACACTGAAGGAGAGCGGAGTGTACAAGACCACGCTTAACACCGGAAGCCTAACGAGCTACTACCGAGGCTATCCGCCAGCATCCACCGGACACAACCTCTACTACTGCGAAGAGAACGACACATACTTTGTGATGTACTGCTACAAGTCCGTGTACGTGAAGAAACTCAATGGAAACAAGTATTACCGCTACTATAACCGTCTGCTGCCAATCAACCAGTTCGGACCGATGTACGCAGGTGACGACGCAGAAGACATAGAACTGAAAATCGTGCCAGCATGGATAGAGGGAACGGACGACAAGTACGGCAACGTGCTCTTCCTGGACTGCGGAGAGATGGGGGAAAACGCCGTTGTGAAAGAGGACGCAAACGGATCAATAACCCAAGCTGACGACATATACGGAACAATCACATACAATCGGAAGTCGAACGGAGCAGACCCGACACTGGACTACAACGCCGGAGACCTCGCACAAGGAAGGGCGAGTCTTGAAATATCAAAAGGAAAGAAGGACAACGGACAGGAATACTTCTCATGCATATATGTCGGATTCTGGAGCGGTAACAATATAACGGCAGGACGACAGCCGCACCCTATAATAGATAAGGTGGAGGTATTTGACGACTTCGCCTTCAGTACATCAACATTCACATTGCGTCTCAACGAAGGAATTGCCAACTCCATGCGCAGTGTCATGCATCAGATCGACGGAAAGAAGAAATACACGTTCTCATTCCTATCCGACACGATACCAAACCCACGGGCGCTCTTCTACATAAGAGGACAGCGCTATATATGCGAAAAAATAACTGCCACCTTCCATGAGTCGGGAAAGTCGCAGTTACTAAAGGGGATATTCTATCGTGTCTTAGCTGATTGAACGCTGCAGGGCTGTGGCATGGCGCTCGATGGTGGTGCGCAGCACCTTGGCGTAAATCTGTGTGGTCTTGATGTCCTGGTGCCCAAGCATACGAGCCACATTCTCTATAGGCACGTCGTGAGCCAATGCCATTGTAGCGAAGGAGTGGCGAGCCACGTGGAAAGTCAACTTCTGCCTGAAGTGCAGCTCCATCTGTATCACATGAAGGTAGTCGTTGGCTTTCTGATTGCTTATCTTAGGCAGTTGGTAGTCGTACTTCTCAAGCACCTTCATCGCAGGAGAGAGGATAGGCGTGAAGAACTTCGTTTCAGTCTTGATACGGCTGCCATCGATGTAGTACATCTTGCCTTCCTTCTTCGTCATGCTCTCGAAGTCGAAGGTCTGTGTGTCGCAGAACGACAGACCAGTGTAGGCTGCGAAGATGAAGAGGTCGCGCACCCTGGCAAGTTTGCCCTCGAACTTGTAGTTGCGCATGAGCTTCAGTTCAAGTTCGGTGAGCGGTTCACGTTCACGGCACTTGCCTCGCTTCAACGTCACCACTTGATAAGGATCCTGTGGAATTTCGCCCATCTGATAAAGTTCTGTCTCTTATACACATCTGACGCTGCCGACGAATAGAGAGGTGTAGA
>ERZ1504707.633-NODE-633-length-8682-cov-3.430045_pt1 | contig 8682 bp, 6 predicted proteins | sample MGYA00572391_ERZ1504707 | MGnify/ENA primary metagenome ERZ1504707 (study PRJEB39906, sample SAMEA3182110) | gut metagenome | biome: human; feature: gut; material: Stool; isolation source: human stools | place: Canada | collected 2013-04-23 ...
CCATATGTACACGGAAAATAACTGGGCCAATGACTTCGACCGGCTTTTCCGAAGCAATCCCATATACATGACCCACGGCGTCCGCTACGTGGAAAACCATGATGAAACGCGCGTGTGCTCCCCTCTTTCCTGGGGCGGCGTGGGACGCGTTGTTCTGCCGGCGGTCATGACGCTGGTGTATGCCTCCGGGAGCGGTCCCGTGCTGGTGTACAACGGGCAGGAAGTGGGGGAACGGGCGGAGGGGCCCGGCGGTTTCGGCGGACATGACGGACGTACCAGCATTTTTGACTATACCTGCCTCCCCCGGCTCCAGCCCTGGGTGGCGAATGGCCGGTTTGACTCTTCCCTGTTGCCGGAAGAGTCCGCAGAACTGAGAAATTTTCATCGGAAGCTTCTTCCTCTGATGCAGCATCCGGCGCTGGACCGGGGAGATTTTTACGGCCTGAACTGGGCTAATATGAAAAACACCACTTTCGGCAGGGAACCGGCGGAAGACACTTCCGGCCACTGGGTATATGCCATGCTCCGGCATGATGCCCGCGCCAGGGCCACCGTGCTTGTGGTGGGGAACCTTTCTCCAAATATCAATTTCTACAACCTGCGCATTTCCATTCCCCAGCACGCTTTCGGCTGGTGCGGCATCCAGACGGATCGGGTACGCGTCAGAAACCTGATGGACGCCGAGGGTGAGGACAGGATTTTTGAGCGGCGGGAATTGATGGACTGCGGTCTGTCCCATCCCCTGAAACCGGGACATGTGGGCGTGCTGGAACTGTCTGCCGTTTAGAGAAGCGTTCCCTCCGGAGGGAAGCTGCAGCCTTTGCCGATATTTTTTACTCTGCTGGGCGTTTTTATGATGACGGGCGGTTTTTAATTCGGTATAGTCCCGGAAATTCCTATGACTAGACGTTTCCCTCACTCCATGTCTGCCATTCAGCAAATTGCCATGGCGCTTGCCGTTGCCGGTATTGGAGCCGGCCAGGGGCTGGCCCAGGAGGGGGCAGGGGCCGCACGCCGGGCAGCAGCCCGGATGGAAGAGCAGGCTCAGGCTTCCATGCTGCTGTTAGGGCAGGCGCGTCAGCAATATTCCGAGGGCAAGTACCAGGAAGCTCTGGACAATTACCGCAGAAGCCTGACTGCGCTGCCCAAATCCCCCAATATGGAGAAGCGCCGCCGTTTCCTGGAAACCAGCATCGCGGATGCCAGTGTGGCCGTGGCCCAGGAATATATCAAGGCGGGGCGTTACGATGAGGCCGTCAAGTTGCTGGAAGATGCCCTGAAATCCACTCCGGACCATGCCCTGGCCAGGCGCACGTTGGAAATAGCCCGCGACCCGGTGCGTACGAATCCGGCATTGTCTCCGGAACACGTAAAAAATGTAGAGGAAGTCAACCGTCTGCTTCACCTGGCTTTCGGCTATTATGAACTGGGCCAGTATGATGCGGCCCTGAAGGAATTTACGTCCGTCCTTAAGACGGACCCTTACAATACGGCGGCGCGGCGCGGCATGGAACTGGTTAACCGCGCCAGAACCGCCTATTTTAGCGCTGCCAGGGATGAAACCCGCAGCAGTGCCCTGGCGGATGTTTCCAGACAGTGGGAGATGCCCGTTCCTTTGACGGAAACACCGGAAGAACCCGCTTCATTTTCCCGTCCCCTGGATAACCCGGTTGTGAATGTGGACCAGAAACTGGGCATGATCCGTCTGCCCCGTGTGCAGCTGGATGGAGCGACGGTGCAGGAAGCCGTGGACTATCTGCGCAGCCAGGCCAGGACGCATGATGCCACGGCCATGACTGCGGCGGAACGCGGCGTGAATATTTCCGTGGATCCCGGTCCTGCAGACAGCGTTTCCGCCAGGGACGCCGCCGCCAAGAGAATTACGCTTAATCTTCAGAATGTACCTCTTCGTGAGGCCCTGGAATACGTGGCGCGCGCATCCGGCCTTATTCTGCGGACAAATGCCTTTGGTGCGGAACTGGTATCCAGTTCAGACGGAACTTCCTACATGGTCACCAAGTCCATTACCCTTCCGCCGGGCTTCTTTTCCGGATTGTCGGAGGACTCTGGCGCCGAAAATTCAGACCCCTTCAGTTCCGGTGATTCCGGTTCTTCCGGCATGACCCTGAAACGGGTGGATCCGCAAAAGGCGCTGGCTTCCATGGGGGTGAAATTCCCGGAAGGCAGTTTCATCAAATACAACTCGGGCAACTCCACTCTTCTTTTCCATGGCACGCCCAGAGATTTGAGCATGCTGGAGGAGCTGGTAGCGGCCAGGACTGCGGAACAGCCCCTCCAGGTGGTGGTCAGCGCGACCTTTCTGGAAGTCAATCAGACGGACTTGGAGGAATTGGGCTTTAACTGGATCGTCAATCTGAACCTGGACCCTACCAAGTGGTTCATGGGCGGCGCGGGAACCGATAAAAATGACTATAACAATTCCGTGCTGGACAGTGCCGCCAATGTGGCCGGGGCCGTCGCTCCCGCAGGAGTGGTGGGCGGGCTGCGTTCCGGCAACCAGGTTTTTACGGAAGATAGCATTGACAGCATGATAGAACGCGGCACTTCCGCCAGAAGTTCTGATGCGACCTATGTTCCCGGCGGCGCTCCCAGCATCGTCACTCTGCGCGGCATGTGGAGCCACGCGGATATCACGATGATTATGCGCGGCCTGAGCCAGAAAAAAGGCACAGACATTATGCAGCATCCTTCCGTGATTGTGCGCCCCGGTGAAAAAGCCACCTTTTTCAGCGGCAGGGAACTGATTTACCCTACGGAATATGATCCGCCTGAAGTTCCCAACAGCACGGGCAATAATAATGACTGGGGCGACAATGACAATAACGGCGGCGGTATTCCGGTCATGCCCATGACTCCCGCCCATCCCACTGCCTTTGAAACCAGGCAGCTCGGCACGATCTTCAATGTGGAAGTGACCGGCATCAGCGATGACAAATCCATCGTGGAAATGACCGTAGTGCCGGAAATCGTGGATTTTGACGGTTTCATCAATTACGGTACGTCGCTTTTCGTTCCCATGGTCTCCCAGGAAAAGGACGCAAAGGAAGATGTCGTCATGGTGAAAACTTCAGACAACTTCATCCTTCAGCCCGTGTTTTCCACGCGGCGCCTGACCGCTCCGGTGCGCATAGCCACCGGCAATACGCTCGTCATCGGCGCTTTGAAAAAATCCACTTCCATTACGTATGAAGATAAAATTCCCGTTCTGGGGGATATTCCCTGGGTGGGGCGCCTTTTCCGTTCCAAGGGGTCCAAGGAACAGCGCAAGGCCATCATCATCATGGTAAAGGCGGAAGTGGTGGATCCGGGCGGCAAAAAGCTTTATACGCCGGATACTTCCATTCCGGACGAGGAGGTCCCGGCAGGGGACGCTTCTCTCCCCGCCCTCAGCAATGCCCAGTAACCTTTAACCGGATCAAGACCATTGAAAAACAGCGGTTCCGATTTTGAGTCTTCTCCTTCCCAGGGGGCTGATAATATCATGCGTCAGCTGCATGCGTCGGATTCCCACGGAGTAGAACGGAGAAGGGAAGTAGTAGTGCGCCCGGACGGCAGCAAGGTGATCCGGGTGGAAAAGCGCCGGCGGACTTACAGTGACGATCAGCGGGACGCCAAACAGGCCATGTTGAAAAACAAGCGTTTTTTAATAGGCCTTTGCATTCTGGTTCTGCTGGCTGCCGGTGCGCTGGCGGGGACGTATATGTACCGCCTTACTTCTTTCAATACGGAGGAATTTGCCGGCCGTCTGCAAGCTGATCTTTCCGCCGCCTGGGGCGGAGATGTGAAAATTTCCGGAATGGCGGTGGATGGCCTTACCATGAAGGCTTCACGCATCAAGGTATCCTTTCCGGAAGATTCCTGCCTGTCCTTTGTGGCGATGGAAGGCATCTCCGGGGAAATTTCCGCCGTGCCCTTATTCATGGGGAAAATCAAGGGGGAAAGCCTTAATGTGTCCAGGGCGGTAGTCGGTTTGCGGCCCGGATTCGTTAAATTTGCCGTACCGCAGACGAAACGGGAATTGCCGTTCGTTTTCCGGCGATACACAGCGCCACGTCTGGAAGTGGGGTATGCCCATGGGACGGAAGAATTTACTCTGGAGAGGAATGGCGCTCCCTTTTATATGACGGCGGAAGCCTACATCCGCACGTCCGGGAACGGACCTGAACCGGAATACGTGCTGGATCTGTCACAGCAAAAATTGAAAATCAAGGGCTGGCCGCTGATGGGGGTTGATTCCGGTTCCGTCATTCTAAACGGGAGCGGCGTCAAGCAGCTCACTTTTTCCGGTTTTCTGGACAAAGGGCGCCTGCTCAATAAGCCTACGGATCTCAGCCCCTTCATGATTACGGGGAATTTTCTTCTGGGTACGGATTTCCGTCACCAGGCGTGGACTTTGACAGGAAAAAATTTCGATCTCGCTTCCCTGCTGGGAGATGATTTCTCTTCCCTTCTCAAGGTGCAGACGGGAGAACAGGAAGGGGATGAAAAGCATGAATTGAAGCTGGATTTTGCTTTGCCTGTAACAACTGAACAGAAGAGGCCCTCCCTAAAAGGATACAGTGGTTCCGTTATCAAGGCGACCATGATCAGGCTGCCTGTTTTGCGCCTGCTGGCGGCCATGGCTGCCCGGAATACGGAAATAAGGCTGCCGTACTCTTCTCCCGTCTTTACGTCCGGTTCTTTCCTGCTGGAAAGCGATGGAACGGGTCGTTCCGCCTCCCTGAAGGAAATTTCCCTGTTTGAACAGAGCTTTCTGGGAGTGACCGGGGGGGTGTACAGCAACGGTACTTCCTTGACGGGGAAGCTGGTTTTTAAAATTCCTTCCTACATGGTGGACAGCCGGAAACTGCCTTCCGGCGTGACGCAGGAAGGGCATGAAATTATTCTTCCTGTGAAAATTTCCGGTACTCCGGAGTCTCCACAGGACAACTCTGCCGGAATGTTCCAGGAAGAGGCGCCGCGCACGGGCCGCCCGGAAATGCATACCGCTCCTTCCCGTGGAATAGCTCTTCCAGCTCCGTCAAATTCCTCTCCTCCCCGTATTACGGTAGACGGATTCATGTGATATTGCCAGGACTCCATGCTGCTGCTCAATCCTATTGTTCGGAAAACATCTGAAAAGCGTTCCCGCTGGTGGACCAGGCTGGCCGGATTTGGCCTGTGGTCCGTACTCCAGCCCATTTGCATGAGCCTGAATATCCGTTCCATCAAGGAGGAGCATGATGATGTTTATACGGCGCCTTTTCTGGTAGCCCTTTGGCACAACCGCACGATGGTTCCGGGTTATGCGTGGTCCCTGGCCCAGAAGCCGCTCAAGATGAGTGTGCTTACCAGCGCCAGCAAGGACGGCGCCCTGGTGGAGGCCGTATGCAGGCATTTTGGCCTGGGTGCCGTCCGGGGATCTTCCGGACGGCGGGGGGCTCTGGCCTACATGGAAATGATGCGAAAGGTCCAGGAGGGGGACGTCTGCTTCTGTTTTACTCCGGATGGTCCGCGAGGCCCTATTTACGAAGTGCACCACGGTATTGTCAAACTGGCCTCCCAGTCAGGGCTGCCCATCGTTCCCGTATGCATCGAATATGAAAGCTGCTGGCGTTTGAACAAGACCTGGGACCGCTATGCCATTCCCAAACCGTGTTCCAACGTAAATATTCTATGGAAAAAGCGCCTGTTCATTCCTCCGGACGCGACGGATGAACAGGTGGCGGATTATGCCCGTCTTCTGGCCGGGCTGCTTGGCGAGGGGCTTCCGGACTTCCCGCCTCTTAACCAATCATTATTATGCAAATCATCGATGGAAAACAAGTAGCTTCCCAGGTGCTGGAAGAGGTTGAAAGGGATATTGCCCGGCTCAGGGAACAGGGAATAACGCCCGGTTTGGCCGTGGTTCTGGTAGGGGAAGATCCCGCTTCCCAGGTATATGTAAATTCCAAGGTGAAAAAGTGTGCGGAGCTGGGGATGAATTCCCGTAAAATAGTTCTCCCTTCCGACGCCTCCCAGGAAGAACTGCTCCGGATTGTCCGTGAATTGAACGTGGATCCTGCCGTCCACGGCATACTGGTGCAAAGCCCGCCTCCTCCCCATATCGACGAGGCGGCCGTGGTCCTGGAAATAGACCCTGCCAAGGATGTGGACGGCTTCCATCCGGAGAATGTCGCCAAGCTGGTGCTGGAAGATGAGACCGGTTTTGTGCCCTGTACCCCTCTGGGCTGTATGAGGCTGTTAAAGGCCGCCGGCATTGAAACGGCGGGAGCGAATGCCGTGGTCATTGGCCGCAGCATGATTGTGGGCAAACCGATGGCGCATCTTTTGATGTCCAAACAGGCAAACGCTACCGTAACCGTGGCTCATTCCCGTACGAAAAACCTGCCGGAACTTTGCCGTTCCGCTGATATCATCGTGGCAGCCATAGGCCGGCGCGCTTTTGTGACGGCTGATTTTGTGAAAGACGGCGCCGTAGTGGTGGATGTGGGCATCAACCGCGTGGAAGATGCCTCCGCCAAGCGCGGCTACCGGATTGTGGGAGACGTAGCCTATGACGAGGTGGCTCCCAAGTGCCGGGCCATTACTCCCGTGCCCGGCGGCGTGGGGCCGATGACTATCGCCATGTTGATGGCTAATACGGTCAAAGCGTGCCGCCAGCAGACGGGAGCCTGACGAAAATGCCGTGACGTCCGTTTTTCTTGTCAAATGAAGGAAAGTAGGGCAGTATTCAGTTACCATTATGTCAAGTAAATTACTCGAAGGCAAAGTTGGTGTCGTAGTCGGCGTAGCGAACAAGCGCAGCATCGCGTTCGCAATTGCCAAGGCGTGGCATGAAGCGGGCGCAAAGCTCATCTTCAATTATCAGGGAGAACGTCTCAAAGACGGAGTTCTCAAGCTGATCCATGAGAACTTCGGCGAGGATGTTCCCGTTTATGATCTGGATGTCAGCAGTGATGAATCTGTTAACGCTTTCTTTGAAAGGGTCCGCCAGCATACGGACAAAGTAGATTGTCTGCTGCATTCCGTGGCTTTTGCCCCGAAGGAGGCTCTTGGCGGCAGTTTCCTGGAAACGGGCCGCGAGGCGTTCAAGATTTCTCTGGATATCTCCGCTTATTCCCTGGTAGCTCTTTCCCGCGCCGTGGAACCCATGATGTCCGACAACGGCAGCATTTTGGCGATGTCCTATCTGGGATCCGAAAAAGTGGTTCCTAACTACAATCTGATGGGAGTTTCCAAAGCTGCCCTGGAAGCCTGCACCCGTTATCTGGCTTATGATTTGGGCCGTTCCCGCGGTATCCGTGTCAATTGCATCAGTGCAGGTCCCATGCAGACGCTTGCTGCTCGCGGTGTTTCCGGTTTTAACACCATGTTCAAGGTGTATGAGGAGCATGCCCCTCTGGGCCGTTCCTGCACGGGTGAGGAATTGGGAGCCACCGGCGTTTTCCTGGCTAGTGACGGCGCAGCCGCAATCACCGGGCAGGTGATTTACGTGGACGGCGGTTATCAGATCATGGGAATGTAATGCGTTCCTTGCGGAAGCTTTCTTCCTGTTCACAAGCCGTACCGGTTTTTCCGGTACGGCTTGTTTACGGTTTCATGGAGAAGGTAAGGGAGCTGGGGGCTTCCTGGCTTCTGTCGGAAAGGCCTGTTTCCCCGCTGCGTTTCAGGGGACGAACACTTTCAGCGAGCCGGGGCGGGTGATGCGGACCGGAGCGTTTCCTGCATAATCGCCGTCCAGTTCGCAGGAGGCCTGTTCGGCGGAGGTGACGGTCCCCCCCGTCATCCGGATGTATTCAAAACTGCCGCTCCTCCGGGAATGAAAGCCCCCTTGGACTGCGGCCATCAGGAATTCCCCGATGATGGAAGTAATGGAATGCCTGAATACTACTGCGTCCAGAAGGCCGTCACTGTTGTCCGCTTCAGCAAAGAAGTTAAGCGGCCCGCCATACTTGCGTCCATTGCCGAAGATGATGGAACGGCCTTCCAATACCCGGCCTTCATCTGTGGTGAGGGTGAGGTGCGGCTGTTTTTCCGTACAGACGCGGGCGCCGGCAATTACATAGGCAAGGGCTTTCCATTTTTTTTTCATTTCCCATGTGGTCAGTTCTACGGCTCGGGCATCCGCGCCAATGCCCGCCATTTGGAGAAAAACTTGCCCGTTGAATGCGAACAGGTCCACATTTTTGGAACGCCCCGTGTTCAGAATGTGCAGGGCGTGGTCGAAATCCGGGCGGATTCCTATTTCCCGTGAAAAAACATTCATGGTACCCGCAGGGAAGGGGGCCAGCACCGTTTCCGTATTGCAGAGAGCCCTTGCCGCGATTCCCAGCGTGCCGTCCCCGCCTGCCACAGCAACGGCAGGCGCTCCGGAATTAGCCTGAGAAACCAAATGGTTCAACATGTCTTCCCTGCTTTCCGGTTCAATGACGTCAAAAAAATCCCGGTGCCGATCCAGCCAGCGGCGGAATCGTCCGGCTCTGGCGCTGCGCGCCGTGTTATTGAAAAACAGGGGAATTTTCATGGAGCGGACACGAAGAAGTTCAAAATCTGAACCGGGGCTTCCGTGTGTGCCACAGGTTCATGGCGCACGGTTCCGTCAGGCAGCTTGAACTCCAGCATTCCGCGGGAAATATTGTCCGGCAGGAGTACCTCAAGAAACTTCCTCATGTCGTCGGA
>ERZ1504707.637-NODE-637-length-8634-cov-3.429071_pt1 | contig 8634 bp, 6 predicted proteins | sample MGYA00572391_ERZ1504707 | MGnify/ENA primary metagenome ERZ1504707 (study PRJEB39906, sample SAMEA3182110) | gut metagenome | biome: human; feature: gut; material: Stool; isolation source: human stools | place: Canada | collected 2013-04-23 ...
GCCAAGGAATGTGCATTTTTATTGCGCACTCATGGCACTGCGAAGCAGTTACGCTCCTGACACGACAGAAGAAGTAACTGAGAAGTCAGTTTGGTGTAAATAGTATAAAAACATTGGATTCCGTACAAAAAAGTTCCGAAATCAGGAATTTTTGTACGGAATTTCTTTTATTTGCGTACTTGGCGAAAATAAAGCATTTTTATAATACAAAATTACCTGCTTTTGTATTTTTTTCGCCGATATTGGCGTTTTAAATACAAGAAAATTCGTAGGAATCTGCAAGGCACTTTTACATTAGCTTTTTACAGTCGTTGACAGTCACTGTCTTTTACCATAAAATGAACAGTAAGAATGTATGAAAAAGGAAGAGAAAAATGGGAAAATCTGAGAAACAGATGGATAAAGAGCATGAGCGCAACCAGCGGATCATTGATACGGCATTCCGGCTTTTTGTGGAAAAGAAAATCGAAGCGGTCAGTATGGATGAAGTCGCAAAGGAAGCCGGTGTGGGACGTGCCACATTGTTCCGCTGTTACAACAATAAGACGGAGCTGGCTATTGCGGTCTGCGCATCGAAATGGAAGGCTTATCTGGACAAGCTGGATGAGACGAGGCCAATCTCTTCGATACACGATATTCCGGCCATCGGAAGATTTATTTTTACGCTGGACAGTTATATCGGCATGTATCAGAACCATAAGGATCTGCTGCAGTATAATGACAACTTCAACAATTATATAACACACCAGACGGTGCGGCAGGAGGAACTGGCGAATTTCCACGCATCCCTGAATTCCGTCAACACAAGACTTCATATGATGTATGCGAAGGCAAAAGAGGACAAGACCTTCCGCACGGATATTCCGGAGGAACAGTTCATGCGTGTGACGGTGCATACCATGATGGCAGCGTGTACCCATTACGCAGGTGGTTTTATCTGGGGAGCAACGGACAACAAGGATTATACAGGTGATCTGCTGATTTTAAAAGAAATGATCCTGAATTATGCCCGGAATGACGCCAATCTCTAATTTTCAGGTATACTGATCCCGACAGCCGGTGGAACAGATGACTGATTGACATTGCAATTTCAGAAAATCTGTGATATAGTAGCCACAATTGAATATGGAGTATTCAGGTGCCGGAGCAGCCACGTAAGTAGCTGGCTCCGGTGAAAAGGGAAGCAGGTGTAAGTCCTGCACGAACTCGTCACCGTAATTAGGGAGCTGAAGCCGATAGATCACTGGGAGACCGGGAAGATGGCGGATGCAATGATCTTCAAGCCGGGAGACCTGCCTGAATGCTGTACAGAAACATTTGTTTCAAAGCCACGAGTAACTGGTTGTACGTGTGGAATGCAGAAGCGACAGAAGCTTTTTGCATTCGTTTCTTATGTGTACAAACCCTTTACCTGATACAGGAAAGGGTTTTTGTTTTTGTTGCGAAAAACATGTTTCTGACTTACATATTTAAGAATACCGGGGCACCCCCGAAATGAAAAGAGACAGAAAAACTGTCAGAGGAGGAAACATGAAAAGAAGAATCGTAGCAGTAGTATTGGCAACCGTACTGGGCGCTGTATGCATCACCGGATGCGGCAATACCCAGGAGGCCGTAGAGAGCACTGTACAGGTAAGCACTGAGGCTCAGACCACCCAGGCAGCGGAAACAGCAGCTACCGAAAGCACCGAAGATGCAGATCAGGCAGCAGCCGATGAAGTAGCAGCAATGATCGATGCCATCTATGTGCAGGAGAGAACTGAGAATACCGATAAGCAGTGTGTAGATGCCAAGGCAGCATGGGATGCACTGACCGACGCACAGAAGGAACTGGTAGAGGGAGAAAATGCAGATCCCGATTATTTCGGCAGAGATACCGGAGATGCTTCCAAGGATGATCCCCGTAATCAGGATGAGATCGGTGAGAACGAGATTCTGGTAGTAAGCTTCGGCACTTCCTTTAACGACAGCCGTGTGGCTGATATCAAGGGTATCGAGGATGCGATCGCAGCAGCCAATCCCGACTGGTCTGTAAGAAGAGCATTTACCGCACAGATCATCATCAACCATATACAGGCAAGAGATGATGAGCATATCGACAACATGGATCAGGCACTGGACCGCGCTGTGGCAAACGGTGTTAAGAACCTGGTAGTACAGCCCACGCATCTGATGCATGGCGCAGAGTATGACGAGCTGATGGAAGCTGTAGAAGCGTATAAGGATCAGTTTGCATCTGTAAAAGTCGCTGAGCCCCTGTTAGGTGAGGTAGGCTCTGATGCTGCCGTAGTAAATGATGACAAGAAGGCTGTTGCAGAAGATCTGACCGCAGAAGCAGTGAAGACCGCTGGATATGACAGCCTGGATGCTGCAAAGGAAGATGGCGTGGCATTCGTATTCATGGGTCACGGAACTTCTCACACCGCAAAGGTGTCTTACAGCCAGATGCAGACACAGATGAACGAACTGGGATATGAAAATGTATTCATCGGAACTGTAGAAGGTGAGCCGGAAGAGACCGCGTGCGAAGAAGTCATCAAGGCTGTTGCGGAAGCAGGTTACACCAAAGTGGTTCTTCGTCCCCTGATGGTAGTAGCAGGTGACCATGCCAACAACGATATGGCAGGCGAGGATGAGGATTCCTGGTTAAGCCAGTTCAATGCTTCCGGTAAGTTCGACAGCGTGGATACCCAGATCGCAGGTCTTGGCGGGATCAAGGCTATCCAGGATCTGTATGTGGCACATACCGCAGCAGCAATGGCTGAGAAATAAATAAGAATCAAAATTACAAATGAAATAAGGATTAAAATAAGGATTAAAATCAGTAATGAAAGCAAAGACATTAATGAATAAAATCATAATCGTGGGCGGACTGAGTGCCTGTCTGCTGCTTGGCGGCTGTGGAGCAGGTCAGGCAGCGGATGCGACATCCGCAGAAAGCACGGTTGCCGCACAGGAAAGCACTGTAACACCGACAGAGATCACGGAAACGGCGGAAACTGTCAGCACAGAGATTGCGCAGGACAAGGCACAGCTTCCTGATGGTGTCTACACCGCTGAATTTTCCACGGACAGCTCCATGTTCCATGTCAGTGAGGCCTGTGACGGCAAGGGAACACTGACGGTAAAGGATGGTGTTATGACCATTCACATTTCCTTAGGTTCCAAGAAGATCCTGAATCTCTATCCGGGTCTGGCGGAAGATGCAGCCAAAGATGGTGCAGTACTGCTTGAGCCCACCACGGATACCGTAACTTACAGTGACGGCATGACGGAAGAAGTCTACGGCTTCGATGTTCCTGTACCCGTGATCGGAGAGGAATTCGATCTGGCACTGATCGGTACCAAGGGAAAATGGTATGACCATAAAGTAAAGGTATCTGATCCGGTGGCAGAGGGTGCCGCAGACACTTTTGATCTGAGCGCCGTAGAAGACGGCAGCTACACCATCGAACTGACCATGGAGGGCGGAAGCGGCAGAGCAAGTATCCAGTCCCCTGCACAGCTTGCGATAGCTGACGGAGCGGCAACGGCGATTCTGGAATGGAGCAGCCCGAACTATGACTATATGCTGGTGAACGGTGAAAAATATCTGCCGGTAAATACGGAGGGCAATTCCGTATTTGAAGTGCCGGTGGAAGCACTGGATGCACCCCTTACCATGATCGGTGATACCGTGGCAATGAGCACACCTCATGAGGTGGAATACACCGTAACTTTCCACTCTGAGACACTTGAGAGTGCAGAGAGCGGCAAGTAATACACATTGGTGCCTGCGGCTCAAATATTGCAGGCTATGAAAGGCATGAAAACTTTGAGGTCAGGAAGAAATAGAAGAAAATGGATATATGTTCTGCTTCTTATGGGACTGCTGGGGCTTAGTGGCTGCGGCAGTCCTTCTTCTGCTTCTACGGAGACATCGTCGGAAGCACCATCGGAGGTTACCCAGGCAGCAGAGGCCACGCAGGAAGAACAGACAGAATTAGTAAAAACAGGCAGCATGGAGCTGCAATATGCGGAAAATTTTGCGGTGGACTATTACGAAGATGGGTATAAGATGCTGACAACGCTTCCCGACAGTAAACGGTATCTGATAGTGCCGGAGGGACAGCCGGTGCCAAGGGGACTGGATGAGGACGTCAGCATCTTGCAGGAACCACTTCAAAATATATATCTGGTGGCATCTGGGGTGATGGATATGTTCGCATCCGTGGATGCTGTGGATCAGATCCGGTTCTCCGGACAGAAGCAGGAGAACTGGTACATTCAGACAGCAAAGGATGCCATGGCGGCAGGGGATATGATCTATGCCGGAAAATACAGTAAACCGGATTATGAATTACTGGTGTCTGAAGGCTGTGATCTGGCGATCGAGAACCGGATGATCACGCACTCGCCGGAGGTGGTGGAAATGCTTCAAGGCTTTGATATTCCGGTGATGATCGAATATTCCAGCTATGAACAGCATCCTTTGGGAAAAGTGGAATGGGTCAAATTTTTCGGAGCTCTGACCGGAAAGGAAGCGGAGGCAGAAGAAGCCTTTGCGGAGCAGACAGAGATTCTGGAAGAGGTAGAAAGCGGGGAAAAAACAGGGAAGACCATAGCATTTTTCTATGTGACTTCCAACGGACTGATCCAGGTACGGCAGAGCACGGATTATATTCCGAAGCTGATCGAACTGGCAGGGGGAAGATACATTTTTGAGGATCTCGAGGACAGCGGAAGCGGACGATCCACACTGAACATGCAGGTCGAAGATTTCTATGCCGGGGCTAAGGATGCAGACATTCTGATCTACAATAGCTCGATCGACGGTGGCGTGACCACGTTGGACGAACTGATCGGCAAATGCAATATTCTAAAAGACTTTAAGGCCCTACAGGAGGGGCAGGTCTATTGCACCACCAACGATATGTACCAGCAGTCCATGGCGATCGGGTATTTATTGCAGGATATGCATACGGTGTTGACGGACGATGATACCGCTAAGCTGCGTTATCTGTTTCTCTTACAGTAAGATGGAGAACCTAGAAACACAGCGTAAGTATAAGAGCGTTGGAATGAGATTAGAATACGATTGGAATACGAATAGGAAAAGAAGGAGAAAAACATGCAGCAGCGCAGAAAAATCAGATATCTCATAGCGTTTGTTCTATTGACGGCAGGCATTCTCGTGCTGTTGCTTTGCAATATAGGGATCGGAACGGTGAAGATCCCGTTGACAGAAATACTGACTACGGGAAGAACCAAAGAAGGCATGAATGCGAGGATTCTGTGGGAGATCCGTCTTCCCAGGACACTGGCGGCGGGGATCCTGGGCGGAGCGCTGGCACTTGCCGGGTATCTGCTTCAGACCTTTTTCCACAACCCCATAGCCGGACCTTTCGTCTTAGGAATTTCTTCCGGAGCGAAAATGGTAGTGGCACTGGTGATGGTATTGCTGCTGGGGAATACGGTCCGTGTCAGCTCCGGACTGTTGATCCTGGCAGCATTTTTAGGAGCTATGCTGTCCATGGGATTCGTGCTCCTCATGGCGAGGAAGGTAGACAGCATGTCCATGCTGGTAGTCAGCGGTGTGATGATCGGTTACATCTGTTCTGCTATTACGGAATTGGTGGTGACTTTCGCGGAGGACGCGGATATCGTGAATCTCCACAACTGGTCAAGAGGAAGCTTTTCCGGAATGACCTGGGACAATGTGAAAGTGATGAGTATCGTGGTGGCAGTGACTTTACTTATGGTGATCCTGTTAGCAAAGCCGCTGGAAGCCTACCAGCTGGGTGAGACGTATGCACAGAATCTGGGAGTGAACATCCGGACATTGCGGATCCTGCTGGTGGTGTTGTCCAGCGTACTTTCGGCATGCATCGTGGCATTTGCCGGACCCATCTCTTTTGTGGGGATCGCCGTGCCGCAGCTGATCCGGAAATTATTCGGCACCACAAAACCGTTACTCATTATACCGGCATTTTTCTTAGGAGGCAGTGTGTTCTGCCTGTTCTGTGATCTGTTGGCAAGAACCTGGATGGCACCCACAGAGCTTGGTATCAGCACAGTGACGGCAATCTTCGGAGCACCGGTGGTATTGTGGATCATGGTATCCAAAAGCAGACGGGAGCGTGGATAACTTACCTATGAAGACGCAGAAGCCTTATTATATTACAACGGAAAAAATAAGCGTGGGCTATGACGGAAAGCCTCTGATCGAAGAAGTGGAGATCGCACTCAGAAAAGGAGAGATCCTGACGTTACTGGGACCTAACGGTGCCGGAAAATCCACGATCTTAAAAAGTATTGCGAGACAGCTGTCCCTGATCGCGGGAACGGTGCGGCTGGACGGAGAAGATATGAAGTCGCTCACCGGGGCAGAACTGTCAAAAAAAATGGCCGTGGTAATGACAAAACGTCTGCGGGGGGAATTGATGACCTGCGAGGATGTGGTGGCCACCGGAAGATACCCCTACACAGGGCGTTTCGGCGTGCTGCGGGCAGAAGATCATGCAGCGGTGCAAAACGCCATGGAACTGGTGCAGGTGGCAGAGATTGGGGATTCTTTGTTTGACCGGATCAGTGACGGACAGAGACAGCGGGTGATGTTAGCCAGAGCCATCTGTCAGGAGCCGGAGATATTGATCCTGGACGAGCCGACTTCCTACCTGGATGTGCGGCATAAACTGGAATTTTTATCGATCCTGCAAAAACTTTGCAGGGAGAGAGAACTTACGGTGATCCTGTCCTTGCATGAGTTGGAACTGGCGGAGAAGATCTCCGATAGAATCCTGTGTGTGAACGGCAGGGCGGTGGACCGGATCGGAACGCCGGAGGAAGTCATGACAGCCGGCTATATCACCGAACTCTATGGCATCCGGATGGGAAGCTATGATGAGGGCAGCAGTGATATGGAGCTGGCGGCGCCGGAAGGAACACCGCAGGTCTTCGTGATCGCCGGAGCCGGAAGCGGACGGAAAATTTACCGGCGTCTGCAGAGAGCGGGAATCCCCTTTGTCACCGGGATCCTGTATGAAAATGACCTGGATTATCCCGTGGCGAAGGCTCTGGCGGCGGAGGTGATCGCAGAGCATCCTTTTGAGCCGGTGGCACAGGAAAAAATACAGGCAGCGAAGAAACAGTTGGAAAAGTGTAACCGCGTTATCTGCTGTCGGGAGAATTTCGGTAGTCTGGAGACTTATCAGAGAGAGCTTTTAGAGTATGCAGAACAGCTGGGGAAGCGGATAGAAAAGTCAGAAAGCCCGGAGCAACAGCGTGGGTGTTAGAAAACAGAGAAACGAAATTCCCGGGATGTCGGTGGCATCTGTGGGATGGAGAAAACGATGGCAAAAGTTATTATGATACAGGGCACCATGTCCGGTGCCGGGAAAAGTCTCCTGGTGGCGGGCCTATGCCGGATCTTCCGGCAGGACGGTTATCGGGTCGCCCCTTTTAAATCACAGAATATGGCACTCAATTCCTATATCACGAAAGAAGGACTGGAAATGGGCAGGGCACAGGTGATGCAGGCGGAAGCGGCAGGGATCGAACCGCTGGTGTGCATGAATCCTATTTTATTAAAGCCTACCAGTCATACCGGCTCCCAGGTCATCGTGAACGGGGAGGTACGGGGAAATCTGTCCGCCAGAGACTATTTTGCCCATAAGACAGAACTGATCCCGGATATCAAGGCAGCCTTCCGCAAGCTGGAGACTTATGCGGATATCATTGTCATTGAGGGCGCCGGAAGTCCGGCGGAGATCAATCTGAAACAGAATGACATCGTAAATATGGGAATGGCGGCAATGGTGGATGCACCGGTACTTTTAGTGGGAGACATTGACAGAGGCGGCGTGTTCGCACAGCTTTTGGGAACCCTGATGCTGCTGACCGAAGAGGAACGGGAACGGGTAAAGGGATTGATCATCAACAAATTCCGTGGAGACAGCACGATTTTAGACCCCGGCATTCAGATGTTAACAGAACGGGGGCAGGTGCCGGTGCTGGGAACGGTACCTTATATGGAACTTACGCTGGAAGATGAGGACAGTCTGACGGACCGTTTCGATGCAAAACATGTGGGGAAGATCGATCTGGCTGTGATCCACTATCCCAGAATTTCAAATTTTACGGATTTTGATGTGTTTGAGCAGATGCCGGAGGTCAGTGTCCGGTATGTGACGAATGTAAGAGAGCTGGGAACGCCGGATCTGATATTTCTCCCCGGCAGTAAAAATACCATGGGAGATCTGAAATGGATGCGGCAGAACGGACTGGAGGCAGCGGTAAAACGGGCTGCGGGAAAAGTTCCCATTTTCGGGATCTGCGGAGGCTATCAGATGTTAGGCTGTGAGATCGCGGATCCGGACAGTGTAGAGGAAGGCGGACAGATCCGCGGCATGGAACTGCTTCCGGTACGGACAGTGCTGCAGAAGGAGAAACATCGCTGCCAGACAGATGGAACTCTGGATGCAGTGGAGGGTATTTTCTCCGGACTTACGGGATGCGAGTTCACGGGGTATGAGATCCATATGGGACAGACAGTGTATTGCAACAGGGACGGCAGCGGTGCGAAGGGTACAATGGACAAGGCAGCCGGACCGGCAAACAGTGCAGAAAGCAATCGGAGCGCTTTCTGTGCAGACG